>BBPF01003048.1_pt1 | contig 11736 bp, 16 predicted proteins | sample 1343921 | NCBI WGS metagenome assembly BBPF01 (sample SAMD00019090, study PRJDB2971) | groundwater metagenome | isolation source: The Cedars highly-alkaline
TTCAGGAGTGTCATTTTCAGATCTAAGGAACTTCTTTTTGATAAAATCATAAGCTGGCGGTAAAATTAGTCCACCTAATGCCAATACTGCATCTAACATAATAGCCTCCTTTGCTACATTTAATACATCTTATTTTATTACACTTTTCACAAATTTCACTTTCTTCCATTATGTTCTAATGAATAGTGATTTCCATCTTCAAACCTACCTCCCCATCTACAAAGAGGATGCAGACTCTCCCAAAACTCACCAAGAAACTTGTGGTCTTTTGTCTTGGTTAAATACACTCCTTCCTTAAAAAGATTCAGGTCAATAGCAAGTTGAATATAATGATTAGAATTTGGTTTATGCACCTTAAATTCAGGTTGTGATAAAAGACTTCCTCCTGTTAATTCATAACCTAACTCATAGGCTTTATCTATTAATCTCGGCAAAAGTTTCATAAATAAACTTTGTTTCTTTCTTAATGTCATTTTTAACTCCTTTATTTTGTTGAGTTTTCAATCAAAATGTCAAGTTTTTTATCCATAGATTTATGGGTTTCTTTCATTGCATCTATAGTTGCATTAAAAGTGCAACAGTTTACCTTCTTATCTACTTCATGTTGTATTCTATCTATTCTTTGTTTAAACCCCAAATATGCCAAGACAGCACCAAGAAAACTTCCTCCTGCTCCATATCCTGCATTTTCAATATTCATTCTTCACCTCTCAAGCTGTATTTGCACTTCACCCAAATCCTGTCCAGAAGTTTCATTGTTAATTAACAATGTGAGATATTCAAAATATATCGCTTTTGCTTTATCTGCCTTTGCATCATCAAGTTCTGCAAGTGCCTTTGCATACACTCCTGCAATAAAAACATTTCTCCATTTTCTATAAAGAGTAGAAATACGAACACCAGCAAGACTTGTAAGAGAAAGGTCAACATAATAACGAAGTTGAATGCCATAAGTTGCATCAGGAACAAAGTCAAAGAAAAATTCTCCAAAATCTTGGTCTCCAAGAGTAGCATAAGTTGTGGGTCTGCCTAATATTGTAGGATTTCTAAGCATATCTATTTGAAGTGTGTCTGTAGGAGGAAGATAAATGTGTTCAGTTATAAGTCTAAATCCACTTCCTGCAGCAGGAGTTGTTGTAAAACTTGGAGTTACAGAAGCAACAAAAGTAACTTCATTATAAGCCGAAATTTGTGAGCAACTTCCCATTCCTGTTCCAGAAATAATTAAGAGATATTTACCTACAGCAATCTCTTTTGTTATTCTATTTATTGATGGAAATGTAACTGAATTTGCAGTTGCTGATGCAAGCACTCCTGTTATATCTCCATTTAAAAGAGACATAGTAAGGTCACCAGCATAATCTGTTGGAAGTGCATAGCGATGAACACCTACAGTGCAAACAGAAAAAGTGGTTTGGAATAATGATTTAAGCTTCTTTTGTGCTTTCACAGATGCAAGAAAAATATCATTTTTTATTTCTTCCATCCACTGGTTTTGTGCTCTGATTGTAAGTGCACTATCAGGAGAAGATTGTCCAGCTTTGGCTAAAGCTTCTGAAACTAAAGTTATAAGAGTAGGTGCTACAGGTATAGCCATTTAAACCTTCCTCCATTTATCTAAAGGGTGTTTAGGGTCATAACAATCTTTACAAACAAGTGCTTTGGTATTCCCATCTTTTTTTAACTCCTCTATGCGATAATCAAAACCACATCTTGCACACTCTTTCCAATATGAACCAGCTCTGAAATCTTGTGTTCCAAAAATATGGGTTATTCTCATTTTTATTTCTAATGATTGTTTAATAGTTAAACAATCATTATGACTTGCTCATCTTTAAAATAATAGTATAAGAAGTTCCAACTGCATGTCCTGATGTAGTAAGAAGTATATTTCCAGTAACACCTGTTCCTGCATTATTTTTAAGCCCACCAAATTTTGACAAATCCATATGCCCATCACCACGCAGGTCAACAATACGAACATTTACATTTGCACCCCAAAACAATGTTACAACCATTCCATGTATTGAATACCATATTTCTTGAATATTAATAAGTGCAGCTGGAGGAGTTAATCCACTCACGTTTACCTTTAAAACAGCAGACTCTCCTACACCAGCACTGAAATTTGTAAACTTCATTACAGTTGTTTTACTTCCATCAACCAATATTTGACTTGTAACTATATCTGCCATTTAGTCCTCCTGAAGGATGAGAGGTTTTAACCTCTCATCCATTCTTGGTTTTAACTTACTAATACATTAGCAGCTAATGGTCTATACCTGAGATGATGAGCCCAAGTTCCTGTAGTAGAACCAACTCCTACCACTATTCTAATTGTTCCAATGGGACAAAAAATTGTGCCCGGATTTGCAATGAGGTTTGGTCCACCAGCACTTAATGAAGGTGCTGTTGCTAAAGTAGTTCCTGCTAATGTAACAGATGCCCCTGCAGCAGCACTTGCAAGAGAAACAGAAGCACCAGAAATAGTTGTTGCTGAACCTACTGTAGGTGTTACACTATATTGAAGAGTAGAAGCTGTTGCATCATTTGGTGTTTGGCAAACAGAAACAAGAGACATTATTTTAATTGGTCCACCAGCAACAGTGAAAATAATTTGATTATTTACCATTGTTGCAGCAGGTCTTATTGCTATTTGTTCCTGCAAATCAACCAAATCTCCAGCAACAGCCCTTGATGAACCACCAGAGAACCATACACCTGCCATTGCATCAAAACCATTAACTGACCATGTAGACGATACAGTCGCAACAACGTTCCTTGAATGATTTGTTATTCCTTCGTTATAGAAAATCCCACCAACCTCAATATTAAAACAAGAGGTTGTATGAAATTCAATAACACCGATTGATGCTCTACCATAAAAGTTTACATTAATCTTTGCTGTATCACAACCAACAAGTCTTATAGCATTAACACAGGTAGTTCCTGCAATGAAACCCCTATACACAAGGTTTAAAGTGAGTAAGTCTGCTGTTGCAGTAGTTAATACAGCCCTAACACATTCAACTGTTGCACTTGCATCCTGCACTTCAACATCTAAATAACAATTAGATCCTGAAATAACAATCGGATTTACTACACCATTGACAGAAGGTCTAATCACAATATTCTCAATAGTGACAGATGTAGCAGAAACCAACATTGTAGCATCCACCGCAGAAAAAGTAAATGTAGGTCTGGCTGCTCCAGAACCAAGCCCAAGAATTGAAATACCAGCTACATTACATGCTATTGCTCCTGCTAAGGACAATGTTTCAACATGTGCAGGCATAACAAAAATAATGTCACCCCAATTTGCTCTACATCTTCCAATAGCATAATTTAATGTAGCAAAAGGTTTTTGAGGCGTTTTGCCGTGATTGCCGTTTGAACCAGTCGTAGAACTTACCCAATATATTCTTCCCGAATAAGTATTAACTATCGGGATACCTCTAATCAAGACTCCGTTTAGAAAGCCTGCAGGGTAGTTGCTTATATTCATTTAATCCTCCCAAATTTGTTTTTTCCTCTTTTTCTTATAGGTGAAGGATGAAGGTTTTTTGTAACCTCCACCCTTTTTCCTACTCGTGGAATTCTCTGTCTTAATGGATTAGAGAGACTCCTTGATAAACCCATTACACACCTGGACTTCCATAAATACATCTTGGATTTGTCCAACCAGAAGATGCTCTAAATGTAGTTTTGTGTTTTGCATTTTCTGTCTCATAGTCATTATCAGCAGTAAACTCAGGTCTCCTTCTCCAAAACCAAGTAAGACCATAAGAAGCATCAGTTGTAATAAACCAAGCATCAGTGTCTGTAACCCAATGGAGAACTTCATAACCTCCACGCAATGCACCCTTTGCAGGATTTATTGCATTATTTGCAGTATCTGGCTCTTGTGCTGATTTGAGAATTTTTTCAGCCATAAAAGCATTGCTTGGATGAATGAGAAGCTTCTGAGGCATAACTCTAAGCTTTAATCCTCTATCATCAATAAAATTGACTTGAATATCAATTAAAGCTTGCTCAAAAGAAGTAACATCAAGGTCAGTGGCAACAGCAGGCATATTTGAGTATGTTCCTCCTCCACCAAAAGTTGGATGAGCAGCATTACACAAAGATACACCATCACCTCCAACAAAAGCACTGTTAAAAGCCCTATTTAAGTGATTTGCTGCGAGAATTTCAACGGTTTCTTTTACACTTCTTGCAAGAGCCTTTGGCATATTCTTTATCTTCCGATAAAGGTCATCTTCCATCATTTCCCTTGATACACTAAACCCAAGACCATAAGTAACATGAGTATAACGCCTTGTGAAACCATTGAATAAGGTATCATAAGCTATACTTGCTCCTTCTGCTTTTGTCGGAACAACACCAAATTGTGTTATACTATGGTCTTCTTCATAATTTCTTGTAGAAGATTCAATACTCATAAACTTTGAATGCTCTTCTGCAAATGTTTCCATCTCCGTTCCCCAAATTACACGAAATCCAGGTGTGAGAAGTTGTGCGAAATTTCCAGTTACTACAGGCATATTATCCTACCTCCTTACGCCAATCCTGCTGTGCCAACCGATTTAAAAATATTTACATTAAGTAACACTTCTAAATCAGTATGCAAGCCCCAGCTGTTATTAGGATCTCTTGTATTACTTAATCCAAGAACCTTCAACGCATGTGTTGCTGACACACCAAGTGTTGCTACATCAAGCTCATAACCAGAAAGTCCAGTAGCAGACACACCTGGATGAGTTATTCTAAACTGTGCATTAGCAAATATCTGAGCTACAGCAATTTCTCCAGATGAATCACTTTGAATACCATAAACAATAAATGGGTCATCATAAACAAGAATGTTTGAAAGTGATGTCCATACTGAAGAAACTGCTCCCACAACATGTTGTGCAGCTACACCAAGTAAAACTGCACCAGGTGTTGCTGTGGCTACATCTACCACTCCTGCTGTATCAGCAATAACAGGATCTCCCCTGAAAATTGTTACGCCTGACCTGACTTTATAAAGGTTTGTCCGAATTTCCCCACCAGTCAAATGGCGACTAACCCATAAACCTATCGGAGAATCAATATTTACCATATTTGCTTATCCTTCCTTATCCCCTTCTTTTATTTTTATTGTTCCATAAGCACAGGTTTCATCTTGAAGTCTATACTTCATTTCATCAATTCCTGTGTCTGTTAGCTTGCTGAAAAACCTTTCTCTTGATAAAGCAATCTCTTCTGGTATTTCACACAAGATAAGCGTTCTTCTTTGCACAGTAGTATCTACCTGTGTTCCATCTATCATTGTTTTTTCTGGAGCTACAACATCCGATTTTCCTTTTTGTTCTTGCACTGGCATCCATCCTTCTGCCATACCTTTTTCCAAATTATCTTTTCTAAGCCATCTTTGACGAAATCCTGATTTAAGATACTTTCGTTCCACTTTGAGAAAAGATGCAGGTTTCCACGGTTGTGTTGGAGATTTTTTATTTGTTTCCATTATACTTCTCCCATAATTGCAAGTTGTCTTGCATATCTATCCAAAGGAATTTCAAGACCATTTGCAACTGCAACTTGTGCTGGTGTAAGAGTTATAACTTTGGAAGATGAAGATGCTTTACTTACACCTTCAGAACCAATAACAGACTTTCTTCCACTTCCCTTATCTAACTTCCAATTAAATCTGGCTTCTATTCTTCTACCAACTTCTTTAAGTCGGTCTGCAACAGAAGCCTTACGCCATTTTTCATCCTTTAAAAGAAGCTCGTCCATTGTATATGCTGCTTGAACCATTAAAGGGTCTGCTTCTTCACCTTTCATCCAAGAAGTTTCATTGAGAAATGAAATAAAAGCAGGGTCTATTTCTTCTTCTTTTTGTGCATAAGGAATATTCTCTCTTTGAATTTTAAATTCTTTTATTTCATCCTTTATTTCAGCAATTTCATCATCCATATCTGGAATGGTTTCATACTCAAAAGTCTTAAAAGCATTAATTTTCTTTTCCTTCAATTCCTTCAAGCGTCCATGAAGTCCATCAAGATACCCATCTTCAGAAGTTTTCTTTTCATTTATTTGTATTGTATTCCGAGAAAGTTCTACTTGGTCTTCTATTGCTTTTGCAAGTCTTTCATTATGAGTTCTAAACTCAACCAAAAGCTTCTCTGAAGAAAGCTTTTTTTCTTCTGCTTCTTCAAGTTTTCCTTCAAGAGATTTCATTTTCCAATAAACCTCACGATAACGAGGCATGTCAGAAGTTATGTTATCCTGTGCAATCTTTGGGTCAATTTTCTCTTTAACCTCAGGTTCAACAACAACTTCTATGCCTTTTGCTGTATCTACTGCTGTATTTTCCATAAACCCTCCAAGCTATGTTTTCACATAGTATTCACATCAAAGATGTGTTTTCATCATTTCTCTTAAAGAATGTTGGTTCTTTGGTTTCCTATGCTTGAGTCTCTCAAATTCAGGTCTTTCAAGCTTGGGTCTCTCAAGCTTGGGTCTTTCAGGTAAATCAAGTCTTTCATACATACGTTTATCATAATTTCGTGGCATTTAAATCTCCTTCTTTAAAGCAATAATATCTTCTTCATTCATCATTCTAAAACGCTTTCCATTAATCTCTTGCCATGCTCCACTAAAACGACCATAAAGAATAGTATCTTTAGGCTTACAAAATGTTACTTCTCTACCAATAGCAACAACAATTCCTTCATTCGTTCTCATTTGCCCATCTGCTCTTACGGTTTCAGGAATAAATATTCCACCAACAGACTTTACATTAAGTTCATATGCAAAAACCCTTTGACCAAAGGGTGTGTAAGGAAAATCTGCTATAAGATTTTCAATGTTTACTTCTTCTTCTACTACAACACCTAACTTTGCAGATAATGGCGATGGAGAACCAAGCTTATCTGGACTCCATTTAATATCTCCAGCATACTCATTTTGTCCTGTAAATCCATGACTATTCATTTACACTCTCCGTTTTTGAATGAATTATTTCTAAAATAGCATTTAGTTGTTTAAGTTCTCCTGCACACACAACAGCTTCCCCTTCTTTATAGTTTAATACATACTTGTAGATTAAGTCTAACAAGTCTTGTTTTGTTTGCTCAAGCTCTTTTATGAATTGTTTAGTTGTATCCATATTATACCACTCATTCCAATCTTCTCGTGAAAGGTTCATATTAATGCCTCCTTTGCTTTAAGCATGGTGATACCGAATAGCATGGTTAATGGGATATTGGATGGTGGTAACAGAAGAGCATGGTGGTTAGCTTTTAAAAAGAAGGTATTCCAATTAGCGTGCAGGTCGGCTTCAGGGCATGGTGGTCGGGTAATCGGTTGGTGGTTCATCTTGGCATCCCTTGTGTTGGAACAGCTTGAGTAACACCACCTTGTAAAATAATAGGGGTTGCTGGCTGTTTTGATTGAATATAATGTGCTGCAACATGGTCAAGGCGGTGGCTTTCTACAAGTTTCTTTGCCACAGGAGTTAATTGAGCAGCATAATCCCCTGTAAGTAAATCTTCAAGTATAGTAAGATGGTGCAGGTGGTCTTGATGAGGTAAAACCGTTGCAGGTTTATTTGTAAGCATCATTGCGTTTTCCTCTTCTTGGGGTAAATCGGGTGCTTGTGGAGGAGGCATTAATAATTCCCCAATGTTAGAAATTTCAAGAGCTTCAAAATAACGCTTTCTCGCATTATATATTGCTGTAGTGTTTGATGGGTCAAGTTGTAAAACATTTTTCAATGCTTGCTCAGCTTTCATAATTTTTTCAGCAGTAGAAGTTATATTTGGATCTGAAACAGGAACAACATCAAGTGTGCCAACAAAATCCTCTTTCCCTATCCCCAAAGTATCTCCTTGTGGGATTTTATTATCACCCAAAACTTTAAAATATTCCATATTATTAAGAAAAATCCCATTTAAACGATAAATCTTTGCGAGCTCTTGTTTAAAAGCCCGATGAATGCGTTTATGAATACTGGAAAACACTTTCCTTCCTTCTTCTATAAGAGCAAGAACTGTTGATGCAGGTGTATCAGAAGCAGGAAGTTGTCCTGTTGTTGTTTCACTTATACTTGAAACAAGTTTAGAATATTCATACAATAAACCTAAAACAGCATAAAGTGTCTGATTTGGTCCACGAAAATTGAAATTAAAAATGGCTTTTTGCATATCATCTATATGCATATCAACTTCTTGGAATACACCCATCTTAAATTTGAGGTCTCCTTTTCTTACTCCGCTTCGCTTTGCAATAAATCCTCCCTGAAGGTTTGCAAGACTTCCTGCATCTATAACCTCATTCACAATGGTGTTTGCACTTTCATTTAAACCACGAAGCAAAGTGCCAAATCCCAAGTCATAGAAACCTTCAGGGTTTGGGAAAAATCCATATTTTGTAAAATACTCAATAGTGTTTTCTTTTCCTGTTTCATCATAATGTGTTCTATTTGTGATACGAAGAACCTTTTTGTCAGCAAGGTCAACTGTAATAACAACAGGTTCGGCTATACCATCTCCATCAATATCCCAATCCCTGTGTTGCTCAAGAATAACACGAGGGAGATTAAATGCTCTTGTTTCTTTCTCCCCTACAGTTCTATCTATAGCTTCTTTAATGGATGAACGAGGCATGGAGGTTGTTTGATAACTTACATCCCAAGCCAAATCCCAAGCATGAGAAAGAAACAAGTTCTCCTTTACTCTTTTTCGTATCTCATTTTTGGTTAAATATAAAACATGGGTTTTGCGAGAGGCTGTTGCAAGACTGTATGCTCCATAATTCACAACAAAATCTGCTGCAGAGATGTAACATGAACTAACCTGCTGTAAAGAAACATCATAAAAGGTTTTACGAAATACACATCCAACAAGAGGAAGTTGCAGGAGGGTTTTATCCATCCCTTCTTCAAAACCTTCCATTTTGTAATAAAGCTGAAAATTCATATACTTTTCAACCCTTTCTCCACGTTCACCATCTTCATCTCCTGTATTGATAACTTGAACCGCACCCTTTGCTGGAAGTAATGCATCAAAAGCTCTTGCATGGAATTGTAAAGCAGCTACAGTTAAAAATGGCAGGTTTACATTACTACATCCGTCCCATGGGGATGTTTTCTTTTCCATAAAACTTGTGAAAAGTTTTATTTGGTTCGCTGTGTTATCTTCCCACTCCTTCCTACTATTAAGGTCTTGCAAATACTCCTCTACCACAACACTTGCCATCTCCTCAAGAGCTTTATCCCCAGTAAGTTTTGTTGTTTCATTATAATAGGAAGATATAGTTGCTTCTGTGCGAGCAAGAATGCTTGGAGCAAGATTAAAAACTTCAGCAAATTTTACACTTTGTTTTAAACCCTCAAGTTCTCCTGCCTGTAAACTTGCATCTACAATAACTGAACCTTCTTGGAGAATTTGTGTTATTTCTTCTGGAGCTAAACTTGAATTTCTATTTTCCATTAATATCCTGTTATTTTGCTTCTTCCAGTTTCTGAAACAGAAGTGATGAAATCATCTTCAACATAGGCGTGAGAGTGTAAAGGAATATATTGCATATCAAAATTTTCAAGTCTATACCAGTTTTCCATAAAATGGTCATCTTTATCTACAGGTTTTTGCTTTTGTCCTTTTGTGGTTTGGGTATCTTTTCTCCAATCATCCCATGAATATCTTGTTATTTCATATCTAAACCTTGTGCAATTTGAAGTAACATAAATTCCCGCAATATTTCTATCATTAACCTGTAAACGCTTTTTACAAGCAATAATTCCACGTTCTTTGTCTTTAGATGCAGGTATAGGAAAGGGATTATTTAAACCATAGTCTATAAGGTCTAAACGCAAACAAGACTTTGTGGAAGGGTCAGGAGTAGATGCAAGAGGGTCTATTAAAATATATTCAGGAACTTTTCCTCTACACTTTGCTTTAATCTTTTCCACAAGTTCTTGAGCATTACAATCACTATAAATTTCATCAACAACAAAATGCAACCCATCTCTTCTCACACAAATAAATAAAACAGCATGAGGAGTGCGAGGGTGAGGGTCTATAGCAATGTAGAGTGTATATTCATCTTTATTCTTTCCTGTATGCCAATCATCAAATTCTTCTATAAGATGGGTTGCATCAGAATAGGTTTTATAAACAAGACCACTTAAAAACATGAAGTGACCTTTTGCTCTCATTATCATTTCATCTTTATCAAATTTTTGAAGGATGCGAATTGCTGCACCTTTCTTTATCGCAACATTGTCAAAAATACAAGCAAAGAAAACGTCTGTTTGGGAGTCGCCATTTGGTATAGTTTTGTCTGTTATTTCTCCTTCAATAGCATCTATAATGTGTCCTTTCTCATCCATAAGAAGGTCATAGTTTTTTTCTACCTCTCTACCCCTTTTCAAATAAAGGTCATCATAAAGATAACGCAAAGCCCCAGAAGTAGGAGTAAGACTGAAAGTCTCCTCTCCATCTGTATCAATTAAACGCATAAGACCTTCATCTCGGATAGTTTCAGGAGGTTCTTCATCATATCCTACAGCATGTCTGGAAGAGCCTTGATGCTTTGTGGTTTCTTGGTCATAATACATAAACTCTATAAACCCTCCTTTAGCATTAACAATAGCTCTAATTCTACCAGAGTCTTTAATAACCTCAGAAATCGCATCACTTGGAATAAGTTGTTGAATGTAAGGATAAACCACCTTAACAAAAGAGTTTGGATAATCTTCCATACAAAATCTTAATCTTCTGGTTTGGTCAAGTCTATGAAAAGGTATCATACTTTCTAAACTTTTGGGTGCTTCTCCTACAAACTGCATTGCGAAATCTTCAACATGACTGTAAGTTTTTGAAGACCTGTTTCCACCAAATAAAGCTCTTGTTTTAGCTTTAGACATATGAAACATCATAGGAATATCATTTGGAATGTAAAGATAAAACTTACAATCTTTTGGAGAAGCCCACCTATCTGTTAATTCAAGTAATTCAATAAGCTCTTTTCGTGATGCTTCTTCAGCTGTTTTTTGAATAAGATCAATATCAACATTAGACAATGGCAACATTGATAGTTCCTTTTTCATCTTGTTTAATTGTTAAACCACCATCTATAGCAACCTCTTCAAATTTAACTTCAATAGCATCAGCATCTTTAAGCTCTTTAGCTCTTTGCTCAGCTTCATCTTTAATTCTTTTCACTCTTTCAACCACAAGCTGCCTCAATTCAGCTTCAGACAAATTTGAATGAGTAACATTGCCTGAAATAGTTGAAATCACCTTTGAAGTTTTTCCAAACCCCGCTCTATCAAGCACATCTTGTGCTGCACTAAACCTTAAAGTTGGACTTGCTGCACTATGCATAGTCCTTTCAATCACTTCAAGTGCAATAGGACTTATTTCCCGAAGTGTTTGTTGCACATCTGCAACGCCATTATCTCTCATTTCCTCTAAACGTTTTACTTCTAACTTAAATAAAGGAGAGTTAACAATAATTGAAAGCCTACTCTCACCTATCCCAATGCTTTTACTTATATCTACAGCTTTCTCTCCTAAAACAAGCCTTCTTGCAATCTCTTTATGATAAGGTCTAATATAACCCAATGCAAATCTTGTGACTAAACTACTTTCTCCTGATGGAATCCTTCCCATGTTTCTCCTATTCACTGAACGTGGCTTTGATGATTTATCTTAACATAAAGGGTTTTAAAAGGGTAGGAAAGGT
>BBPF01000275.1_pt5 | contig 11685 bp, 20 predicted proteins | sample 1343921 | NCBI WGS metagenome assembly BBPF01 (sample SAMD00019090, study PRJDB2971) | groundwater metagenome | isolation source: The Cedars highly-alkaline
CCAAGCTGCAACAATGAACTGGCGAGCTTCCTCTAGGGTTAGAGCAACGGCCGGAACACTCCAGCCCGCTAACCGCAAGCGCCGCAAAACCTCTGTGGCCTGCGGGACACCTAGCCCAATTGTAGCGAGATTCTCGGCATGACGGAACACCTCGCGCGGCGATCCGTCATGTAAAATTCCCCCCTCATGCATGACCACCAGCCGATTCACCAAGCGGGCCACGTCTTCCATGCTATGCGAGACCAGAATCACCGTGATGCTTCGCTCGCGGTGAAGTGCGCTAATGCGTGCCAAAACGTCGTCGCGCCCCCGTGGGTCTAGTCCTGCCGCCGGTTCGTCGAGAATCAACACTCGGGGGCGCATGGCCAAAACACCGGCAATGGCTACCCGGCGCATCTGGCCGCCTGACAGCTCAAAGGGACTTCTCTCTTTCATCTCCAGCGGCAACCCTACAGTTAGCAGTGCCTCATCTACGCGCGCCGCTGCTTCATCTGGGGCTACGCCTTGATTTAGCGGCCCAAAGGCGATATCTGCCGCCACTGTTTCGGCGAACAACTGATGTTCGGCAAACTGAAACACAAGCCCCACCGATTGTCGTAAGGGGCGAAGCCGTACGCCTTTGTCGGTGGTAGTGATCTCGCCCACCGTAACGGTTCCTTGGGTGGGTTTTAGTAAGCCATTGAGCAATTGCACCAACGTAGATTTGCCGGAACCGGTCTGCCCGATAATGCCGACAAATTCGCCGTCGGCGATCGTCAAATCTACGCCTCGCAAAGCTTGGCGTTCAAAAGGCGTACCCGGTGAGTAAATGAAGCTAACGTTCTTTAGTTGGATTGGCATAAGGCATTAACCAGCTGAGCTGCAGTAAGAATGCCGTCGGGCAAAGGCAGCCCACTCCTCTGTAATTCTTTAGCTAATTTAGCGGCTAGCGGTACATCTAACCCCAGAGATTCTAGGAGCTCAGGCTGCGAGAACACTTCCGCAGGCGTGCCTGTGGTAACCACGCGCCCTTCGTCCATTGCGATCACGCGGTGAGCAAGCACGGCTTCATCCATGTGGTGGGTAATGAGCACGGTGGTCATCTTCGCGGCGCTTCGCAGCGCGAGGATAGTATCTATGACTTCCGCCCGACCCACAGGGTCTAGCATAGCTGTAGCCTCATCTAGAACCAAGAGCTTAGGATGCATGGCCAAAACACCGGCAATGGCGACTCTCTGTTTCTGTCCGCCGGAAAGCAAATGTGGGGCGTGATTGCGATAAGGCAGCATATTTACTTGCTTAAGCGCCGCGTCCACTCTCTTCGCAATCTCCGGTGTAGGCACGCCGAGGTTCTCCGGGCCGAAAGCTACATCCTCGTCAATCACTGTGGCCACAATCTGGTTGTCCGGGTTCTGAAAGACCATCCCCACGGTCTGTCTAATGCTCCACAACAACCGCGCGTCCTGCGTGTCCATGCCCATCACCAGGACGTGGCCCTCAGTTGGCAGTAATATGGCGTTAAGATGCTTGGCGAGGGTAGACTTGCCTGAGCCATTGCGCCCGATAATCGCTACGAACTCGCCTTCGTCAATATGGATGTCTACGCCGCCGAGCGCGTAGGTGTCGCCGTCGTGCCCACGATAGACATGGTGAAGACCCTTGATTTCAATGATGCTGGGCACCCCCATTCATCACACTACGGTACCCTGACCTCGCAAAAAGAAAGCCGGTGGGGGTTAGTCCACCAGCTCAATAATCGCCTGCGGTGCGGAGTCGCCGCGCCGCACGTCGGTCTTCATGATGCGAGTGTACCCACCCTCGCGCGATGTGTATTTTGGTGCGATTTCCGTGAACAGCTTGGTTACTACGCCCTCATCAAACAGATAGCTTAGCGCTTGGCGCCTCGCATGAGGATCTCCACGTTTCCCAAGCGTTATAAGCTTTTCGCTGATGCGCTGGACTTCCTTCGCCCGTGTCTCCGTGGTTTCCATGCGCCCCTGACGTAAAAACGCTGTAGCCAAGTTGCGCAACATGGCGCGCCGGTGGTTGGTCCGGCGCCCTAGTTTGCGGTAAGACATATACTCACTCCCTACTCTTCGCTCTTCTTGAGGTAGAGACCTAGGTCAGCTAGTTTGTGTTGTACCTCTTCGAGCGACTTCTTGCCAAGGTTCCTGACCTTCATCATTTCTTCTTCGGTCTTGTCTACTAGGTCTTGCACTGTGTTAATGCCAGCCCGCTTGAGGCAGTTGAAAGAGCGCACCGACAGGTCAAGCTCCTCAATGGTCATCTCATGCAGCCTTTCCCGCGGGTTATCGCCACGGTCGGCTAGAGTCTTGGTAGTCTCTGCCTTTTCTGTCAGGGACACAAACAGGCGCAGATGATCACTCATAATCTTGGCCCCGATGCTGATAGCCTCTTCCGGAGTAAGGCTGCCATCTGTCCAAACCTCTAATGACAGCCGATCGTAATTCGTGTGTTGTCCGACACGCGTCTTATCCACCGTGTAGTTAACTCGCGTGACCGGCGTGAACACCGAGTCCATAGGTATGACCCCGATGGGCTGGTGCTGTTTCTTGTTGCGCTCGGCAGAAACATACCCTCGTCCTGGGGCGACCGCAATCTCCGCAAAGAAACGTGCGTCCTCGTCGAGCTTGGCAATCACAAGTGAAGGGTTGAGAATCTCGACATCGGCGTCAGCGATAATGTCTGCCGCCGTAACTACGCACTCACCCGTCTTTGCGATCCGGAGCATTTTTTCTCCGCTGCCGTGCAGACGGAGTCGCAGCGTCTTCAGGTTCAGAACAATCTCTGTTGTGTCTTCGACTACCCCGGGGATAGTCGAAAACTCGTGCAAGACGCCTTCAATTTTAACAGATGTGACTGCGGCTCCGGGTAACGAAGAAAGCAGTATGCGCCGCAGTGCATTCCCCAAAGTAGTGCCGTAGCCCCGCTGTAAAGGCTCTACAATGAACTTTCCATAGCTTGGTGTAACCTCTTCGCGCTGCACCCGCGGTACTTCCATGGCTAATTCTAACATTTAGGCGATTACCCTCCTTACCTTCCCATCTACGCCTTGGTCTAAGCTCGGGTCGCCTTATCTCGAATACCTTTCCACGATCAAGTGCTCGCGGACCGGAATGTCAATGTCTTCGCGCTTAGGCAGTCCGACGATAGTTGCACGTGCCGCGTTCAGTTCTACAGAAATCCAAGGAACCACTCTCCGACCGCGCATGGACTCAGCATACTCCTGAAATAGGGGGATAGACAAACTCTTTGTGGCCACGACAATAACATCGCCCTCTTTGACTAGGTACGAGGGGATATTAACACGATGCCCATTCACGGTGAAGTGACCGTGGCGCACTAGTTGGCGTCCTTGACTGCGGGAGTCGGCAAAACCTGCCCGCGTAACCACATTGTCTAGTCTAAGCTCAAGGAGCTGCAACAGACGCTCGCCGGTGACGCCTTTCTCGCGTGCGGCCTTGGCGAAGTAGAGACGGAACTGGCGCTCGAGAACCCCATAGATGCGACGCGCCTTTTGTTTCTCACGTAGCTGCAGGCCATATTCCGTTGCCTTCTTGCGCCCTTGGCCATGTTGCCCGGGAGCATAGGACCTGCGGTCAATGGCACACTTACCGGAGTAGCAGCGCGTGCCTTTTAGAAAAAGCTTGATCCCCTCGCGCCTGCACAACCGGCATACCGGACCTGTATATCTTGCCATCTTGCTTTACACCTCCAAAGATTAGACGCGACGGCGCTTGGGCGGACGGCAGCCATTGTGGGGTACCGGGGTTACGTCCTTAATAGAACTAACCTCGAGCCCTGCGGCCTGCAGGCTGCGAATGGCAGCTTCCCGCCCTGAGCCAGGACCCTTGACATGGACTTCGACTTCTTTCATGCCTTGGTCCATTGCCGTCTTGGCACAGGTTTCAGCAGCAATCTGGGCAGCAAAAGGGGTGCTCTTGCGTGAACCCTTGTATCCGGCATTGCCAGCGGAAGACCACGATATGACATTGCCGGCGCGATCCGTAACAGTGACTACCGTATTGTTAAAAGTTGACCTAATGTGCGCTACGCCAAACTCCACATTCTTGCGCTCGCGGCGCTTGACTTTAGCCGCAGCGGCCTTACGTTTTGCCATGCGTTTTCCCTCCTCCTTCGACTACTTACGCTTCACACCAACCGTACGGCGGGGGCCTTTACGGGTGCGAGCGTTAGTCTTGCTGCGTTGCCCGCGTACGGGCAGACCGCGGCGGTGACGTAAGCCACGGTAGGAGCCGATCTCAATTAGCCGCTTAATGCTAGCTGTGACTTCGCGGCGGAGATCTCCCTCTACGATGTACCCTTTGTCAATCGTCTCACGCAGACGCGACACTTCCTCCTCCGTAAGGTTACGGACGCGAGTGTCGGGGTTTACTCCGGTAACATGCAAAATGCTGTTGGAACGGCTGCGGCCGATACCGAAAATGTAGGTCAAGGCTATCTCTACGCGCTTCTCTCTTGGCAGGTCAACACCTGCAATGCGAGCCATCTCTTCTTATCCACCTCCTGTTAGTGTTATCCTTGCTTCTGCTTATGAGTTGGTTCCTCACAGATTACCATGACTCGCCCCTTGCGGCGAATCAGCTTGCACTTCTCGCACATGCGCCTCACTGAAGGTTTGACTTTCACGTCTGTTTGCCTCCTTGCTCCGAACAAGCCTACTTGTGCCGGTAGATTATTCGTCCGCGGGTTAGGTCGTAGGGGGAAAGTTCCACGGTCACGATGTCGTGTGGCAAAATGCGAATGAAGTTTATGCGTATCTTACCCGACACGTGAGCCAAGATTCTATGGCCATTGTCTAGCTCTACCTTAAACATGGCATTAGGCAATGCTTCGGTCACCTTGCCCTTTACCTCAATTACATCATCGCGCTTGGTCATGCAACTATCACTCCTCCCTCACTGCCCCTCAGAGTCTGGTTAGTATCTCAGGCCCGTTTTCGGTAACCGCCACGGTATGCTCAAAGTGAGCAGAACGACCACCATCTTTAGTTACTACCGTCCAGTTATCCGCAAGCACTTGCGTGAGCGACCCCCCCGTGTTGACCATTGGCTCGATGGCCAGCACTAGGCCGGGAGTGAGCCTAGGACCTCGTCCCGGACGTCCGAAGTTAGGCAATTGAGGTTCTTCATGCATGGCCCGGCCAATACCGTGTCCGACAAATTCCTTAACTACGGAAAAGCCGTTTTCCTCGGCATGGGACTGTATGGCGAACGAAATATCGGTTAGGTGCCCGTTCAGCACACATTGCAGAATGCCTTTCTCTAAACACTCGGCCGTGACCTTGATAAGACGAGCGGAAACTTCGTCCACTGAGCCTACGGGGAAAGTGCGCGCTGCATCACCGTAATACCCATTGATTTCCGCTCCAATGTCAATACTAATAATATCGCCATCAGACAGCGTTTTCAAACCCGGAATTCCATGGACAACTTCATTGTTAATTGACGTACAGATACTAGCTGGATATCCGCGGTATCCTTTGAAGGCAGGCCGCGCACCGCGCCTAAGCATGATGTCCTCAACCAATTGATTTAGCCTAGCAGTGGTTACGCCGGGGACAATGGCCTTCTCCACTTCGTCTAGGGCTTCGGCTACCACCCGTCCGGCTTCGCGCATCATGGCTATTTCACGGTCGGATTTGAGTACTATCATGTCTTACCCTAAGCAGTTCCCTGAGCCTCTCTGTAACTACGTCAATCGGCAGCAACCCGTCAATGTTCTTAAGCAGGCCGCGCTGTCTGTAATGCTCAATGAGTGGGGTCGTCTGACGGCTGTATACAAGCAATCTGCTCCTTACCGTCGCTTCGCTGTCGTCAACGCGCTGGTACAATGCCCCTCCGCACAATCCACACGCTTCGCCTTGCGACGATGGGTGGAAGAGGCGGTGATAGGTTGCGCCGCACACCTTACATACTTGCCGACCGGTTAAGCGCCGTATCAGATCTTCCTCCGGCACCTCGATGTTTAACACAGCCGTCAGCCCTTTGCGCAGCTGACCTAGGACATCATCAAGCGCGCCGGCTTGGGGCAGAGTTCGCGGGAAACCGTCAAGTAGAAATCCGCGCGCTGTGTCGTCGGCGGCTAGGCGCTCGGCTACAATGCCGATGGTTACTTCGTCAGGCACCAGTTCGCCGCGCTCCATAAAGGACTTGGCGGAGAGACCTAAGGGTGTTTGGGCCTGCACAGCCTGACGGAACATGTCGCCGGTTGAAATGTGGGGCACGCTAAACTCCTTGCAGAGCACAGCCGCTTGTGTACCTTTACCGGCACCGGGGGCCCCTAGGAGAATTACGTTCATCTCGTTCATCCCGCAGCCTACTTCATAAAGCCGCGGTAATTGCGCATGACAAGATGACCCTCAATTTGCTTCATGGTCTCAAGCGCAACGCCCACTACGATCAAGAGTGCGGTTCCGCCAATGCCGACGTTCACTCTCACCAAGCCGGAAAGAGCAAGCGGCAGGATGACGATCAGCGCTAAGAATGCGGAACCCACTAGCGTCAAGCGGTTTACCACCCGGAAAAGAAAATCCGCAGTCGTACGCCCCGGTCGCACGCCGGGGATGGCCCCACCGTGCTTCTGCATGTTCTCCGCCATGTCCTTGGGGTTAAACTGCAGGAACGTATAGAAGTAGCTGAACACGAAAATCAGGAACACATACAGCACGTTATGCAGCCATCCACCAAACGCCAGCGCCTCTGCTATGCCTTGCACCCACGGCGCTCTGGTGAACTGAGTGATTACTTGCGGAAACATCAAAAGCGAGGAGGCAAAGATAACGGGGATAACACCCGCTTGATTAACGCGCAAAGGGATGTGGGTGGTCTGCCCGCCGTACATCTTGCGTCCGACTACGCGCTTGGCATACTGCACAGGGATGCGGCGCTGACCTTCCTGCACCCACACCACACCGGCAATAACCACCAGTGTCAGTGCGCCTAGCAGCACTACCGTGAAAATGTTAAGTGTCCCCTCACGCAGGAATTCAATCATACTAGTAAGCGTGCCAGGCAGCTGCGACGCGATGTTGGCGAAAATCACAAGCGATATGCCGTTGCCAATGCCTTTCTCGGTAATCAACTCGCCTAGCCACATCACCATGGTCGCACCCGCTGTAAAGCTGGTGGCGGTGAGCAGTGCACTGAGCTGTCCACCCATCAGCGCGCCCTCATTGGCTAGCCCGATGGAAGTGGCATAGCCTTGAACGAAAGCTAGGATTACTGTGCCGTAGCGTGTGTAACTATTGAGTTTCTTACGTCCCTCTTCGCCCTCTTTGGCCAAGGCCTCCCAGCTAGGGATGACCACCTGCAATAGGCTAACGATAATGCTCGACGTGATGTAAGGGCCAATTGTAAGTGTGAATATCGAGAGGTTAGCCAGAGCGCCGCCTGAAATAACGTCCAGAAGCCCGAACAGCCCGCCTTGTCCTTCCATAAACTGCGCCATGGCGAGGCGGTCAGCGCCGGGGACGGGGATGAAATTACCAAACCGGATGATGAGGAAGACGCCGAGCGTATACATAATGCGCTTACGTAGTTCTTCGATGCGCCATATATTGCGTAGGCTCGCGAGCATCTAAATCACCTCTACTTGGCCGCCGGCAGCAGCTATCTTCTCGGCAGCCGACTTGCTGAAAACAGTAGCCCTAACCGTAAGGGGCTTAGTGATAGTGCCAGTCCCGAGAATCTTGACGCCATCTAGGGAGTTCTTCACCAAACCGGCGGCTTGCAGTGAGCTAAGCTCCACGACGCTGCCCGACGGGAACATTTCGAGATCCTGCACATTGACTACGGCAAAGAATGTTTTCCATTTATTGTTGAATCCACGCTTAGGCAAGCGCCGATAAAGAGGCATTTGGCCACCCTCAAAACCTGGTCGTACGCCTCCGCCGGTACGCGCCCATTGACCCTTTGTACCTCGCCCTGAAGTCTTGCCTAGGCCCGAGCCGTGGCCGCGGCCGACACGTTTGCGCACCTGGCGTGAACCCTCTTGCGGTTGTAGATTGTGGAGTTTCATTTTTGCACCTCCTCGTCTCCTATTAGCTTTCGACTACTTTGACGAGATGACTGACTTTCTCGACCATGCCGCGTATCGCCGGAGTATCTTCATGCTCTACAGTGCGGTATGTCTTAGTGAGGCCTAACGCGCGGCAAGTCGCTCTTTGGTCTTGTGGGCGGCCGATCAGGCTACGCACTAGGGTAATCTGCAATTTGGCCATCGTGCCTGCCTCCTATCTTAACAAAGACTCTAGCGTAATGCCGCGCAGCTTAGCCACTTGCTCTGGGGTCCGAAGGGACTTAAGCCCCGACAAAGTCGCCTGTGCCATATTCATGGCATTAGATGAGCCCAAAGACTTGGTGAGAATGTCGCGTACGCCCGCAAGCTCCAAAATCGCGCGGACAGCACCGCCAGCTATGACACCTGTACCTGCAGATGCCGGCTTCATCAGGACTCTCCCAGCACCCGCGACACCGGTGACCTCGTGTGGGATGCTAGTCTCAGCTAAGGGGACCGTGATCAGGTTTTTCTTACCGTCCTCCGTGGCCTTACGGATAGCTTCCACTACCTCTTTGGCCTTGCCAAGTCCTACCCCTACGCGACCTTTGCCGTCGCCGACGGCTACTAAGGCACTAAAGCTCGAGTCGCGGCCACCCTTACGAGTTTTACTGACGCGTTTCACGACGATAACCTTTTCGGTAAGATCGTGTTTACTTAGCTCATTGCGTTCCAATTTTCCCCCTCCTTCTGCTGCTAGAACTCTAGCCCAGCTGCGCGCGCAGCTTCAGCTACTGCCGCGACGCGCCCATGGTAGAGGTATCCGCCGCGATCGAAGACGATCTTACTTAAGCCTAAACCCAAAGCTCTTTCCGCCACTAACTTGCCCACGGCCTTTGCGGCCTCTACGCCGCTCGCAGCCGCGCCCTTGAGTTCGGGACTCAGGGTGGAAGCGCTGACAAGCGTGTGGCCGGTCGTGTCATTTATGAGCTGAGCGTAGATATGACGGGAACTGCGAAAAACATTTAAGCGCGGACGCGCCTCTGTCCCGCTAAGGGACTTACGCACACGCAAGTGACGTTTCCTACGAATTTTGTTCTTATCTAGCTGCTGTAACACTGTTGGCTCACTCCTTTCCGTGGCTCAAAGACTATTTCGAGGTCTTGCCAGCCTTGCGTCTGATCTTCTCCCCTACGTAGGCAATGCCCTTGCCGAGATAGGGTTCCGGTTGGCGCACACCGCGAATAGTCGCGGCCATCTGCCCAACCATCTCCTTGTCATTACCGGAAACAGTGATGAGCGGAATATTGCCAAAGGGGGGCTTAGCTACGATTTCTGCTTTAAACTCAATCCCCGTCGGAGGGTCAATCTCTACCGGGTGGGAATAACCCACCGTCAGGACGAGCTTCTTACTCTGCACACTAGCGCGCCAACCGACGCCGGCAGCTTCAAGCTTCTTCTCGTATCCTTTGGTGACTCCGTCGATCATGTTGGCAATGACGGTGCGGGTAACACCGTGCAAAGAGCGGTGCAGGGGACTATCTGACATGCGCTTAACGGCTACCTCAGTCTTGCTAAGTTCGATACCTACCTCAGGGTGCAATTCGCGTTTAAGCGAACCCCTAGGGCCCGTCACGGTAATCGTCTGGCCATTAAGCGTAACTTCTACTTTGGACGGTATTGCGATGGGCTTTTTGCCGATTCTAGACATGCAAGTCTCTCCTCCCTACCAGACGTAGCAGATGATTTCGCCGCCAAGGTTTTTGGCCCTGGCCTGGCGGTCTGTCATCAGCCCGTACGAAGTGGAAACAATGGCAATGCCTAACCCACCCAATACACGTGGGAGTTCGTCTTTGCGTGCATAGACACGCAGACCGGGCTTGCTGATGCGCTTTACCCCGCAAATGACGCGCTGTTTGTTGGCACCATACTTCAGGACTATTTTCAGGACGCCCTGCTTGTCGTCGTCCTGCCACGCGAAGTCGAGAATAAAACCCTCTGCCTTAAGAATCTCTGCTAGACTCCGCTTCATGGTCGAGCCTGGCATCTCTACGATCTCGTGCAGCGCGTCATTAGCATTGCGCACCCTTGTCAGCATGTCAGCGATTGGATCTGTCATAACCATTACGTGTCAAACCTCCTTCCTAAGTGAAGGGCCCTTACCAACTGGCCTTCTTGACGCCGGGAATCTGCCCCTCATGGGCTAGTTCGCGAAAGCATATCCTGCATACTCCGAACTTGCGCATGTAGGCGTGTGGACGGCCGCAAATCCGGCAGCGATTATATCTGCGCACAGGAAACTTCTGTTCTCTGGCCTGTTTGATAATCATCGACTTCTTGGCCACTTCTTCTCCTCCTTTACTTACGCGCGAAACGGCATGCCGAGCTTCGCGAGCAATTCTTTCGCTTCCTCGTCGGTTTTGGCTGTAGTCACGATAGTGATGTCCATACCCTGAACCTGATCGACCTTGTCATAGTCAATCTCGGGGAAGATAAGCTGCTCTTTAACGCCGAGCGTGTAATTGCCGCGTCCGTCAAAGGACTTTGGGGAAACGCCTCTGAAGTCGCGCACGCGGGGAAGGTTAATGTTAATGAATTTGTCAAGAAACTCATACATGCGGTCGCCGCGCAGTGTAACTTTCGCCCCAATGGCCATGCCTTCACGCAGCTTAAAATTCGAGATGCTCTGCCGCGCACGCGTAATTATCGGTTTTTGTCCGGCAATTGCGGCGAGGTCTTTGGCTGCAGCGTCTAGGATTTTGCTGTTGCTGATGGCTTTCCCTACGCCCATATTGAGTACGACTTTCTCAAGGCGAGGTATCTGCATGTCGTTCTCATAGCCAAACTTGGTCTTAAGGGCTGACCGTACGTCCTTTTGGTACTTTTCCTTCAACCTTGTCACAGGCTAGCCCTCCTATCTACTTGTCGATGTTCTCGCCACACTTCTTGCAGGCGCGAACGAACTTACCGTCTGTCATTGGCTTGTGAGACACCCGGGTGGGCTTCTTACAGCTGCCGCAGACAATCATTACGTTAGAGCTGTGAATGGGAGCCTCTTGCTTAATGATGCCGCCCTGGGGCACCTCGCGCGTGGGCTTACGGTGACGGCTCACGATATTTACGCCCTCCACTATCACACGCCCTTTGTGTGGAAGGGAGTTCAGCACTTTGCCCTTCTTGCCCTCGTCCTTACCGGTGAGGACAATCACATGGTCGTCCTTACGAACATGAAGTTTCACGGATTGTGGCACCTCCTCTGCTCCGCCTAGAGAACTTCCGGTGCGAGAGAAACTATCTTCATAAAGTTCTTCTCACGTAGTTCGCGGGCTACCGGTCCAAATATGCGGGTCCCGCGGGGGTTGTTGTTGTTGTCAATGATTACCGCAGCGTTGTCGTCGAACTTGATGTAGGAGCCGTCGATGCGCCGAGCGTCCTTGGTGGTACGGACGACAACAGCTTTGACTACCTCGCCCTTTTTTACAACTCCACCGGGCGTTGCTTCCTTCACAGTAGCGATGATGATATCGCCAACGCCTGCATAGCGGCGACTCGTTCCACCTAGCACCTTGATGGTGAGGATTTCTTTGGCGCCCGAATTATCTGCAACCCGCAGTCGCGTTTCACTTTGAATCACGGCGATGTTCCCCTTTCCTGTCCGGCAGGGCC
>BBPF01001285.1_pt1 | contig 11652 bp, 11 predicted proteins | sample 1343921 | NCBI WGS metagenome assembly BBPF01 (sample SAMD00019090, study PRJDB2971) | groundwater metagenome | isolation source: The Cedars highly-alkaline
TTGTCTTACATGAGCGAAACGGATAAGCAATATTTAAAAAAGTAAAAAAATAATTAAAAAAGATTCTGTTCCTGATCACATACCTTCGTGCCATCATGCCTATATTAGGCAGAAAAAGCAGGATAAGCGACAAAATAAAAAAAGTATCGCCTATTTGTTCCTCAAGTTTTATTTCTCCAAAAAATACAAAGCTGTAAAAAGCAAAGAAGAATGTTGCCAGATAAATAAGATAAGTTACTTTTAATGCAATGGTGGAATTTTTTCTCTTTTTGTTTACAAGAAAAGGTTTAATAATAATAATTGCCATGAAATAGGTTACAGTAAGAGCCGAAATGAGTAGAAAATGCAGCAGGTAACTGAACGTCTCATTCATGAAGCAATATTTATAGAATTAAAAACCAATTTACGGAAATATTTAAAAAAACAAAAGACCGGAATTTTATCCAGTCTTTTGCATATACAAAATCAGTTTTTTAACCATAAATTGAGCCAGCTAAAAAATTCTCTTTGCCACAAGATACTATTTTGTGGTTGTAGTACAAAGTGGGTTTCATCGGGGAAATGCACTAATTTTGCTGGAATTCCTCTAAGCCTCGCCGCATTAAAGGCCTGAAGGCCTTCGGTGTATGGCACCCGGTAGTCGCGTTTGCCTGTTACTATCATTATTGGAGTATCCCAATACTGAACAAACCGGTGAGGCGAAAATTTATCGTAGCTTATAGGTTTTGGTGTAGCCCAAAAGGGTCCTTCAAAATCGTGATTAACAAAGAATGCCTCTTCGGTAGCAGCGTACATGCTTTCGAGGTTAAAAACGCCATTGTGTGAAATAAATGCCTTAAAGCGATTTTGATGCATGCCGGCAAGTTGAAATACCGAAAAACCACCATAGCTTGCCCCTACAGCTCCAAGTCGGGTTTCATCAATAAAGGGTTTTTTCTTCAGCACATCAACCGCTGTAAGCAGGTCCAAAGTAGCCTGTCCGCCCCAGTTGCCCGAAATTTGTTCATTCCATTCCTGGCCAAAGGTAGGAAGCCCCCTGCGGTTTGGAGCAATAACCACATAGTTGTTGGCCGCCATTATCTGGAAATTCCAACGATAGGAAAAAAACTGACTAACCGCACTTTGCGGCCCGCCTCCGCAAAAAAGAAGCGCCGGATATTTGCTGAGAGAATCAAATTTTGGTGGAAATATCAACCAAACAAGCATATCTTTCCCGTCTGTGGTTTTTACCCATTTTTTCTCAACTTTGGCCATTTCAATATTTTCGTAAATATGCTGATTTGTGAATGTGAGCTGAGTTTCAAGACCGGTATCTGGATCTATTTGAAAAATCTCAGTAGCCATCGAAATCGACATTTTTTCTCCTACAAGAACCCCATTGCCGAAATCAATAGATGTATAATCATGATAACCTTCTGTAATTTTCCGGATATTCATAGAATTTACATCTATGTTGTAAATCTGATGTGTAGCTTCGATACCGCTTATAAAATAAAGTGTGCTGTTATCGGCCCAAATAAAATTTGATGCATTTTGGTCAAATCCTTCGGTGAGATATGTTTTTTTATTATTTTCCAGATTAAGCATTATAATACGTTCTTTATCAGCCTCATATCCCGGTGTTTCCATACTTTGCCATACAATTTTTTTCCCGTCGGGAGAAAATAAGGGGTGTCTGTCGTAACCGGGCATTCCTTGAGTTATATTTACAGTCTCACCTGTTGAAAGGGTATAAATATAAATGTCGGAGTTTGTGCTCACGGCATACTCCGTTTTGCCCATTTTTTTTGCCGTATAGGCAATTGCTTTACCATCGGGGCTCCAGGTAATTTCCGATCTGTTGAAAAATGGGGAGAGGGGAGATTCGTATTTTTCTCCTTCCATTATATTAATGCCCTCACCAAGCCTCCCTTGATCATATGTTGCAACAAAAATCTGGCTGTACGAATAATCGCTCCAGGCGTTCCAATGCCTGTACATCAATTCATTTTCAATTCTTACGTTTATTAACGGCAAATCAGGGTGAAGTTCCTGTGGAGTTTTGTCAAGTTTTACCCTTTTTGTGTAATAAATATGTGTGCCGGTTGGCGAGTATTCAAAACCGGTAATCCCGCCCTCAATGTTCGATATTTGTTCTTTTCCTGTTCCGTCGGGTCTGATTTCCCAAATTTGCGGTGTTCCTGATTCGGTACTTATAAAGCCAATTTTTCCCCCATCTGTATGCCACCTCTGGTTGAAATGTGACCCCTCAAAAACTGTTAATAGAACCTTGTCGCCGGTGCCAATATTTACCAAATAAAGATCTGTTTTGCTTTTATTAGTCTTATAATCAAATTTTGTAACGCTGTAAACAACTTTGTCTCCTGCGGGCGAAATTCTTGCATCGCCTACCCGGCGAAATTTCCATAATATTTCTGGTGTAACAATTCCGTTTTGTATTTCTGTTTGGGTAAGCGCGCCACTGAAATCACTTACCGGTACTTTTTCTCTTTCCTTGCAAGAAAAAACAAAAACCAGGGAAAGTATAAGTATAAAAATTTTTGTTTTCATAATTGAATTATTTTTTGTTTTGAAAAACGATTTTAATTTTATTTTCAATCTCATTGGCTAATTCAGGGTTATCACTTACTAATTGTTTTACTGCCTCACGTCCTTGCCCAAGTTTAGTATCACCGTAGCTGAACCATGAACCGCTTTTCTTAATTATTTCAAAATCAACGCCAAGATCAATTATTTCCCCGGTTTTGGAAATACCCTCACCGAACATAATGTCAAATTCCGCTTTTTTGAATGGTGGAGCCAGTTTATTTTTTACAATTTTTACTCTGGTCCGGGTGCCAAGTGTTTCTTCTCCCTCTTTAATTTGCGTAACTTTTCTGATATCAAGGCGTAGTGAGGCGTAAAATTTCAGAGCATTTCCGCCTGTTGTGGTCTCAGGATTACCAAACATAACACCTATTTTGTCCCTTAACTGATTAATGAAAACACAGCATGTTTTGGTTTTGCTTATGTTGGCAGTAAGTTTCCTTAGGGCTTGCGACATAAGTCTGGCTTGCAGTCCCATTTTCGATTCTCCCATTTCTCCCTCTATTTCAGCTTTGGGAGTAAGCGCAGCTACTGAGTCTATTACAACAATATCAATGGCGCCTGACCTTATGAGGTGATCAGTAATTTCGAGTGCCTGTTCACCATTGTCGGGTTGTGAAATAAGTAGGTTTTCAATGTCGACTCCGAGTTTTTCAGCATAAAATCTGTCAAAAGCATGTTCTGCATCTATAAATGCCGCAATTCCCCCGGCTTTTTGTGCCTCGGCTATGGCATGTATTGCAAGAGTTGTTTTTCCTGAAGATTCGGGACCGAATATTTCTATTACCCTGCCTCTGGGATAACCTCCAACTCCAAGGGCAATATCCAAAGAAATTGAACCGGATGAAATGGACGGAACATCGCCAATTGCTTTGTCGCCCATTTTCATTATCGTTCCCTTCCCATATTCCTTGTCAATTTTATCAAGGGTTAACTGCAGTGCCTTAAGTTTTTCATTATTTACTTCTTTGCTTTTAGAATTTTTATCCTTGTTTTCCATATATTTTTATTATTTATTTATTAATTCCGTAATTTGTCTGGTATGGTTGTTTACATCTACTTTATCAATGACTGCCTCAATTAACCCTTGTTCCGAAATAATATAGGTAATTCGTATAACTCCTTCATAAATTTTGCCGTACATTTTTTTTTCTCCCCAGGCACCATAATTTTTAATAATTGATTTACTGGGGTCGGGTAGGAGATGAAAAGGAAGGTTGTACTTTTTACTGAATTTCTGATGTGATAACTCGTTATCAGGACTGATGCCAATTATTATAAATCCCATATCCATTAATTCCTGGTAGTTGTCCCTTAAATTACAGGCTTCTGAGGTACAGCCCGGAGTATTGTCTTTCGGGTAAAAATAAAGTATGATTTTTTTCCCCTTTAATTTAGAAAGCGAAACCAACTTGCCTGCCTGGTCTGTTGTCGAAAAATCAGGGGCAGTTTGTCCTACTTTTAATAGTTTCATAGTTTTTGAATAATTTAGTAAAAATAAAAATAATGGCAGATTAATTTGTTTTGAATTTGGTTAATTTATCAACAATCTTATAATCTTTTCCGTTTTAAAGTAATCTGATTCAAAATGTTCTTACATCCTAAATTACAAGCTTGCCGCTTATTTTTATGAATTTGTCAAAGCTAATTTTAAGATTAAAACCGTGTGCGGGTTTGGGTTTGTATAATCTCTTCATATTTTTTATTTAGGGATATTTCTATTTTTTTTTTAATTTAGTGAATTCTTTCAAAGAACTGAACATGCCAAAATTTTACCGGATTTTATTAATTTCTATAGTATTAATTATTTTGAGTTGTAACTATACTGTTCTTGCACAGGCTACCGGTGAAAATAACAGGCAACTGGAGGTTTTGGAGAAGGAGTATAACGAATTGTTAAGAAATGCCCTGCAACAACAAATTAAGGCCGATTCGCTTGTCAGATTGTCAAATCTTAAAAGGCAGGAATTAACCAATTCAACTAATGAATCAGCCAAATTACGGCTTGGAGCCGAAATTCTTGAGCTTGAAAAGTCGGCTTTTCAGGTACAAGGTGAAACCAACAGGAATTATGCCCGAGCAAGGGAAATTGAAATGAGAATGCTCGCGCTCAAGAGGAATTTAAACAATAGTATTTCAGATTTGTCTTCAGAACCAAACCTTAAACCTGCCGGAATTAAAAGTGAGGATGGTCTTTTGCTTGCATTTTTATATGGCCGGACTGATATTGAGCCCTACATTGGCCCTCTGGGCATGGAAAGACTTAAATCAATAGAAGGTCACACATATCAAGTGAATAAAGTATTTAATAATGTTTCTGAAATCAATCAGGAAATTGAAAATTTGAAAATCCAGATAGATGCGAAGCCCCGATCAAGAACCAGCAGAAATGCAAGGAAACGGATTGAAGAACTCGGGCAGAAGGTTCCCCGCCTTAATATGGAAGCGCTTTCTTCAATTGAACCTATTAGCCTTGTTAAACTTGAGGTGCTTACGGATGTTGTAAATTCAGCAAAGACGGGGGTAACCAGCAGAGACCTGATTCAAAGGGCATCGGTCCATGAGAATGCATCAAGGGAACATGTATTGGAAGCAAACGAAAGCAGAAAGGTCGCCATTGAACTGAGCAACGAAAAATTTTCGCAGGAATACTTGTTGCGAGCCTATCAGAGGGAGTTGAATGCTATTGATGAATTATTTAATGCATTTGACGTTCTGAAAGCAAAATCTCCTGAAACTTCGGTAATTGTTAATGAAATAAAACAAGACGAAATCCCTAATAACCCTCCGCTTATTGTAGATAATTTACCTCAAGAAATAAATATTGGCGCGAATAATATTCCCCTCAATGTTCGATTGCCTGATGGTTTAACATATAGAATTCAGGTGGGTATTTATCATAACGATGTAGCACTGCCCGATTTTAAAGAATTACCTCAGCTCACAGGAGAATCTGAAGAGGGTAGTAGCACTACAAGATTTTTTTCAGGTATGTATCCCCGTTTCAGTGAGGCCGAAAGAGCATTGCTCGATGTGAGAAGAATGGGTTTCCGCGATGCCTTTATAGTTTCATATTTCGACGGGAAAAGGATTCCTGTTAACAGAGCTGCAGGAATGGAAGAAGAGGGGGAACACAGGCTGGCAGTTGCTCCAAATCAGATTTTTCCGGTACAACCTGCACCTGTATTCCCAACAAGTGTAGCCACTCAGCCGATAGAACAAGCCGCCGATTTAGTGATATTTAAAGTGCAAATAGGAGTATTCAGGAATTTGATTTCTTCTGAAAACCGCGACCGGTTTATGAGGCTTGCGGGTAATCAAAAACTTGAACTTACTCAGAATAATTCAGGATTATATGTTTATACTATTGGAAATTTTAATACTTTTGAAGAAGCAAGTTGGGCACGTAAAAAACTTGTTGATTCCGGGTTAAAAGATGCGTTTGTGGTAGCCTTTAAAAATGGAGAAAGACTTCCATTGAACCAGATAATTAAATAATGTTTTTTGATGCTATGAAACCTTTAAATTTTGTCCTGAATAAATACGATGACAATAAAATAAACAATATTTGGTTGGTTATTCATTCAACAATAGATTATTGAAATATAATGAAAAATAAGTCGAAAACAGTACCCTGGATGGAAGATAAAACTTCGCAAGGTAGGAGTTTTGAGAAATTTCTTATACTTCATAATGATGAAGTTCATACTTTCGATTATGTAATAGAGAGTCTGATCAAAATCTGTAAACATGATCCGGTTCAGGCTGAACAATGTACATATTTAGTGCATTACAAGGGGAAATGCGATGTGCTTAAAGGCTCTGAAGATATTCTCAGTCCGCACAAGGAAGGATTAGCGCAACGGGGACTAATAGTTACTATCGAATAATTTTAATTTTATGTCATTAATAGTTATCATTTTGTTTATTATTCTGGGAATAATGTTGTTTGTAGTTGAATTTCTTGTTGTTCCCGGAATTACTATTGCCGGTATCGGAGGGGCAATTTTAATATTTACCGGCATTTTTCTGGCTTATACCCAGCATGGCATGCTCATCGGAAATATTGTGGTAGCTGGTACTTTGGTTTCCATGGTTGTTACCATGTACTTCGCATTGAAGTCGCGAACATGGAAAAAAACCATGTTGCACTCTAAAATTGACAGTAAAGTAAATGTTTTTGAAAATCCCAACGTGAAACCCGGAGATACCGGCCGCACTATTTCACGTCTTGCCCCAATGGGAAAAGTCGAAGTAAATGGCTTTTATTATGAGGCAAAATCTTTAGATATCCTCATTGACGAAGAAACTGAAATTGAAGTTGTTAAAGTATTTCCTGATAAATTAATTGTTAAACTTAAAAATAAATAAAAATGGAAGGAATTGGATTGTATTTTATTATTATGGTTGTTGCCCTTCTGGGCTTGTGGTTGATTTTTTACTTCGTACCAGTTGGTATGTGGTTTTCAGCACTCCTTTCGGGCGTGCGGGTACCGCTAATTCAGCTTGTATTTATGCGCTGGAGAAAAGTTCCACCCTCAACAATTTTAAAGGCTCTTATTAATTCAACAAAGGCAGGGTTAGTGCTCTCAAGGGATCAGCTCGAGGCTCACTTTTTAGCTGGTGGCAATGTTATAAACGTTGTTAATGCCTTGATTTCTGCCGATAAAGCAAATATTTCCCTCGATTTCAAAATGGCTACAGCAATTGACCTCGCAGGTCGTAATGTTCTGGAGGCCGTGCAAATGTCGGTAAATCCAAAGGTGATTGATACACCGCCGATAGCTGCCGTTGCAAAAGACGGTATTCAGCTTATTGCCAAGGCAAGGGTCACCGTAAGGGCCAACATTAAGCAATTAGTGGGTGGTGCCGGCGAAGATACTGTGCTTGCCCGTGTTGGCGAAGGTGTAGTTTCTTCAATAGGTTCGTCAATGTCGCACAAATTGGTACTCGAAAACCCCGATTCAATTTCAAAAGTTGTGCTATCCAAGGGACTTGATGCCGGTACAGCCTTTGAAATACTTTCAATTGATATCGCCGATATTGATGTAGGGAAAAACATTGGTGCCGTGCTGCAAATGGACCAGGCCAATGCCGATAAAAACATTGCACAGGCAAAAGCCGAAGAAAGACGGGCTATGGCCGTTGCCTTAGAGCAGGAAAATAAAGCGCTTGCACAGGAAATGAAAGCGTTGGTTATTAAGGCTGAGGCCGAAATTCCTCTTGCGATTGCCGAAGCATTTAAAATCGGGAATCTGGGTATAATGGATTATTACCGTATTAAAAACATAGATGCCGACACAAATATGAGAGACTCTATTGCCGGAACCGACAAGAAAAAATAAATTTTGAAGCGACAAATGAGGCCGCCTAAAAAAGACGGCCTTTTTTTATTCTTTATTTTGGCGAATTAAATTGATTTTATACTTTTGTGGAACTTTTACAGCAAGTAAGTAAAAATTGGGAATCGGGTTCTTTTAATAAAATATTATTGCGGATATTTTGGTGAGTGGCTCAAACCAGCAGTTTGCTAAACTGCCGTATTCGAAAGGAGGGTTCGAATCTGCCTCTCTCGGAAGAAAGGATGAAAGTATTTTTTTAATACGGGATTTTGTTTTGAAAAACTGCCCGGTACGAGTTCTTTAACAAAAAATTATGATGGAGAGGTGGGTGAGTGGCTCAAACCAGCAGTTTGCTAAACTGCCGTATTCGAAAGAATACCGGGGGTTCGAATCCCCCTCTCTCCGCATAAAAATTTCGGGGTGTAGCGTAGCCCGGTTAGCGCGCCTGCTTTGGGAGCAGGAGGTCGTGTGTTCGAATCACACCACCCCGACAAAATTATTACCTTAGTTCCATCAGCTTTTGGAACGGTAATCATCACTTGTCGGGCAAGTATTTGCCCGACAAGTTCTTTGTAAACTTAAAATTCCTTCGGGAGTAAAACTGTAAACAAAGAGATTATTCCTTAAAGAATTATGAGTAAAATGTCGGGTCAAGGAGAATTTAACCTTCCAAAAAACAATCGCCGGAGATTAATTTCAACTCTTTACGTGATTGAAGAACGACTGGAAGAGTTAAAATATATGTTAATGGCAGAAGGTGATTTGGTAATGAAACGAATAGAAAATCGCCCGATGGAAAAGGATTATAATAATATTATGGAAGCGGTTTCGGAGATAAAAAAGAAAATTGCCGAATTAAAGAAAAAATATCGGCTTGAGGCCAGAGTTGATTCTTATGTTCAAACGGCCAATTCATATATTTCTTCAAGTATAATAGATTTAAATGAAATTTTGTCCATCGGAATGAAGGGATATGGGAAATTCCTCGATGAAATGGAAGCTAAAGAATACGATGATGATATAAACAGGCTGACAATTAATCTTAAGGAATTTCCATTATAGTAAAATTTTTAGCCCAACATGGAACTGGCATAAATTAACGGATAAAAGGTGGCTTAGGAATAATCAGGTACAAAAAGGTTCTTTAATAAAAAATGATGGTGGAAATTTGATTGAATGGCTCAATTAATTCTTTGTGCAGGCGGTAAAATACAGTGATTGCAAGAACATGAAAATTCATCATTCATCAGAAAAAATTTCGGGGTGTAGCGCAGCCCGGTAGCGCGCCACGTTCGGGACGTGGAGGCCGTGGGTTCGAATCCCGCCACCCCGACCAGTTCAGACATAGCATATAAAGTATTGGTGGGCTAAATAAATTGGGACACCAAATGCTTATACTTGGTATTCTCTGATTTTCAAGAGTAAGAGCAAAATTAAAAAAAATTGCTTGTTCTACCTTTTGCAGCCACCAAAAGTAAAAACCAATGCAGAGTTGTCAATGCTACATAAATCCTAAAAATCAATTTGTTTTTAAACTCCACCAGGATTCCTGCATACCCCGCCTGGCAATATTTCAGTATTGACAAGCCTTTTGTTATATTTTTAGATAATTGGCGGGCTATAATAAAATTATAAAACAGGTTATCCGGCCTTGAATTAAATCTTCACTAATCCTTAAATCGCCAAAAAAAAGGATAAGGTTTAAACTTAAAAGCAAAATTGGAATTCACCGGATAACCTATTTTAGTTTTTTAATTAAATTCAAAAAGCTATCCCTTTCTTCAACAATTCCTTAGCTATTTGTAACTTTGACTTATTATGTGGAGTAATTTTTTTTGGTATGGAAATAACGATACCCCAATCGTCTTTCCATGACTCCTTTATAAGTATTTCACCCTGGAGACAATTTGCCATGTAAACCGAAGCCTGAACCGCGAGATTGATTGAAATAATATTACCTGAATTCTTCAAACTGTTTAGTGCACGTAACAGTTCTTTTCTTGCAACATCAAGTTTGTGTCCCAAAATTAATATCTCAAAATTAATGTTGTTGTCTATTGCTTTATATGAAATTTGTAATTTGCCCTTAGTTGAAAACTGACTGATAAACTGAAGCAAATTTAGAAAGACCTGAGTAATCCTAAACTCATCCGACTTAAAAACCGGGACACCATCCTTACAGATGTTATGATAAACTTCATATCCGTAATGCAGACTGGTAAACTTATTGATAACTGCTTCGACAATCTTTTCGGAGTTGCAATTTTCAATCGTTAATGGTAATTTACCTGCCAGAATAAGTGAAATGTCGGTTAGATTGTTTATAAGTTCAAGGAGGGTATCGCTGGAACATTTTATAAAACCTGCAAGTTCTTTTTTTTCCTTAATAGTAAGTCTATCTTCAGCAACAAGATCGGCAAATCCGACTATTGCGTTAAGTGGTGTGCGAACCTCGTGAGAAATGTTCGACAGAAAGGCATTCTGCACTTTTGATGCATCTTCCCTGAGAAATTGTAGTTCCCGGTCCATTTGCTCAAGCTTTTGCTGAAGCTGCTTATATGTTAGCTGCTTTTTCATAGGTTTGGACTTGAAAAAATTCTAATTACAGATCACAAATCAGAGAATATTTACAGGGTTCTATGTCAATAAATTGTCACAAGTTTCCTGTCGGGGAATTACCCCGCTACATTAATTAAGTTTCTGAAAATTTTAGCGCATAGCCCTCAGAAGCCTTCTTGCATCTCGGCTATAAAAACCCTTAGAGTTTACTATCTGGTTTAATTGCTCCGTGGCTTTTGTGTTTTCATCTGTTCTCAGGTAGCACAAGGCAAGGTACCATTGTGCCTGCTCAATAAACAGGTTGTCGCGATGGTCAATCACAGTATGGAAAGAATTCCCTGCATTTTTAAACTTCTGGGTTTCCATATATGATATTCCCTGATAAAACCTTGAGGTTGCATCCTTGCTGTTGGTATTGAGCACCTTTTCAAACAGTGAAAGAGCCGAAACAAAGTCACCCTCCTGGTACTTTAGCATAGCGTCGGTCAGAATGTAGTCCACGGCCTGGTCGCCCGAACGAACACCGGTAAGACTTGGGTATGGCTCATAAAAGCGTGAAAACAATTCGTCGTTCGAAATCGTGTTAAACTGATTCCACAGCAACCAGGCAGCCATAGTAAGTAACAGTAATACTGTTGCAACCGATGCCGCCGCACTCCTGTTGATGTTTTTGAATTGGATAAGCCGCACCCTTTTTGGCAGAATTTCCTTCTCAATTTTTCCAAGCTGAATCCTTAGGTCCATTTCTTCATCGTCAAGAATGGAAGAGCCAATTTCATACTGAAGTTTGAGTTCAGAGGCAAGAGATTTGTTGTTGTCACGCTCGCCGTCAAACCAGATGAGTTCTTCCTTGTTCATTTCCCCGTTCATGTAACGGTCAATGAGTAATGAAAAATCTTGTTCTTTTTTCATGGCTATATAATTGTGTTAATTGTTTTCATTTTTAGTTGCTTGCTGTTTTTTGCAAACTTTTTGTATTCTGTTTATTAAACTTAATTCCTGTTATTATCCTTTAAAACCGGTTATTCAATTTATATTTCTTTATGGAACTTAACCGAAATTTAACTTTACCAGCTTAACCATCGTTTCCGCCTCTGAGTGCCGACATTCGCTGTTTGATATAATGCTGCCGGATAATTTTAAGGGCTTCATGGCTGATTTTTTA
>BBPF01001800.1_pt2 | contig 11640 bp, 10 predicted proteins | sample 1343921 | NCBI WGS metagenome assembly BBPF01 (sample SAMD00019090, study PRJDB2971) | groundwater metagenome | isolation source: The Cedars highly-alkaline
AAAACGACAATGGACAAGCCAATCTTTTCGGCAATCTCGCGCCGCCGGAGATAAAACTCCGGTCCGGAACGCCGGCTTCCAAAATTGAACGTCTTTCCTGGGAAAAGGAACTTTTGGGACTTTATGTCACCGATCACCCGCTAAAAGACTTTTTAGAAAAAATAGAGACAAACGGGAAAAAGCTTCCGCCCATAAAGGAAGCTTACAAACCGGCAAACGATGGAAAAAACATCACCACTTACGGAATCATAGTCGGAGTCCAGCGCAAAACCACCAAGAACGGCAGTCCGATGATTTTTGCCAAAATAGAAGATTTAAATGATAATATAGAAGTCCTTGTGTTCAATGACATTTTGAACAGAAATCCTTCCGTATGGGAAGAAGGTAACATCATCCAACTTACCGGACGCGTATCAAGAAAGAACGGCGAACCCAAGATTCTATGCAACGACGCCAAAAAATTAGCTCTATAGACGACAAGCGCCATTCACTGGCGCACCTTTTAGCAGTCGCGGTTTTAAGGAAATTTCCCGGCGCCAAGCTGGGCATCGGTCCCACGATTGAAAACGGATTCTACTACGATTTTGACTTTTCGAAAGTCAAAGTCTTAAATCCGAAATCCGAAATCCGAAATCCGAAACAAATCCAAAATCCAAAATTACAAAATTCAAAACAAGAATTTAAATTAATTCCTGAAATCTTGCCGGAAATTGAAAAACGGATGCGCGAATTAATCAAGCAAAATTTGAAATTCAAAAAAGAAATTATTTCATTCGCCGAAGCGAAAAAATTATTCAAAAATCAACCTTATAAATTAGAACTTATTAAAGAACTTCATAAAGGAAAATCAAAAATCAAAAATCAAAAATCAAAATTACAAATCAAAATTCAAAAATTATCTATTTATAAATCCGGCGACTTTGTAGATTTATGCAAAGGACCCCACATCAAAAGCGCTTCCGAGATAAACATAGATTCCTTTAAATTAACTAAAATCGCCGGCGCGTACTGGCGCGGCGATGAAAAAAATCCAATGCTCACGAGAATATACGGCATCGCCTTTGAGACAAAAAAAGAACTTGATGATTATTTAAAACTTTTAGAAGAGGCGGAAAAAAGAGACCACCGGAGATTAGGTAAAACGTTAGACCTATTTGTCTTTTCCGATTTAGTTGGGCCGGGCTTGCCCCTCTTTACTTCCAAAGGCGTTATTATTATTGATGAGTTAAAAAAATATGTGGAGACTGTTTGCAGAAATTATGGTTTTGAAAAAGTAAGCGCTCCCTGCCTTTCTAGGATTAACATTTTTGAAATATCAGGACACATCAAAAAATTCGGCGAAGAACTTTTTCACGTTTCATCTCAATGCGGCCATAAATTGGTAATGAAGCCGGTTCAATGTCCTCATCATACGCAAATTTACGCTTCTAAACCGCGCTCTTATCGCGACCTGCCTATCCGCTATATGGAATCGGATAAAATGTATCGGGCGGAAAAACCCGGAGAAGTTGGCGGATTATCAAGAGTCTATGCTATTACAGTTGAAGATGGACACATTTTCTGTCGTTTAGATCAAGTAAAAGACGAAATAAAAAATATAGTAAATATTATAAAAGATTTTTACAGCGGACTTGATATGTGGGGAAAACACCGGGTGTCTCTATCGGTTAGAGACAAAAAACAGCCGGAGAAATATATCGGCGATTCAAAAGATTGGAATAAATGCGAAAAATTATTAAAAGAAATATCTGATGAAATGGGGCTCGGCGCCAAACGCCGCGAAGGCGAAGCCGCTATTTATGGACCAAAATTGGATTTTATGTTTAAGGATGCCATGGGAAAAGAAATTCAAATTCCAACTGTTCAGCTTGATTTTGCTACGCCCAAAAAATTTAACCTTGTTTATATTAACGAAAAAGGAAAAGAAGCGAATCCGGTAATGATTCATAGAGCGATTTTAGGTTCTTATGAACGTTTTTTACTGTTATTGCTTGAACATTTTAGCGGCGCTCTGCCCCTGTGGCTTTCTCCCGTTCAAACAATAATAATTCCTGTATCCGATAAATTCAGCGACTACGGAAATAAAATACTTCAAGAATTGAAAAATAACAACATCCGCGCCGAAATTAACGATAATAATGAAACTTTAGGTAAGAGAATCCGCAATGCTGAACTGCAAAAAATTCCGTATATTTTGGTTGTCGGCGACAAAGAAATTCAAAATCAAACCGTCAATGTCCGGCATCGCGGCCAAGAAGGAGAAATAAAAATTGACGAACTTATTGAAAAAATCAAAAAAGAAATTGAAGACAAACAAATTTAAAAACATTTTCTCATCCTCCAAATTACCCGTATAACGGCGATCGTTGTTATGAATGTAATTTAATTCAAGACAGTTTAAACTTGTTTTTCAAATCCAAATCAATATCAGTTTCTTTAACCACCATAAATCTCACATATGATCTAAGATTAAAAATTTCAATTATAAAATCAATTTCATTTCTACATTCGTAAGGATAAATAAAAACACTTTTTTGGAGAGGATAAAAGCTGAGTTGTTTTAATTTTACGGCTAAAGCATTTCTCCCCTGCTTCAAACTTTCTGGAATATCAAAAATTACCAACCGCCACAACCTATCCCATCGTGCCGGCTTTTTTATTTGTATTTTGTCCAAATTATAACACAACACTTTGTTTTTACCGTTTTCGGTCAAAACCAAACTAACCGTGCCATCGTCATTTTCCTTATAATCAATTAATTTTGATTGATAAAGTCTTTTAATTGAATTATGCAGGCTACGATTATTAATTCTATTCCATCCGCGACGAGCAGATCTAATAATCTGAAAGTATTTATCTGGTCGATTAGTTAAACCAAGCGCTAATCCAGTGCCTAATAAAAGTAAAATTTTCTGCCCTGTGGGACCTATTTTAAACCGAGAAAAATTTTTTCGTTTTTCCATAAAATTTACTATTTATTTACTAATCCCTGAATTTCACGCATAACTACGATCGTTATTATACGTGCAATCTATTATAAATTATAACTAACGGCTTTATTAAATCAAGCTAATATTATCCGTATTAAATAAAAAGGCCGGACTTATGCAATGTGCCTCCGGCTTATAAAAATTTATTCTGACTCCGCCACAGGCGCTGCTGTGTCCAACAGTTACGTTTGGGTTTTGGTAGAGAAAACGTAACTATCTCTACCTACATTCAGTTTTTCAACTCCATCAACAAGGAGAAGAGAATTTCGCTTCATCAATCGGTTTGGGTTGCCGATTTCCACGAAACTTTCACTGCTGATGCCGCCGGGTCCATTTGGTTAAATTTTTACTGCTATTTACTGCTATATCTTAGCGAAACCTGCCCTCATTAAGCATCATCTCATTTCTGATAATCTGCTATAATTATAGTCATGGCAGAAAATTTGTTAACACCCCCTAAAATTATAGTCATTCTTGGGCCAACTGCTTCCGGCAAATCGGAATTAGCGGTGAAGCTCGCCAAAAAATTCAACGGTGAAATTATTTCCGCCGACTCCAGACAAGTTTACAAAGGAATGGATATTGGAACCGGAAAGATTACTAAAAAGGAAATGAAAGGCATCCCTCACCATCTATTGGATGTCGTCTCGCCCAAAGAAACCTTTACGGTAGCGAAATTTAAAAAGTTAGCCGAAAAAGCCGTCAAAGAAATTAGCGCTAAAAACAAACTGCCGATAATTTGCGGCGGCACCGGTTTCTATGTTGACTCACTTATATATGATTGGGATATTCCCAAAGTTACGCCAAAACCGGAAATAAGAAAGAATATCCAATATAAAACAACAGAAGAGTTGTTTAAGATGCTCTCTGGCTTAGACCCCGAACGGGCGACAACAATTGATAAAAATAATAAAGCGCGGCTCGTAAGAGCGCTTGAAATAGTTTTAGCGACCGGCGCCCCAGTGCCGAAGTTCAAACCATTTGAAAAGAAGAATTCTCCATACAAGTTTATTAAAATTGGCATTAGATTATCTAACGAGGAATTAAAAAGTAAAATTCACGCGCGCCTTTTAAAAAGATTCAAAGAAGGGATGATAAGCGAAGTAGAGAGACTGCGCCGGCAAGGAGTAAGTTGGAAGAGATTGGACGGTTTCGGACTGGAATACCGCTGGGTTTCAAGATATCTGCGCGGACTTGTGGCCGAGGAAGAAATGGTAAAAACCTTAAAAAGAGAAAGCTGGCGCTACGCTAAGCGCCAGATGACTTGGTTTAAGCGGGATAAGAATACTATTTGGGCAAACTCCGTAGAAAGAGCTTTAAATATTGTTTTTAGTAAGACTTTCATAATGTTTCTCTAAAAAGATTCTCCAATAACTTAGGGTTCCCTCTCCCTTTAAGTTCTCCCATTGCCTTACCTATTAAAAATTGCAAAGCGCCACCCTTCCCTTTTTTATAATCTTCCACGGCTTTAGGAAATTCAGCTGTTATATTTTTAACAATTATTAAAAGTTCTCCTTCATCGTGAGTTTGTATTAACTTTTTTCTTAGAATGATATCTGACGGGTCGCCTCCTGTATTAAACATTTCTGCAAGCACTACTTTAGCCGCGGCTGAAGAGATTGTTCCCTCAAAAACTATTGTTACAAATTCCGCAAAATTCTCCGGCGTAATCATGTCTGCCAACGATCCTCGTTTAGCAGCAGGTTGGGTAAGTAGGTACTGGATATCGCCCATTAAATAGTTTGTGGTCATTTTTATCATTCTCTGATGCTCTTCTCCTTTCTTAGGAAGATTTTTATCTTCAACTAAAATATCCAATTCAGAAATAGCTTCTTCAAAATATTTAGAAAATTTTCTATCTGAAACTAAAACTTCTATATCCTGCATTGGTAATTGATACTCCTTACTAAACCTTTCTCTTTTCTCGTTCGGCAATTCTGGTATTTCTACTTTCAATCTTTGAATAACATCGGCGGCAACTTCAAGCGGCGGCAAATCCGGCTCCGGCATATAGCGGTAATCATGCGCCTCTTCTTTGCTCCTTTGTGAAAATGTTTCTCCTTTAATGTCGTTCCAACCGCGTGTTTCTTGGATGACTTTTTTACCGCTATCCAGAGTTTCGGTTTGTCTTTTTATTTCATAATCAACCGCTTCGCCAACAGCTCGGAAAGAATTTAAGTTTTTAATTTCAACTTTCGTTCCCAATTTTTGAGATTTGAGATTTGAGATTTGAGATAAACTTATATTCGCTTCAACGCGCATCTGACCCTTCTCCATATTGGCATCCGATATGTCTAAGTAACGCAAAATAAGTTGGAGCTCCTTGGCAAAAGCCAATGTCTCATCGGCAGATTTGATGTCCGGTTCGGTGACCAATTCCATAAGCGGAATGCTCGAGCGATTAAAATCAACCAGGGAGCTCTCACATAGACCATGTTGAAGCCGTCCGGTATCTTCTTCAAGGTGAATGCGCGTAAGTCTTACTCCATTAAGTTTCCCGCCTTGCACCAAGGGCTCATCGGACTGGGATATTTGGTATCCCTTTGGCAGGTCGGGATAAAAATAATTCTTTCTGTCGAACTTGGAGCGCTTGGGGATTTTACCACCCAAAGCCAAGCCCAGTTTAATAACGGCTTCAACCGCGCTTCTATTTATGGTGGGCAATACTCCGGGGTGCCCTAAACAAACCGGACAAACATTTGTGTTGGGACGTTTCTCGTCCGGGTCGTTCTTGCAATCACAGAACATTTTTGACTGCGTCTTGAGCTCGGCGTGTATTTCTAAACCGATGGTCGGCTTGTACTCCATATAAGCAATCTTAAACTCCGAGAGTATCTTTTACAATTTTGGCGCGCGCGTTATATTATCTCAATTCCCATGCTTCTCGCGGTTCCGGCAACGATTTTTTCGGCAGCTTCAACGTTGGAGGCGTTCAAATCCACCATTTTACGTTCAGCTATTTTCCTTAAGTCTTCTTTAGTTATTTTACCTACTTTATTCTTATTAGGAGACCCTGAACCTTTCTCAATACCAGCCGCTTTGCGCAATAAATCCGAAGCGGGCGGAGTTTTTAATTTGAAAACAAAGCTCCTGTCTTCGTAAATCGTGATTTCGGCGGGAACAATGTCACTGCCCATTTCTTTGGTAGCTTCATTGAATTGTTTACAGAACTCCTGGATGTTCACGCCGTGAGGTCCCAAGGCGGTACCTACCGGCGGGGCCGGGTTAGCTTTGCCTGCCGGGAGTTGGAGTTTCAAAGTTGTCTTAACTTTCTTAGCCATGTGTTATTTAGTCAATTAACCCTTTTTTATTTGCAGTGAATCCAGTTCCACTGCCGTGTCGCGACCAAAAACAGGCACGAGAACCTTTACCCTGCCTCTCGCATCATCCACCTCGGCGACTTTGCCGTCATAATCCTTGAAAGGTCCATCGGTGATTCTCACCATTTCTCCCACTCTGAAATCAACTTTAAACTTAGGTTCCTCGCCGCTCATCCTGGCCTTCAAAGATTCAACCTCTTCGTAGGACAAGGGCGTGGGGTTGGTGGTGTCCGATCCCACGAAACCGGTCACTCGAGGAGTGTTTCTCACTGCATACCAGGAGTCCGGTTCCATAATCATTTCCACCAAAACATAACCGGGATAAATCTTCTCCTCTACCGTACTACGTTTACCGCTTTTTATTTTAATCTTCTTTTCTTTTGGAACAATGATGTTAAAAATTTTATCCGACATTGTTAAAGACTCAACGCGCTGCTTTAAATAACGCGCCACCGCGTCTTCATATCCGGCATAAGTGTGAACGGCATACCAGCGCCGCAGATCGGATTTTGCTTCTTTAAGGGTTCTCGTCATATCTTCAAGAGCCTTTCCAGTAGATAGATGAGGATGAAGTCTATCGCGCCCAAAAAAACCGCTACAACGAGTGAAAGAGCGACAACTATAAAAACCATTTTAATAGCCCCTTTCCGCGTAGGCCAATTGACACGCTTAAACTCCTCGCGCGACTCCAACAAAAAAAGCTTTAATTTTCCTAACATTTGCTCTTGTAAGGTTACTTAAAACCGGACTATAAATCAAGATTAGTCACTTGATGCCCCTTACTCAGAATAAAGTGCTTCCTTGGCATAACCTCGGAACCCATAAGAATATCAAAGAGCCTATCGGCTTCCCTGCTATCTTCTACGGTAATCTGGCGCAAAATTCTAACAGCCGGATCCATGGTAGTCTCCCAGAGCTGTCTGGGGTTCATCTCTCCCAAACCTTTGTAACGTTGAATGCTAATATTAGCGCCCTTTCCGCCGGAGGCGCCTGCCTGTCCGGTAGGCAGGGATCCGCCTTTTGCGCCAGAGGACGCATCCGTTCCTTTGGCGGAGGAGGAGAACTCCTTCATCATTTTTTCTTTCTCGGCATCATTGTAAGGATATTTTACAGTCTTGCCGCTCTGCAGTCTATAAAGAGGCGGGGTAGCGATGTAAAGATGTCCGTCTTCAATAATTTTAGGGAAGTGGCGGTAGAAAAGACTTAAAAGCAGTGTCCTGATGTGAGCGCCGTCAACGTCAGCGTCGGTCATAATCACAATCTTACCGTATCTTAGTTTGCTGATATCAAATCCTTCGGCAATGGCTGTCCCCAAAGCTATAACCAAAGACCTTATTTCTTTATTGGCAAGGATTTTATCAACGCGAGCTTTCTCGACATTAAGAATCTTACCGCGCAAAGGAAGAATTGCCTGAAATCTTCTGTCTCTCCCCTGCTTGGCGCTGCCGCCGGCAGAATCACCCTCTACAAGAAAGAGCTCGGCTTCTTCCGATTTCTTTGTTTGGCAATCGGCGAGTTTGCCGGGAAGAGCCAATCCCTCCAGAGCTCCTTTCCTTAAAATTGTGTCTTTGGCGGCTTTAGCCGCGACCCTTGCTTTGGCGGCTAAGAGAGTTTTCCCCACTATGGCGCGGGCATCACTCGGATGAGTTTCTAAGAAACTTTTTAGAGACTCGCCGGTTACGGCTTCAACGGCAGTTCTCGCCTCGGTGTTGCCTAAGCGGGCCTTGGTCTGACCTTCAAATTGAGGTTCGCGTATTTTCACCGAGACGATGGCGGTAAGGCCTTCGCGGACATCGTCCCCGGTAAGGTTGCCGTCTTTTTCTTTAATAAAACCTTCCGCGCGGGCATAGTCATTTAAGACTCTTGTCAAGGCTGAGCGAAAACCGGTGAGATGCATGCCGCCGTCGGAAGTGTGAATGTTATTGGCGAAAGACAACTCTTGTGTCTCAATGCCTTCGTTATAAGCGAAGACTGTTTCTATACCTACATTGTCATACTCTTTTTCTATATAGAAAACGTTGTTGTGAACAAGCTTGTCGCCGTCTTCATTTAAATAATCAAGGAATGATTTTATCCCGCCATCAAACTTGAAAGCGTAGTAATAAGGAATTGATTCGCGTTCGTCGACGAAAACTATCCTGACTCCCTTAGTGAGATATGCTTGCTCGCGCAAATGATCGATAATACGACGCCTCTCAAATTCTATTTTTGGGAAAATAAGCGGGTCGGGCGAAAAAACGACTTTGGTGCCGATTCTGCCGCACTTGCCGACTTCCTTAACTTTATATTTTGGTTTGCCTCTTTCGTATTCTTGGACGTACAATTTGCCCTCACGGCAAATTTCAACCCTCAAACACTCCGAGAGAGCGTTTACAACCGACACACCCACGCCGTGAAGACCTCCGGAAACCTTATAAGACTCTCCTCCGAATTTGCCTCCGGCGTGAAGCGTAGTCATAACGGTTTCAAGCGCGGATTTTTTTGTCTGTTTATGGATTTCCACCGGTATACCGCGCCCGTTATCCAGAACGCTTACCACATTGCCTTTTAAAAGCCTTACCTCAATGTCGTTGGCAAAACCAGCCATCGCTTCGTCGATAGAGTTATCAACCACTTCCCAAATTAGATGGTGAAGACCTGCGGTATCGGTGGTGCCGATATACATACCGGGTCTTTTTCTTACTGGTTCAAGCCCTTCTAAGACATAAATGTCGGCAGCCGTATATGATTCTTTTTTTTCTTCTTTTTTGGGCATTGCTTAATTTACAAAATAAAATGCCTCCTTCAGGCGCTTATGATTATACCATAAATGGGCAACAAAAACAAACTTGGCATTAGCTAAAAAAGTTAGTATTTATGAGGATATATTAGCGTATAACCGCCCTCAATTTTGAAACCAGAGCAACCCCAACTTTTTTAAGCTCTTTATCCACTTCTGTGTCAGTTAGGGTCTTGAAATCAGACCGAAAAACCAAGCGAAAAGTAAGGCCAAGACGTCCCTTGTCGCCTCCAAATTTGTCAAAATAGTCCACGAGATCGACATCTTTCACATCCTTCAAAGACAAGTTATCAATCGCTTCCATCACCTCGCCTACCCTCACCTCCGCGGGCACAACAATGGAAATGTCCCTCATAATAGCCGGATACTTGGGAAGCGGGCGATACTCGTTCTCTCCCAGGGTAAGTTTTACGAGATTATCCAAATCAACTTCAGCTGTAGCTTCACTTTTTCCCACAACCTCTATGGAACCGAAAATATCATTATCGGATTCTATAAGTAAACGGTTCTTACTATCAGGTTTCATTAAAATTTCCGTGAGCCCAGCACCTTCAAGTAAGCGGCTCAAGACACCCTTCAAATGAAGAAGCGCGTCATCTTCTTTAAGCGCTATTCCCAAACGCAAACTCTCGCTATCAGAATTCCAAACTCTGCCAACCTCAAAAACTCTCATATTGCCGAAGTCTTTGGAATTAGCCTTTAAGTTCCCTTTAAGCCCTAAAGACAATCCCGTTCTCAAATACTTTTTATCCTGCGAAATGGGATTCTCCAGTTCTAAGGAATCCTTGTCCTTTCGGCCAGTAAATGAATAATTGTAAACCTCGCTGAAACCGAAGCCAACCAAAATTTTCCTTATCTTGCTTTTAAGCGCCACATCATCTTGGATTTCCGCAGGTTGTAGGCCAACTACGGGCGGGAGCGACTTAAGTTCGTCCAAGCCGCAGAGCCGCGCAACTTCCTCGGTTAAATCCTCGAAAATATTAATATCGTCGCGCAAAACGGGCGGTTCGACAAGAAATGAATTGCTTTTTTTAAAATCTTGAATAGTAAATCCCAATCTTTTTAGATAATTAACGACGGACTTTTTATCTAAGTTAAGACCTATAAATTTATTAAACTTGTCTACATTAAACTCTATAATTTTCTTCCCCGGAAGTTTAGCTGAAACATCCATTGAGTCCGTAAGTTTCGCATCTAAAATATCTTTCAAAAGGACGGTAGCCCTGTCCATGCCTATAAGAGCCAAATGAGGGTTCAAGCCGTGAGAAAACCTTACAGAGGCATCGGTTGTGAACGCCAATTTCTTCATAGTTTTATAGATGCTCACCTGGTCAAAGTTAGCCGCCTCTACAATGATTCGCCTGGCGCTTTTATTAACTTCAGCGCGCTTCCCGCCTTTTATGCCAGCGATAGCCAGTGGTCCATCTTCATCGGCAATAACGATATCCTTGCCGAACAGATGATATTTAACGCCGTCTAAAGAAGTAATTTCTTCATTATCTTTTGCGCTTCTTATAATAATTCCTTTTTTGATATCATCGGCGTCAAAAGCGTGGAGCGGCTGGCCGGTTTCGAGCATCGCGTAATTCATAATATCCACTACTCCGTTTATGGGACGCAGTCCGCAGGAGTGAAGCAGTTTTTGCATCCAGGCTGGAGAATTACCTACCTTTTTCAGTTCAAACAGTCTGCCGATATAACGAGGGCACAATTTCTTATCCAAAACTTTAATTTTCAAAAGTCCTTCGTTTTCCGGAAAGTTAACAACTTTTTTATCATCAATTTTCGTTTTTAGATTAAAGACAGCCGCTACTTCCCTCGCTATGCCCCAATGAGAGGCGGCATCCGAATACCTATTGGGAGACAACTTAACATCAAAAGCATCGCCCTTCTGCGGTTCCGTTTCAAAAGCTTTCATGTTCAAACCATCAATAAGCTTAGCTTTAACGGGAGCTTCACGAACCAACTTCTTAATGAAAGAGTAAGAAAATCTCATGATTAAAACTGATTGATGAATTTCAGGTCGCCCGTATAGAACATCCTGATATCCGGAATTTTATATTTAATCATCGCCAGCCGTTCTATACCCACGCCAAAAGCGAAACCCTGCAAATCGCGGGGGTTTAAATGCGCCGCCTCAAACACCCGTGGATGGACCATGCCGGCGCCCATCACCTCCAGCCACTCTCCCCTGCCCTTAGTCGCGAATTTAATATCAACCTCAACGGCAGGTTCAACGAATGGGAAGTAAGAAGGCCTGAAACGGAATTCAATTTTCTCTTTTCCGCCTTTGGCGGGAAACAACCTCTTGAAAAAAGCTTCTATGATAAATTTAAAGTTAGCCAAAGAAATATTCTCGCCAACCATTAATCCCTCGAGCTGATAAAAGTTAATCTCATGAGAAGCGTCGGTGGCTTCGTATCTGAACACTCTACCTGGCACTATTATCTGAAATGGCGGCTGGTGCGTTGCCATATAACGAATCTGCATCGGAGAAGTATGAGTACGCATTAATAATCTTTGAGATTTGAGATTTGAGATTTGAGATTTA
>BBPF01005299.1_pt2 | contig 11593 bp, 9 predicted proteins | sample 1343921 | NCBI WGS metagenome assembly BBPF01 (sample SAMD00019090, study PRJDB2971) | groundwater metagenome | isolation source: The Cedars highly-alkaline
GTCAAATAAACCTCTATTACCTTTATTTTTATATTTTTGCATTGTTGTGAATTTTTCTACAAATATACACATTACAATTTGAATATCAAAGGATTATATTATAGAAGTCTCCTTAAATAATTTCAATGGTAATAAAATCGAGCACCAAAATGTTTTATTTTCTCTAAATAATAATATTATGAGGAATTACTTTTATTTGATTTTTGTAATTGTATTTGTTGGATGGGGATGCAAGGAGAAACCAGCCCCATTGGTAGTTACTACCTAGGAAGAAAACCTTACAGGTACCTTTATTGGCGATTCTATTATTTATAATATGATTATCAAAAATGTGGATCCTGATGATGAGTGGGCTGAAAAATGTTTAAGAAATCTTAACAGGGATAAACTCATTTCCATTATTTTTGATGCTGTATATAATAAATTACTTATACCTTACGATTTTTACACAAATGAGCCGATTAAACTCTCCAGACTAAGGAAATTAGAGAAAGAGTTTGCAAGAGACAATATTGGCAAATTACAGTTTGTTGAAGAGTGGACTTTTGACGAAACAAATTTGCAGTTGAATAAAAGAGTGAATTCTGTTTTATTAGCTTATGAAGTTTTCAATTCGGCAGGAGAGGTGCGAGGATACAAACCCGCTTTTTATGTTCGTTTAAATTAATTTAATGAAAATGAGCGAAAGTGAATTTTTAGAGGATGCGGTGATAGATGTGGCAAAAAAAATGGTTATTGCTGCAAGAACAGCTCCAAAAGCCAGGGGAATCAATACCATTGAAACCTTCATAGCCACCGGAAATACCATTAAGCAGTTGGCTGAAAGAATGAAAGCGATAGGTGAAGAATATGAACAAGCATTCTTTGTACGAGATGCAGCGAATATTGAAAATGTTCCAGTAGTGGTTTTAATCGGAACCAAAATTCAATCAACCGGATTAAAAAAATGTGGTTTGTGTGGATTTAAAAATTGTGATGAGAAAAATACATTTCCTTCTGTACCTTGTGCTTTCAATACCGGAGATATGGGCATTGCGATTGGCTCAGCGGTTTCAATAGCGTCAGACAACAGAGTTGATAACCGTATAATGTACACAATTGGTCAGGCTGCACTTGAACTTGGTTTTTTCAATGAATATGTGAAAATCATTTATGGCATCCCGTTATCTGCGACTTCAAAGAATCCATTTTTTGACAGAAAATAAATACTTTTAACAGCTCCCTCTAAATCATACAAAATGAAGGTCTTAATTGTTGACAGCACACATCCCCTGCTTCCTGAAAGGCTCAGAACTGCTGGTTTTGAGGTTAACTATAATTCATTTATTACAATAAATGAAATTGAAACCATTATTCACCAATATGATGGCATTGTACTCCGTAGTAAAATTCAAATGCGGAAGGAAATTATTGAAAAGGCTAAAAAACTTAAGTTTATTGCCCGTGTAGGTTCAGGCCTTGAAAATATTGACTTAAAATTTGCCAGAGACAGGAATATAATTTGTTTTAACGCCCCTAAGGGGAACCGCGACGCAGTTGGTGAGCACACAATAGGAATACTTCTTGCCATGGTAAACAAAATTTCAAAGGCCGATTTTGAAGTAAAATCGGGGCAATGGCAAAGAGAGGCAAACCGCGGATACGAAATAATGGGGAAAACAGTTGGAATTATAGGCTACGGAAATATGGGAAGTGCTTTTGCCCAAAGGCTAAAGGGGTTTGGGGTTAACGTAATTGCATTCGATAAGTATAAATTTAATTATTCAAATGAATATGTGAATGAAACTTCCCTAATTGAAATATTTGAAAAAACCGATATTCTAAGCCTTCATGTTCCTTTAACAGAAGAAACAAAATACATGGTGAATAACTCTTTTCTTGCCAGTTTCAGTAAAAATATTTTTGTTATAAATACTGCAAGGGGAGCAGTAATAAAAACCGATGACCTTGTTAACAACATGAAACAAGCTAAAGTATTGGGAGCCGCGCTTGATGTATTGGAATATGAAAAAGGGACATTTGAAGAATTACATAACGAAGGATTACCTGAAGCATATAATTATTTGATCAATCATCAAAGGGTTGTGCTTACGCCCCATATTGCAGGCTGGACATTTGAATCGGAATTAAAATTGTCTGAAATTATTGCTGAAAAAATTATCCGGGCTTTTGGTTAATATATCCCAAATTTTTTGGTTAACAATTACGATTCTTAACTCCATCCTTGCAATTTTTAAATGCATTAGGTTTAGAAAAAAAAGGAATGACAGGCCTATTTCAAATCAAACTAATTTATTATCTGACAACAAACCGCACATTACGCCTTGTTCTTTGTTCAAGCAATACCTGATAATCTTTCGTTATTCTCATAATCAAATCTGGCGTATATCGACTGATGGTTAAAAGATTTACATTCTTATTGTAAAGGATTTTGAAATCACTTTGCAATTCATCAATTAATTCCTTAATCCTGCTATTTCCGTTATCAACACACATTGAAAAGTTAATTGCTGAATTTTGTACAAGATTTACCCTGATATTGTATTTGTAAAAACTATGAAAAATTTTACTAAGACTCTCTTCTATTACAAAAGAAAAATCTTTCGGTAAAAGGGAAATAAGCAACTGGTTTCTCTTTAAAATAATTACAGGTTTTGTAATTATGCCGGAGGTTGCAGAACGTATTATTGTACCTGGTTGATCAGGCATTAAAAAGGATTTTACATAAAGAGGTATATTTTTGTTTTGAAGTGGTTTTATAGTTTTGGGATGAATAACCTTGGCGCCGAAATAAGCCAGTTCAATTGCTTCCTGATAGGAAATTTCGTCCAATTTTTCAGCATCATTAAAATCATCAGGATCTGCCGTCATAATTCCCGGAACATCTTTCCACACTGTAACAGATTGGGCATCCATAGTATTTGCCAATATTGCAGCTGTATAGTCCGAACCTTCCCTTCCAAGGGTTGTTGTATAACCGTCAATAGTCCCGCCTATGAAGCCCTGAGTAACATACAAATTATTTTCATTGAAATTAAATATGGTTTTCACTCTCGAAGAAGTCTCTTCCCAATCTATGTTAGCTGCTCTGAAATTTGCATCGGTAACTAACACATTTCTTAAATCTACCCATTGGTTTTTTTGACCTTTGAAATTTAAAAAAGCACTTACAATCAAAGTAGAGAAAATTTCTCCTGCTGATACCAATTGGTCATATTCAAAATCGAATGCTGCTTCTGGCTTAAGATTAGTTCTGCGCACGATTTCCGAAAAAACTTTGTCGAGCTGACCAATTAAAGGCTGATTGCCTTCCGGAAATAACTCCGAAACAATATTACAGTGATATTCCTTGAGTTCTTCAATATATTTAAGCCTGTCATTATCTCCGTTATAAAATGCTAAAAGAATTTTTTCAAGTGCATTTGTGGTTTTTCCAAACGCCGATACGACCACAACAAGTTTTTCCGTGTATCCTTTTATTATTTCGGCAAGATTGACAATTCCCTTCGCCGACCGTACAGAAGCACCTCCAAATTTGTAAACTATCATTTTGTATATATTATTTGAAAAGCAAAAATAAGTTTTCAAAAAGTAATAAAACAATCAAAAAAAATAATTCTCTAATAATTAATGCCGGATAAATTTGTCGTAATAAAAACAGTTTTGTCTTTTTAACAATTTGCAAAACATAATTGTATATGTGAATGGTTTGATTTTCTTTGATTATTATTGTTAATTTATAAGCAGCTATATTGATAAAGGCTAACAATGAGGCAAAATGGTTAAAAGGGTGAACTAATTTTAAAAAATATTGAACTTTTTTTTAAAAAACCATAATATTGGCCAAACTCAATGCAACTACATATTAAAATTACACCGCAAATTATATGAACAGGTATAAAATTACCACTCTAAACGAGTTCATAATTAACAGGCAGGCAGATTATCCTTATGCCAAGGGCGAACTATCCAGGCTGTTGCATCATGTTGGAGTAGCAGCTAAAATTGTAAACAAAAAAGTGAACAAGGCCGGCCTTGTTGATGTTTTAGGAGAGACAGAAAGCATTAATGTGCAGGGTGAAGAAGTAAAAAAACTTGATGTATTCGCCAATGAGCATTTTATTAGTGCAATGAGGGTTAGTGGAGAATGTTGTGCTGTGGCTTCAGAAGAAAATCAGGGAATAATAATTTTTGATGATGGTCTGGCCCTCGATGGCAAATACGTTTTTTGTGTTGACCCTTTAGACGGCTCATCGAATATTGACGTAAACGTATCGGTAGGCACTATTTTCTCAATTTACCGCCGAATTTCAGAAAGAGGCGAAAAGGCCCAACTTTCGGATTTTTTGCAACCAGGCGTTAAACAAGTTGCCGCAGGATATATAATTTACGGGTCGTCGACCATGTTAGTTTATACAACAGGAAAAGGTGTAAACGGATTTACCCTCGACCCGTCAATCGGGGAATTCTGCCTTTCCAATCCCGATATTAAAACTCCTGAAACCGGAAAGATTTACAGTATTAACGAAGGAAATTATGTGCATTTCCCAAATGGGGTAAAAAAATACATTAAATATTGCCAGGAAATTGATTCTGCGACCAACAGACCCTACACATCAAGATACATTGGTTCGCTGGTTTCTGATTTTCACCGTAATTTACTAAAGGGTGGAATTTTTATTTACCCTCAAACCCAAACCGATCCTAAAGGAAAGCTTCGTTTAATATATGAGTGTAACCCTGTTTCTTTTATTGCAGAGCAAGCTGGCGGGAAAGCTTCAAATGGAAAAGAGAGAATTCTTGAAATTAATCCCTTAAGTTTGCATGAAAGAACTCCTTTCTATGTAGGGTCAAAAAATATGGTTTACAAAGCATTGGAGTTCCTTAAAAATGAGTAAACTAAAATCTGTTTTTAAGACTGGCAATAATTTAAAGTTGCCATTTACTTCTAAACCAAGCTGTGAGAAATTATATATTTGAATTATATGCTGAACACCCTCATAAAGAGGCGTTAATTAATGCCATTGGACAGCATAGCACAAAGATTTGGCTTCGGGGGCTTACCGGGGCGGCAAAAACCTTGTTGCCTGCTCAAATTGTTCCCCATATTCCCTGCTGCCATGTTTTTATTTTAGCGGGAAAGGAGGAAGCAAATTATTATTATAGCGACCTCGTAACATTGACAGGTAACGATAAAGTACTGTTTTTCCCCTCATCTTACAAGCGCACTTTGCAGGCAGGTGTAGTGGAAAACACAAATGTTGTCTTAAGAACAGAAGTTCTCAACAGAATAAGCTCAGGCGAAAACAATTTGCTTATAGTTACCTATACCGAAGCGCTTTTTGAAAAAACCATTTCGAAAAAAAAGTTAACTGAAAATACACTTTTTCTCAAAATAGGGGAGAAAATATCTCTGAATTTTCTGAATGAAGTTTTACAGGAATATGGATTTGAACAGGTCGATTTTGTTTACTACCCCGGGCAGTATTCCATAAGAGGCAGCATAGCCGATGTATTTTCTTTTTCAAACGATGAACCTTACAGGATAGACTTTTTTGGAGATGAAGTCGAGTCAATCAGAAAATTTGATATTGAAACACAATTATCGACTGAAAAACTTGAGAAAGTATGTATAATTCCAAGTACAAGCAATCTGGTAATATCTAACACCCAAACTAAATTTTCAACTGAACTTGAATCGCTGATTTCATTTGTGCCTGAACAAACAGTTTTTTGGATCGAAAATCTGACATATTCCATAAATATCCTGAATGAAGCCTATGAAAATACTGATATGCGCTTCACTGAAAATAAATTATTAAAGGAACATGTTTGTAATACCGGAAATTTAATTCTAGAAGATTTAAAGGGAACTAATGTTGTTGAATTCGGACAGAATACTTTTTTTAAGGCAGATAAAAAATTTGATTTCACAATTACTCCACAACCCACATTCAATAAAAATTTCGGTCTTTTGGCAGAAAATATTGAGGAACGATTAGCAGATGGGTTTAGGATTTTTATTCTTTCTGATCAGGAAAAACAATTTGGCAGGTTAAATGCCATATTTCATGAAATTTACGGCAGTGTAACTTTCGAACCGGTTCAAATTTCACTCCATGCAGGTTTTATAGATTACGACCTTAAAATATGCTGTTATACCGACCACCAGATTTTTGAAAGATACCATAGCTTTAAATACAGAGGGAAACCCGGAAACAGGGAAGCTCTCACCTTGAAAGATCTTCATGGCTTGCACCCGGGTGACTACGTAGTTCATATTGATCATGGAATTGGGCAGTTCGGTGGCCTTGAAAGTATAAAAATAAACGGAAAATCTCAGGAAGCAGTAAGGCTGGTTTATCAGGATAAAGATGTTTTGTACGTTAGCATTCACTCTTTGCACCGAATTTCAAAATATAAGGGCAAAGAAGGTGTTCCTCCCAAGGTTTATAAATTAGGCTCGGCAGCATGGCAAAAGCTAAAGGACAAAACAAAAAGCCATATAAAAGATATGGCAAAGGAGCTAATTGCATTATACTCAAGACGAAAAAGCGAATCCGGATTTTGTTTTTCACATGACACATACCTTCAAAATGAACTTGAAGCATCTTTTATTTACGACGATACACCGGACCAACTATCGGCTACACAGGCAATTAAGTCGCAAATGGAAACCCCATCCCCTATGGATATGCTCGTTTGCGGCGATGTTGGCTTTGGTAAAACGGAGATAGCAATTAGAGCTGCTTTCAAGGCCGTAGCCGACAACAAGCAGGTAGGAGTGCTTGTTCCAACAACCCTTCTTGCAATGCAGCATTATAAAACTTTTTCCGAAAGACTAAAAAATTTTCCTTGTACAATTGAATATGTTAGCAGGCTCAGGCCTCCTAAAATACAAAAAGAAATTTTTGCCAAACTGACAGAAGGGAAAGTCGATATTATTATTGGCACCCACAAGTTACTTGGAAAAGATGTAAAATTTAATGACTTAGGATTATTAATCATTGACGAGGAGCAAAAATTTGGCGTTGCAGCAAAAGAGAAACTTAAACAAATTAAAATTAATGTTGACACTCTTACCCTAACAGCCACACCTATTCCGCGAACTTTACAATTTTCGTTAATGGGTGCAAGGGATTTAGCAATTATTAAGACTCCGCCGCCAAACAGACATCCCATAATTACCGAATTACACAGTTTTAATGAAGAATTAATAAGAAATGCCATATTATTTGAAATAAACCGCAGCGGACAGGTTTTTTTTATACACAACCGTCTTAAGAATATTACTGAAATTGCAAAACTTATTGACAAAATTTGCCCCGAAGCCAGAACGGTAGTGGCGCACGGGCAGATGGCCGGAGACAAACTCGAAAACATTATGGTTGATTTTGTAAATGTTGATTACGACGTTTTGATTTCAACAAGTATAATAGAATCGGGACTCGATATCCCAAATGCAAACACTATAATAATAAACAATGCCCACCACTTCGGTTTAAGCGATCTGCACCAGTTAAGAGGCAGGGTTGGAAGATCAAATAAAAAAGCGTATTGCTATTTGCTTGCTCCGCCACAACACACGTTAACCTCCGAAGCAAGAAGAAGGTTAAAGGCTATAGAAGAATTTTCGGAATTGGGAAGCGGTTTTAATATCGCCATGCAGGATCTTGATATCAGGGGCGCCGGGAATATTCTGGGAAGTGAGCAGAGCGGATTTATTGCCGATATTGGTTTTGAGGCATACAATAAAATATTGAACGAGGCACTTTTTGAGTTAAAAGAAACTGAATTCAGGGACCTCTTTGCTAATTCAAATGCAAATTCTCAATTGAAACAAAAATTTGTAACCGACTGCCATATTGATACCGATCTTGAACTCTTATTCCCGGAATATTATGTGCCAAACACAACCGAAAGGATTCATCTTTATCGCACATTAGACGGTAGTGAAAATGAGGAGCAACTGCTGAAATTTGAAAACTCTCTGATTGACCGGTTCGGGAAAATACCAGATGCAACCAGAGAATTAATTAATGTTGTACGCCTAAGATGGCTTGCAATTGACCTTGGATTTGAAAAAATAATTCTGAAAAACGGAAAAATGATAGTTCACTTCATTTCCATTCAAATCTCTCCATATTATCAATCCGAAGTTTTTACCAAAATTTTATCATTCATACAAAAAGAGCCCAGACTTTTCAAAATGAAGGAAGATAAAAACAGGTTAAGCATGACAGCCGACCAGGTTTCAACAGTTGCACAAGCTATAACATTACTTGCCAGAATTAAAAACTAATTCCGGTTTACTATTTTGTATGTTCTGAAATCCCTAAATTCCCTTCCAAACATATCAGTTGCCAGCACTTCTATTACATGCACACCCTCGGGCAAATCTGAGGGGACTCTTGCCTTCCACAGATGCATTGAATTTACCGGATTAGATGGTCTTACACCCGAAAGCAGCTCGGTTGCGGTATCCCATCTGTATCTTATCCCGCAAAAAATAGGGTCGGGCTCAGTAACTTTTCGCAAAGGTCTCCATTCACCCCCATTTACCCTGAATTGCAGAGTGCATTTTTCTGAACCATTAAAAAAATTCACATACAATTCACCCCTAAAACCAGGTTCGTTGGGTACTACCAAGGGTGCATAAATATTCATCTTAGGGTCGCCTTCAGCTCTTGAAATAAAATAATCAATCACATAACGGTTTCCCGAAAAAGTGATTGCTGCATAACCATTAGGAGTACCGTCGTGCATCATCGCATCGGGTAAACCCGCCTCATCTATCTCTCCCGACCACCAGTTACCACTTGCGGCACCAACATTAAAATGATGATGCGGCTCCTTTTGCAACCAGTTTTCGTTTGCCGAAAAAAAATGATGTCTTTGAGTGTGCAAATGACCTGAAACAGATAAAGTATGCGGGAAATCTTTAAGTAATTCAAACAATCTTTGCCTGTCAGAGTGCCGGAAGGTTTCTCCCCAGCCTTCAACTTCGAAAGGATGAATATGCATCATAATGACAATCAGATGGTCTTTTGGAACAAGCCTGAGGCTATTTTCAATGAACAGAAACTGTTCGGGCCTTATACCCCCGATATAATTCCCAAAACTACCCGGCCAGGGGTAAATAATATTATTTAATATAATGAAATGAACTTTGCCATAATTAAACGCATAAGTTGAAGGTCCGAAATATGCTGTAAATGTTTCATCGGCCATTTCGGGAGTAGATGCATCAAAATTAATGTCGTGATTACCTATAACATTAAACCATGGAATTCCAATTTTGGCAACAATTTGGTTAAGAGGTTCAAAAAGCGACAGATCGCTACCAACTATATCGCCCATTGTAATACCGAATGTATAATTATGCGAATTATACAGTTCCTTGACCACATCGCGATCAAAATAATCAAGCTGCTGAAGGTTTGTAGGTTGTGGATCACTCAATACCAGTATTTGAAAATTACTAAGCAGTTCGCCAGACAAAAGGGGAAAATTAATTCTTTCGGGCAACTCTCCTGTTGGTTCAACGCCCGCAAACTTCATATCCGGCGACCCATTTGGTTTATGTGCGTAGAAGAACTGAGGCAAGTTAAAACGGTTTACAGGAAATTTGTAAGCTGCCGGCTTTATAACAAACAATACATCATTCTCCTGCAAAGAAATTGTGTAATTCCCATTATTATCAGTAAGTACAACATCTCTTCCGTTTGATACGGCAACATTTTCAATTCCATACTCGGCATTATCCTTGAGATTGTTGGCATTTTTATCAAGAAATACTTTTCCGCCGGTAATTTGAGCAAAAATCGTATTTAAAAGGAAAAATAACGAAATTGAAAAAAGCAAGAATTTCTTAGAATTAGTCATACCATTGAATATCATTTTGAGGTAAAAATACTAAAAAAACCAGTCTTAATTTATTAGACATTTTTAAACTGCATTATTAACCCCTTAACATTTAACAAACTTTTTTTTATGTGGTTCGTATATTTAATCCGTGTAAATAATAGTTAAGTTTGAACATAATATAAAACTCTGTTTTAATGAATTTTTTTGGTAAATCACTAATATTATATTTTTTATTCTCTCTTTTTTCCTTCAACCTGCAGAGTCAAAATAATTTTGAAAAATTTCCAAAAGATTTAATTCGCCAAAACAAAATTAAATCAATTACCGAATGGAGTCATTCTTACCAGGGTGGGAATTTTGCCTCAAAAGGCACAAAAAACAATATCGCAACTTTTGACAGGCAGGGGATTTTAATTGAAGAAAGATTTTTTAACTCCCGGGGTAATGAAACCCGCAAAGTAACATACCGATACGATTTGCAGGGTAATCTTGTTGAACATACTGTTTTTGAGGCAAAATTCAACAGAATAACATTCAGTCGCTTAGCAAACTTCAACGCATCGGGTGTTCGTTTGTCTGAGTGGGGTTTTGATGGACTGGGAAATTACAGAAACAACTACATTCTTGATAATTCAGGAAGAATTAATGAAATTCATTTTACCACTCAAAACAGGTTAACAGAAAAAAGAATTTTTAAGTATTCGGGGCTGGAAACAGAAATTACCATCCTTTCCCAGGGCACAATACCTACAGGGAAAATTTTCTTGAAACACAACCGGAATAATAAATTAATTGAGGAAAGCGAAGTAGATGCCTCAGGAAATTTACTAAGAAAGGTAACTTTCGATTTTAATAATGCTGGTCAATTGGTTAAAGAATCAAGGTTTCGCGGTTCAAATCTCTCCTATATCAACCGATTTAACTACAACCCCGCCGGTCAACTTATTTCAATTGAAAATGCAGAATTGTCTTCAGATCCAATAATTACACACAAATTCAGCTATGATGCAATGGGGAGGCTATCAGAAGAACAATGGTACAGCGGGAATGTGCAAGATTTTTCGCACAAGAAATATCAATATGATCGTAATGGCAAAATTATTTCTATGGACTGTTTCTTTGTCAGTTATAATTTTAGGGTGATGTATAAATTTACGTTTGAATACTTTTGACAAACAAAAAAGAGGCCTCAGCCTCTTAATTATTTGAATGTATATCTTACAGATAATGCGGCCCCATCGCCCCACCATGCCGTATGGCCGATAAAATTAAATGCGGGTTTCCAGTCCAGGGATAAGCTAATCGGAGCCTCCTCAAAAGTATATTCCAATCCAATTATAAAATCAACGCCAATAATGGTATAGGCTTGATAGGTACTCCAACGATAATCTCCCTCACCCCAAAAACCAATATGCGCTCCGCCACCAACGAACCAGTCTAAATTAGGTACATCGGAAAAAGGCTTCTGCCATTTATACAAACCAGTAACTACAAAGCCATTCCAGCGAGTTGATAATATCCCTTCAATGGCATTTTGATCGTTTAAAAAATGTTTTACAGTAATACCGTTAAAAAACCCAAGTCGTGCGCCTAACCCGGTTTTGTATTGCGCCGAGGCAGTTGTGGTAACTCCCAATAATAGTAATATGATTAATACCTGTAATAATTTTTTCATATTTCAAATTATTTTATTTTATGTTAAAAAGCTTTACAAATATAAATTTTA
>BBPF01000687.1_pt1 | contig 11577 bp, 13 predicted proteins | sample 1343921 | NCBI WGS metagenome assembly BBPF01 (sample SAMD00019090, study PRJDB2971) | groundwater metagenome | isolation source: The Cedars highly-alkaline
TATATCAGAGGACGCCGAGTTTGGCAGGTCACTACAGCCGGGGGGTGAGAGCCATGTAGATTAGCGATCAGGGATCAGGGAACAAATTCACAAAGGAGGTTTTAGGTGAAAGCGAAAGGACTGTCAAGGAAACTGTTTGGTTGCAGCTTAGTGTTGCTGCTTGCGGTGAGCCTAGTTGCCGCCGCTTGTCCGGCACCCGTAGCACCAGTAGCACCGGCACCCGAGCCGGAGCCTGAGGTGTTTGAGTGGAGGATGCAAGCCTTTATCAGTGCTGGCCACCCCCTGGTGGTGAACTCTCAAGATTTCTTTGTTGACACAGTTAGAGAGTTGAGTGGCGGGCGACTGATCATCCACTCGCACGGTGCTGGAGAGATAGTTGGTGCCATGGAGACACGCGATGCCGTAACAAAGGGGATCATAGAGATGGGCAAGTGGTGGTCTACCTTTGATATGGGGGTGGGCCCTGCTGCCGCCATATTAGGCACCATGCCCTTCGGTACTCGCCATGAAGATTATTTGGCATGGTATTTGAGGGGTGGTGGCAAGGAGTTAATGGCAGAGTTCTATGACCCGCTTAATGTAAAGGTGGTTGCTGTCTTCGTAGAAGCTGCCGGACCGGCCTTACACATGAGAGAGCCGTGGGGCACCCTGGAGGAACTCAAAGGGAGGAAGATGAGGGCTGTTGGCCTGCAAGCTGCCATTTTTGCGCGCCTGGGCATAGGAGTAGTCCCTATGCCTGGTGGTGAGATATATGCCGCCATGGAGGTGGGTATATTAGATGGAGCTGAGTGGGCTGGTCCCATGCTAAACAAGGCGCTCGGTTTCCATGAGCCGGGACCCTATATGCTATCGCCAGGATGGCACGAACCGGCCCTGTTCACGCTGCTAATTGTTAATAAGGATGCTTGGGCTAAGTTGCCTGATGACCTGAAACATATTATGGAGGTGGCAGCCCTCGCCACTTTCGCCCACTATGAGCAGTTCACGCGGCATGATAATGCGCTCGCTCTCCGCGATATGTTGGCTGCCGGCGCCCAAATTATAAGGCTGTCCGATGAAGACCTGGCAACGCTACGCGCTACAGCAATGGAGGTAATGGAGGAACATGCCGCCAAGTCTGACCTCTTTCGTCGAGTAATGGAGAGTCAACTACGGTACTCAGAGTTTATGAACCCAATGAGGGAGTTTGACGACTTCTAGAGCCGGCGGCTATCGGCGATTAGGAAGTGGAGGCCGCTGAGGATGACCTCCTCAGCGGCCTCGCCCTAAATTTCTGGGCTAAGGAGATTCGCCCGAATGAGAAAGCTGGAAGCAATCCTCAGAGTTATAGACGCTATTAGTGAGAACACGGGGAAATTCGTTAGCTGGCTCATGGTCGTTGTAGTCCTCATTATCCTGTATGAAGTGGCGATGCGCGGGCTGTTTGGTCGCCCCACAGTGTGGGCCTTTGAACTATCCATTATGCTGTGGGGAGCATATTTTGTAATGACTCCAGCCTGGACCCACAAGGTGGGGGGTCACGTCGTGCTCGACGTCCTCTCCAACCGCTTTCCGCCAAGGGTTAAGGCCCTCGTTGACCTGATGTTGTGTTTGGTGTTGTGTTTCACTTTGGTTGGTGCTTTGGTGCTATCAGGGGCTGAATTTGCTGCCACCGCCTGGGCGCTGCGAATGGGCACTGGCTCCCCGTGGAATCCTCCAATATACCCCTTAAGAACAATGATACCAATAGGCTTTGCCGTGCTCGGGCTCCAGTGCCTGGCTAGATTCATTCGAGATCTGATTATCCTCGTCAGGGGTAAGGTATAGCTATGAATCCGCTGTGGATGTTACTTCCTATAGCTATCGGGAAGGCTCTCGGGTATCCTATTGGTTTTGTCCTCGGAGGCGTCGCTCTAATCTTCGGCGTAATCCACTTCGGTGAGGTGGCGACGCTTATGCTAACAATGCGTGTCTTTGCACTCCAGACCAGTTGGGAGCTGATCGCCGTCCCCCTATTTATCCTTATGGGATGTGTGCTGGAACGCGCTGGGATTGCCGATAAACTCTACGGGGGGTTGCATGTCTGGATGGGTTCGCTGCGGGGCGGTCTCGCGGTAGCAACAGTGATCACCTGCACTATAATGGCCGCTGCCATGGCAGTGATGGGTGCTCCGGTTGTCATAATGGGGATAATTGCTCTCCCCCAAATGCTTAAGCGTGGCTACAATGTCGAACTGGCGGCTGGCACTATCATGGCCGGCGGCTCGCTGGGCATCTTTATCCCCCCCAGTATAATGCTGATTATCATCGGGGCCTGGGCAGGATTGTCGGTTGGGAGATTATTCCTGGCGGCTATTGTGCCCGGTCTTGTGCTTTCCGGACTATATATCTGTTACATCCTCATCAGGTGTGGGTTACAGCCTGCACTGGGACCGGTGCTGCCTGAGGAAGAAAGGAGAATACCTTTCAGGCAGAAGCTTCTCCTTCTCCTTACCGGTATAATGCCCACCTTATCGATCATCTTCGTGGTCATAGGATCACTCATCTTCGGCGTCGCCACCCCAACTGAGGCCGGTGCCATGGGTACTATCGGCAGCCTCATAGTAGCCGTTCTCAACCGTCGGCTCACCTGGTCACTGGTGAAGGGGTCAGTCTATCAGACCGCCAGGATTATGGGCATGGTCGCCGTGATTGCTATTGGAAGTACTGCTTTTATCGGCATCTTCATGGGGATGGGTGGGGGCAGAATCATAGAAGACTTCATTTTGGGGCTCGGAGTCGGTCCGTGGGGTTTTTTAGCGGTGCTAATGGGTCTCATATTTCTGCTGGGGATGATTGTTGACTGGCTTGCAATCCTTATGATAGCTATTCCCGTCTTCATGCCGATAGCAGATACCATGGGATTTGACCCGATATGGATTGCTATATTAATATGTATGAATTTACAGATGTCCTTCCTGACGCCGCCTTTCGCCATCGGCATTTTCTATTTGCGAGGAGTTGCTCCCCCAGCGGTTAATACAGGGCACTTACTGCGCTCGGTAATCCCATTTGTCCTGCTCATATTGATTGGGGTGGCACTGGTCATCGTTTTTCCATCGCTGGCCCTATGGCTTCCGGATCTTGTATCGTAATAGAAAACTCGATTGTGCGGAGCCTTGCCCTTCCTGTGGCAGCGAATTCTCTTCGTCGTGACAGGAGTCACAACGCTACGCAGATGTGTCACTGATGAATGTAATTGCTAAAAAAGTAGAAATGTCCTTAACCAGAGCCTCCTGGATCAGGAAGATGTTTGAGGAGGGTAACCGCCTGCGCGAAATCTTGGGGGAGGATAAAGTCTACGATTTTACCCTGGGTAACCCGGTACATGAGCCACCGGCAAGGTTTTACCAGGAGTTGAAGCGGCTGGCAGAGAATCCCATTACCGGTATGCACCGCTATATGAGCAACGCCGGCTACCCAGAGAGTCGCCGAGCAGTGGCCGAGGTGGTCGCTAAGGATAGCGGCCTCGCTATTGGGCCGGAGCATATCATCATGACGGTGGGTGCCGGCGGTGGACTGAATGTGGTCCTCAAGTCTATTTTAGACCCCGGCGACGAAGTTATTGTGCTGAGTCCGTATTTTGTAGAGTACCGCTTTTATGTGGATAATCACAACGGGGTCATCCGTGAAGTAGCTACCGATGCTAACTTTTTGCCCGATATGGAAGCCATCACCGCAGCAATGAACCCCAAGACCAGGGCCATTATCATCAATTCTCCCAATAACCCCACGGGAGTGGTATACGCATCGGAGATTCTAGCACGGCTGGGCAGACTGGTAGTTGCGAAATCACAGGGGTTGGGACGGCCGATATACGTCATCTCCGATGAACCCTATGCCAAAATTGTCTACGATGTTGAGGTGCCCTGTGTATTCAAATACATTGACAACGCAATAATAGTCACTTCCCACAGTAAAGATTTCGGGCTAGCTGGGGAGCGTATCGGATATATAGCAGTAAGCCCTAAAATAGATAATGTGGGGCTATTGCTGGACGCGCTGGTGTTTTGCAACCGCACATTGGGCTTTGTAAATGCACCGGCGCTGATGCAGCGTCTGGTCGCCGGGCTGCAGCGGGAGAAGATAGACATAGAAACATACCGTCAAAACCGGGATTTACTTTATCAGAGTCTGACGCAGCTTGGCTTTGAGACGGTTAAACCCCAGGGAGCCTTTTACTTCTTCCCCAAATCACCACTGGCAGACGATGTGGAGTTTGCCCGAAGAGCCCTGAAACACAACATCCTGGTGGTGCCTGGCACGGGATTCGGCAGGTCCGGTTACTTTCGCCTGGCCTATTGCGTTGAGAAGAGAACAATTGAGAACTCGTTGCCTGCCTGGCAATCGCTCGCAGGTGAGTTGGGACTAATAAAGTGAGGTTGGGATGAAAAAGGGGCAAGTCATGGCCGAACCATTCAGAATTAAGGTTGTTGAGCCTATCAGGCTGATCAGCGGGGAGGAGAGGGAAAGGAAGATTAAGGAGGCTGGTTACAATGTCTTCGGCCTGGCCTCAGATGACGTTTATATTGACCTCTTGACCGACAGTGGCACTTCGGCAATGAGCGATAACCAGTGGGCGGGGATAATGCTCGGTGACGAAAGTTATGCCGGCTGCAGAGGGTTCAGTCACCTCGAGGAAGCGGTTCACGATGTATTGGGGTTCAACTATGTCGTGCCCGCCCATCAAGGGAGAGCAGCCGAGAGGCTGCTTTTTCAGGCAGTAGTCAAGAATGGGGATATTATACCATTCAATATGCCTTTCGATACCACCGATGCCTGTATCAGGTCGCTCGCTGGCAAACCGGTCAGTTGTGTGGCTGATGTCGCTTATGAACCGCAGGCCGTCGATCCCTTCAAGGGAAACATTGATTTGGAGAAATTAAGGGCATTGATAACCGAAGTGGGCGCTCAGAGAATACCTTTTATTATGCTGACCATCACGAATAATGCCGGCGGAGGCCAGCCGGTTGCAATGTCCAACCTTAAAGAAGTAAAAGAGGTGGCCACCGAATACAATATCCCCGTTTTTATAGACGCTGCTCGCTGTGCCGAGAACGCCTACTTCATCCAGCAGAGGGAGGACGGCTACCAGAATAAAGCCCTCGCCGAAATCATAAGAGAGCAGTTTACTTATTCCGATGGCTGTACCTTCAGTTGTAAGAAAGACCCCATGGCAAATATCGGTGGCCTCATCGGACTGAATAATGAGGAGCTTTATCACAAGATACTGCCGCTCTTAATTGCGCAGGAAGGTTTTATTACCTATGGCGGGTTGGCCGGCCGAGACCTGGAGGCGGTGGCCAGAGGTCTTCGTGAGATGACCGATGATGATTTAATAGCTAACCGCATCCGACAGGTGGAATATCTGGGGGAACTGCTGGCAGATTCAGGAATACAGATTGTCCAGCCGGTAGGAGGACATGCCGTCTTTGTGGATGTGGCGGCTTTTCTGCCTCACATCCCTCAAAGTCATTTCCCCGCTGATGCCTTGGCGGTGGAACTGTATCTCGAATCTGGAGTGAGAGCGGTAGGTCTGGGAGCACTTGCCTTGAGCACACCTAATGAAAGAACCGGCGAGGCTGTTTTCCCCAGAATGGAATTATTGCGTCTGGCCATTCCCCGCAGAGTTTACACCGATCGGCATATGGACGTCGTGGCAGAGGGACTCAAGCGTGTCTATGAGCGGCGGAATCAGATAAGGGGGCTGAGAATTGTGCATGCTCCGCCGGTGTTGCGGCACTTCCTTGCCCGCCTGGAGCCGGTCTGACGGCGTGAAGCCCTCCCCTCCCCCAACCCGGACGAACCGGAACCAAAATTGTGACTATTCACCACGGAGGCACAGAGACACGGAGAATTCTTTGTGTTTTTCGTTGTTATAGCACCAATCTTTTAATCCCGTCTTTCATCACCGCAACATAAAAATTGAGAATCAAGCCTACTTTGAGACCAGAAAGTCGCAAGTATGTTAACAATTGTGCTTCGTGAACAGGAGCAATCGCATCTACACACTTTAACTCCAGAACCACTTTACTCTCAACTATTACATCAATCCGATAACCGCCTTAATATCCTTGTATTCGAGTGGGAGAGGCTTTTGTCGTTCAAAGGAAAGTCCTCGCAATTCCAGTTCACGGCACAAACACTCTTCGTAAGCGGATTCCAATAGCCCTGGCCCCAAATGACGATGTACTTCAATCGCGGCCCCAACTATTTTTCCTGTTAGACTCCCTTCATATAACATTAGTGTATAAACCCTTTTGTGCTTTCTCAGTGCCTCGGTGTCTCCGTGGTTCGCTATTTTGCCATTTTGTGCAAGACTTCAGATTTAAGGGACTAACTCCCGAAGCCGCGATGCAGTCCGAAACCTTGAGCCATAGCGACGGCTCTCCTGTACTCGTCCAACGTAGGTCTCCTGTTCAGCTCTTCATACTCTCCTGCCTTGAACATCGGCCGATACTGGAACATTATGTTGACATAACTATCCTTGGAGATCTCTTCGGCGATGAACCTCAGAATCTCCCGGCTTCCCGCTAGATCGTTGGGCAGGATCAGATGCCTTATCAACAAGCCTCGCTGCGCTATACCTCTGCTATCGAGTTGGAGATCGCCGACCTGACGGTGCATCTCCCTGACCGCCTCCTCGCAGTGGATAAAGTAATCCGCAGCATTGGAGTATTTCCGGGCATTCTGGGAATCGCTGTATTTTATATCGGGCATATAGATATCAACTATGCCCTCCAGCAACCTGATGGTGCTCACGCTTTCGTAGCCGCCGCAGTTGTAAACTATGGGAATCTGCAGGCCACTTTCGATAGCGACCCTAATGCTCTTCACCAGTTGGGGAACAAAATGCGTGGGGGTTACCAGGTTTATGTTATGGCAGCCCATGTTCTGCAGCTCGATCATGCCGCGGGATAACTCTGCGGCGCCGATCGGGCGGCCCTGCTCCAGGTGACTTATGTCGTAATTCTGGCAGTAGACACAGCCCAGGCTGCATCCGGTTAGAAATATCGTTCCCGACCCCCCCACCCCCCAAAGCCTCCCCCGACCAACCAGCGGCTCCTCCTCCCCGAAGTGGGGGTGGATCGCCGAAACCACCAATTCCTCCCCTGACCGGCAGTATCCCCTTTCACCCTTGAGTCTATTCTTGCGGCACTCCCGGGGACACAGCACACAGCATTCGAGGACCCCGTAGAGCTGGGCTATTCGCTCATCCAGTTCGCCGCTCTTATACAGTCGGAGGTAGTTTGGCTGCATTACCTGTATTTTACCACCAAACGATGGCTCAGCGTATCATTGTAGCGTGCTAGCGTGTAGCGTGTAGGGGGTAGGGAAGCTACACGCTATGCGCTACCTACAGCTTGACAGTGGAGGCATGGAAAAGATATGATTTGCAAGGGAGGAACATCAGCTATCCTCGCCTGTTGTGCGATAACTATAAACTTTCTACGGATAGGGAGAGGCTTCTTATGAGAAGAATCTTAGTGACCGGAGCTAGAGGACAGGTTGGCTCTGAACTTACCTTAGCTTTACGGGAAAGATATGGGAATAACAATGTAATAGCTGGTGACAAGAGAAAGCCCGACGAGAAACTTCTCAAGTCATGCCCATTTGAAGTCATTGACTGCACTGATATCGGTGCAGTCAAGAAGTTGGTGAAAGAATATAGTGTGGATACCATTTACCATTTAGCGGCTATACTCTCAGCAACGGCGGAGGCTAAGCCACAACTTGCCTGGGATGTAAACATCAATGGGCTCTACAATGTCCTGGAGATCGCCCGGGAATCTAAATGTGCTGTCTTTTCCCCCAGCTCTATTGGCGCCTTTGGCCCCACTACCCCCCGGGATAATACCCCTCAAGATACTATTCAGCGCCCCGATACAATGTATGGGGTTACCAAAGTTGCCGGCGAATTACTTTGTGACTATTACCATAAAAGATTCGGCGTGGATACGCGAGGCGTCCGTTGGCCCGGTATCATTTCTTCCGAGACCCCACCCGGCGGAGGAACAACAGATTACGCTGTAGAAATGTTCTATGCGGCTGTCGAACAGCGAAAATATACTTGCTTCCTAAAACCGGGGACTTACCTCGATATGATGTATATTCCTGATGCCATAAGAGCAGCGATCGATCTCATGGAAGCAGATCACCATAGATTGAAACACCGTAATGCTTTTAATGTCACGGCGATGAGTTTTGCTCCAGAAGATATCGCCGATGAGATCAGGAAGCACATTCCGGGCTTTGTTATGGACTACGAAATCGATCCGGTGCGACAGGCGATTGCTGATTCCTGGCCAAATAAGGTGGATGACAGCGCTGCCCGTGAAGAATGGGGATGGTCTCCCGATTATGATCTGGAAACAATGGTGGAGGATATGATCGCAAAGCTTAAGGTTAAGCTTCGAAATAACCTTTTAGTGGGCAGCCGCCCATGAGGGTAAGGAGGGGAAAAATGGGATTAAAGGGCATAGAAAAGATATTGCAGCGTGATCTGGAACAATTGGAAGCTGAGGGAAGGTTAAAGGGTAAGGAATGCATCATAACCGGGGTAAAAAGGGCAGCCGGTTCCAAAGGGCCACGGTATTTTCTACAAGGGAAAGGGGAACAGGAGTTCATCAGAATGAATTCCAACTCCTACCTGGGAATGTCCTTCAGAGATGAACTCTTGGCGGCAGAGGAAAGAACTGCCGGCGAATATGGCGTTGGGCCAGGAGCGGTTCGCTTTATTAGTGGAACATTCAAGCCTCATAGAGAGCTGGAAAAGAGATTGGCGCTATTTCACCAGAGGGACGATGCTATGCTGGTTAGTTCTGCCTACTCCACGGTGGTAGGGGTTTTAGTTCCCCTTATAACTGCGAGTACTATCATCATAAGTGATGAACTGAATCACAACAGCATAATTAATGCCATCAGGCTTTCCAGGCCAAAAGACAAGAAAATCTATAAACACCTTGACATGAATGATCTTGAAGATAAGGTAAAAGAATCTGTTCATAATGGCAACAGGTTGATCATTGTTACTGATGGAATATTCAGTATGCGGGGCGACCTTGCTCCCCTGGATATCATCTCCAATCTTTCTCGAAAGTACGACCCCGAATTCCCTGAAAATGTGATCCTTGTCGTAGATGATTCCCATGGTGTGGGCGCTTTTGGTGAAACGGGAAGAGGCACCGAGGAATATACCAGGGCAGAGGGGGTGGACATATTGATCGGGACACTGGGCAAGGCTTTTGGTGTAAATGGGGGGTATGTCACCTCATCCCAGACAATTATTACCTATTTGAGAGAGACTGCGCCAACCTACATTTATTCTAACCCCATATCTGCAGCGGAGGCCAGTGCTGCCCTAAAATCTTTGGAGATATTGGATAGTGAACGAGGAAAAGGAATTCTAAAGCACCTTTACCAAATGACCAAGAGGTTTGAACAGGGTCTCGGTGACTTAGGATATGAGATTATAGTGAGCGACCATCCTATTGTCCCTCTAATGGTAAGAGACACTGGGAAGACCGCCAACCTGGTAAATTATCTTATGCAGCGCGGTATCCTCGCTACCGGTCTTACCTATCCGGTTGTTCCCCGAGGTGATGAAGAGATCAGGTTCCAAGTCAATGCCGATCACACCCCCGATGATATTGATTACACCTTAGAGGTGCTAAAAATATACTCGACTGGGCTGTCTTGTAAAGAAGCGGGCTAACGCTAGGCGCGGTTGTCATCTCTGCATCGCTCTTTCGGAACTGGCCTGCCTCTATTGAGGTGGTTGCTACGAAACCTCGTGCGCGTATCAACTCTGCCACTAGTACGTCCACATCCTCATCCAGATAAAGTTCAATGAAAAGGCTGCTCACTGATCTTTCACCAGTGGATCAATCAACTCATCTGGAATGCGGTTGCGTTCAATGTACGCGTTGATCTCGGCCTGATGGTCGCTGTAATAACTCAACGCATCAAACACTTGAGCAAGCGTTAAGTGAGGCAAATGGATTGGGATCTCTTCAGGTATGATACCGAGGCGCCACGTCTCAACTACTGCCCGTACAGGCGTGCGAGTTCCTTTGATGATTGGCTCTCCGCTTAAAATTTCATCGTCTGTGACAATGTAACAATGTTCCATTGCTCGCAGCATATTATCACCTCGCTCAGTCTTCATCCGTCCCCTCTTTCACGATCCAAAGCAGTTTCAATATCCGGGACTTCACGAGACTTAACCCCCCTTATCGCTTCTCCTTTGTAACTACTCAGGTGAACCCTGGAATCTCGAACCTGAATAATTACGATTGCCCCATTATATTTGAGAGGAGTATCATATGTCAACACTATCTGCGCCATCCTTTTCAGGAATTCTCCCAGGTCTGGTGATCCTTTTCGAATTTCTTTCACTATCTCGGCCAGGGGATTTACGGTGACCGGGGTTGAGATATAAGGAGCCCGACGGGCAAAGAAAGCTTGATTTAGCTTGCGGACGTAAAAGCCTTTTTCCAGCAGACCAAGTCGGCTATCCTCCATAAACTTCTCCGCCTCATCAATCTTGCCCTGCAGAAGATACTCGTTAACCACTTTCTTGATTATTCTCAGTTCGCTATGGAATTTGTCTTGCCTTTCATCCTGGGCTCTTATCTCTTCCTCATCTACAATGTGACTGTAGTATTTCTGGATAACCAAATCGGTTACCTCTTCGGCAACGATACAGGCTACTGTTTCGTTCACCGTCCTCAGATCATAATTGTAGAAATCAAAAGCCAGGGCACGGCCAAGGGGTGCAAAAAACAGGTAATGGTGGGTCCACTCATCGGCGATCGTCCTTATTGCAGTTCTGAGCCCCCGGTCATCAGCTATCAGGATAGGGAAAGTTGCCAGACCACTGAGTCTGTCCGTGACTAAAGCAGAAACATTAAATTTGTTCTCAATCCGATTTTCTAAATCCTCAGCAATCTGCCAGTCAATATCCGGTTTGAGTATGATCTGAGCTATGGGTATTATCCGCTCTCTCGGCGAAATCACCAGCAAATAGGGTGCCGGGTCAATTTCAAGCCGTGGCGGCGGGAAGAATACCCTGAGAGGAAGCCTCCTGAACCAGGGATGGTAGACCCCCTGCCCCTGCAGAACCCCCCTTATCTGCTCTTCAAGGATTCGCTCAACCTTGTTTTCCAGTTCAGCCTTTTTCTCTTGAATTCTCAAGAGTTCTTCCTGAAGAGTACCCCTTTTTGCCTCGTTCTCTTCCTGGGAGATGTGCTGTCGGTAGGCCTTTGCCTGCCCTACCAGGGTGAAGAATTCACCGACTATGGCCACCTTTTCCTCATGGCTTAGACCTCCTACGGTAAAGGATGGCTTTACACGCCTGATTAAGGTAATAAGCACCCATCGGGCCAGGCTAAATTCGTAGGAACTCACCTGACTTCTCAGTTCGCCATGGAAACCTGGAGAGCATCCTGGCAGCAGAGAAGCAATCATAAAAACCAGCACGACCAACCCCGGATAACGCATCAAGTCCTCAAAAGCCCACCTATAGATCTTGCAAAAATAGTTGCACTATGTCATTGC
>BBPF01003114.1_pt1 | contig 11563 bp, 8 predicted proteins | sample 1343921 | NCBI WGS metagenome assembly BBPF01 (sample SAMD00019090, study PRJDB2971) | groundwater metagenome | isolation source: The Cedars highly-alkaline
TCACCTCCTTTCTGTTTTTAATGTGCTAGTTTTTGAGTTAACACAGATTTGTATTCAATACAAGTATCTGCCACGCATTTTTACCCCGTAGCAAGCTTCGCTCTGTTTTGGGGTCTCCTATACCTTCCTGCGCGGCGGATATAAAATCGTATTTTGAAAAAAAGAGTTTGGACGGACGCGGGAGTAGGGAGTTGGGAGGGGAAAAAATCCTGCGTCTGTTCGAACACCACATTTCGCCCTGCCACGTTGCCCGAATATCTTTACGGGCAGAACTCCGAAAGAAAAACACCCTTTCCATTTTAGAAAAAATTCACCCCCGCGAAAAATCCGAAAAGCAAGGAACACTTTTTCTTTTTGGGGTTGTCGAGTGAAGCGAGGCGGTGGCGGGGCTTTCGTGGAGCGTACGATTTAGTTTAGAACCACCACGCGCCCCGCGCGTGGCACATTGTCAGCGATTTTGAAAATAGGCGCGAGCTTGGTAAATATAGAGACACCAGATAGTACTTTCCCGATTTTTGGGCGAGGCAACCTCCCACAAAAATCGGGAAAGTATTATCTTGTCCGCCCACCAGGGATCGAACCTGGGACCATCTCCTTAAGAGGGAGCTGCTCTACCAGCTGAGCTATGGGCGGTACAATACCCTATAATTTAGAACAAATTTCACGAGCGCGTCAATTAAAGTAGAATATATAACAATGTTGGAGGTTAATCTCGCTGATCCACTTTCCGAAATACACGGTATCGGTCCGCGGTTTTTAATGAATTTTAAAAGACTGGGGCTTAGAACAGCGAAGGACTTGCTTTGGCACTTTCCTACCCGCTACGAAGACTGGAGCCAAATTTCGCCCATCGCCGACCTGAATCTGAAAGACTCCAAAACCATCCACGGCACAGTTCAAGAAATAGGCGCTAAGCGCACTTGGAAAAAAAGGATGGTAATTATAGAAGCTCTTATTGCCGATGAATCAGGTTCAATAAGGGCTATTTGGTTTAATCAGCCGTACATAAAGAACGTTTTAAAAGAAGGCACGGCGGCAAGTTTTGCTGGCAAGGTGGCCCTGCGGAAAAACGAATTTTATCTGTCCAATCCCACTTACGAATTATTAAACGGTGCTGCGCCAAACAATGAGACTAAACACACCGGCCGCTTGGTGCCGATTTACCCGGAAACGAGAGGGCTAACATCAAAGGGCATAAGATTGAATATCCAAAAAATACTCGAGAATCTTTTGCACGTACCGGAGTTCCTGCCCCACGAAATTTTAGAGGAAAACGATTTGCCGGAAGTAAATGGGGCATTGCGCAGTATTCATTTTCCGGAGAATATCAAAGAGGCCGGGAGGGCGAGAAAACGCTTCGCTTTTGAGGAACTTTTTCTGCTCCAACTTAATAACTTCTACCAAAAGATAGCCTTAGCCAAAGAGAAAGCCCCGGTGATCAAAGCGAGCGGACAAGAGACCAAGGAGATGTTAGCCACCCTGCCTTTTGAACTAACCAACACGCAAAAACAATCTCTCTCCGAAATACTGCAAGACTTAGAAAGGTCCAGGCCTATGAATAGATTGCTTCAGGGTGATGTCGGGTCGGGCAAAACAATAGTCGCCGGCTTAGCCGCTTTGGTGGTGGCTAATAATGGCTACCAAATAGCTTTGATGGCGCCAACCGAAATTTTAGCAAGACAGCATTACAAAACTTTGATGAAGTTTTTTAAGAGGTTTACGGGCGGCGTAGGTCTTTTAGTATCAAAAGAAGCGCGACTATTTTACGGAGACGAACTGGAAACGAGTATTAAAAAATCTAATTTTCTTAAAGAAATCTCTTCGGGAAAAGTTAAGATAGTCGTCGGAACACACGCGTTAATAGAGAAGAATGTTGAATTTCAGAGTTTGGGACTGGTAATAGTTGACGAACAGCATCGCTTCGGTGTCAGGCAACGCGCGGCTTTAATAAGAAACGGCGGAGTGGCGCCGCATTTCCTGTCTATGTCTGCTACCCCAATCCCCCGCACTATCATGATGACTGTTTTCGGAGAATTGGATTTATCTATCTTGAGCGAACTGCCTAAGGGAAGAAAAAACATCGTCACCAAAATAGTGGAACCGGCAAACAGAGATAAAGCCTACGCATTCATCAGGGGGCAAGTAAGAAAAGGCAGGCAGGCGTTCGTCATCTGCCCAAGAATTGAATCTCAAAATGAAACAGATGACTCAATATCAAAAATCAAAAATCAAAAATCAAAAATATTACAAGCTGAAATAAAAGCTGTAAAGGAAGAGCATGAAAAACTATCTAAAAAAGTTTTTCCGGATTTACGCGTAGCCATGCTCCACGGAAAAATAAAAAGCGCTGAAAAAGAAAAAGTAATGTCGGGCTTCGCTCACGGGGAAACTGATATATTAGTTGCCACCTCCGTGGTGGAAGTCGGAGTGGATGTCCCGAACGCCACGATAATGATGGTTGAGGGGTCGGAAAGATTCGGGTTGGCGCAACTCTACCAATTCCGCGGACGCGTAGGGCGGGATGTTCACCAATCTTTTTGTTTCTTTTTTACAGAGTCGCCTACAAGGCAAGCTCACGAAAGACTTAAATCACTTTTAACGGCTAAAAACGGCTTTGAACTAGCCGAAAAGGACCTAAAGTTCCGCGGACCGGGAGAGTTCCTCGGGAAAGAGCAAGCAGGCATGCCGGACGTTGCTATGAGCGCGCTCCAAAATCCAGGCCTTATAAAAGAATCTAGAACTGCCGCCGAGTCGGTGTTGAAAAAGGACCCCAACTTAAAGACACTTCCCGACTTAAAAGCCAGGTTTAGGGAGTTTCAGAGAGAGGTGCACCTGGAGTAATCTAAGCTGGTTTGCTTCTTATCTTGGGCGTCACCCAGAAACCAAGCCGAAGTTTGCCGCCGAGCATAAGACGCGTTTGCGCTTCAATTGCCGGAAGCGCGCCGAAGATTATCAAAGTCGCCGGCATCAAAAGCCATTGAATAAAGTAAAGAATATAGTGTTTTGTTTTAAACCACTCGGGCTTGGGCGGCAAAAGCATGATACTTAATATTGCCGAGCTCGTTATGCCTAAGGCAGCGAGCGTCATTAGGGCTCCTGTAACTTGAGGCAAATTGAAGGAGAGGGTGGTTAAATTGAATTCTTCCCCTCCTATAAAAAGCGGCAGCCATCCCAAAGCGAAAATTAAGATAGCGCTTGTGCCCCAGGAATGAAAAGATTCAATAATGTGAAATGACCAATAGAATTTTTTGCTTTTGGAAATAGCTTTATTTTTAACAAATCCATAGAGCATATAGGGAATATTTTCAGAGCCCCAAGCCCAGCGGCGCTGCTGTTTATAGAGATTTATGAGAGTCTGCCAAAACTTCGGAGCCACATTAGCGTCCATAGACACGGGGTAAAAAAGAGGCACAACTTTCCAATCACCGTTGTAATGAAGGTAACATTGCCAAAATATAATCGAATCTTCGGAGACGTGGCTTACATCCCAAAAACCAATTTCTACAAGCGCCTCGAATGGCATAGAGTGTGATGAGAAAGTGGTGAGGCGCTCCGGCCGTGACTGGTTCGTCATATGCCAAAAAGTGGAAGAAAAAGCGATAACTCTCGCTAAAGACGGCGCCTCATAAATATTGTTGGTAAAAAGCGCTATTGGTTGAAAACTCGCGCGTTGTCTTTTTGGTTCTTTAAGGAACGCGTAAGTGAGACGCCCAAAGTAACCGGGAAATATCTGCGTATCTACGTCGAAAACGGAAACCAAAATGTTTTTATAAGGAAGTTTCAGAGGGTCAATAATCAGCCGTTTAACTTCTCTTCCAGACCATGTTTCATTAGAACCCTTGCCGGCAAGCTCTCCGGGAATATCGCCGGGGTGGATCGTAACTAAAAACTTGAAAAAACTGTTGCTGAATTCTTTGGTCACTTTCTCCGCGACTTCTCGGCCTTCTTCGCCTCCCCGCTCCTCGGTGGCGAGCACAACTATAAATTTATCTTTGGGATAATCGGCTTTACGGAGGCTTTCAAAACTTTCTTTCACCACCTCGTATGGCTCTTTATACATCGGAAGTATTACAAGATGGTAAATATCTTCCATCTTAGGAACATGAGCCACTTCCTCAAGTTTTTTAATTTCGCCTAGCCAATCTGTTTTCATATATTCCCGCATCCTCTTAAAGGATGCTTTGAGATGAAAAGAAAAATAAATAGTTTTCAAAAGCCAGTAGATGTCGAAAAGAATAATGAAAATGGCTATGAAAACCGGAGCCGTAGCCGACAAAATAACCACAACTGCGAGTGTGGTCCATATGAGCGCCCCGGGAACTATTTCGAAGAATCGGTAAAGTGACATATTTAGAGCCTATCTCAATGCTAAACCTTCACATCTTAACAAAAATCGGCTAAGATTTGAAACGTTCGGAACGCAATAAGGCCTCATCGTCTAGTGGTTAGGACAACAGCTTTTCAAGCTGTGAACAGGGGTTCGATTCCCCTTGAGGCTACATAATGAGCTTGATAGCTTGTTAGTTAGTTAGTTTGATAGCTTGATGGCTTGATAGAAATTAAAAAACTTGAGTAAGCTAACACAGTAACGTGGCTTAATATGAAAATCCTTGCTATAGAAACTTCTTGCGATGAAACCGTTTTAGCGCTGGTGGAGGGAAAAGGCGGACTTCGCCGACCTCGGTTCAAAGTTTTAGAAAATATAGTCTCTTCACAAATAAAAATACACCGTCCGTTCGGAGGTGTGGTGCCAAACTTAGCCAAACGTGAACACCTCAAAAACTTGCCGATATTATATCGGCAAGTTTTTGCAAATCTTAAATCCAAAATCCGAAATTCTAAACAAATTCAAAATTCAAAATTCCAAATTCCAAATGTTGATTTAATCACTGTGACCGTTGGTCCCGGCCTTGAACCGTGCCTTTGGGCCGGAATAAATTTCGCAAAAAGTTTAGCCAAAGAAAATAAGAAGCGCATAATCGGCGGCAACCACCTCGAGGGACATTTATACAGCTTTCTTTTGTCGCATAAAAAGCCGATAAAATTTCCGGCAATAGGACTAATAGTCAGTGGTGGACACACGATACTTTTAAAAATGGACTCACTCACTAAGTGGAAGAAAGTCGGAGAGACAAGAGACGACGCTGTGGGCGAAGCCTTCGATAAAGTCGCGAGGATTCTAGGGCTTCCGTACCCGGGCGGACCGGAAGTGGAAAAACTGGCCAGGCATGGCAAGGCAACGATAGATTTTCCAAGACCTATGATAACCCATAAAAATTATGACTTTAGTTTTTCTGGATTAAAAACTTCTGTTTTGTACTACCTCCGTAATCAAAGCCCAAAAGCTATAAGCTATAAACTAAAAGCTAATATCGCCGCGTCATTTCAAGAAGCGGCCATTGATGTGTTGATTCAGAAAACCGTAAAAGCCGCTAGAGAATTCGGAGCCGAAACCATTATTTTGGGAGGAGGCGTGGCTACTAATAAGAAGCTTAGGAATAACTTGGGAAAGGAAACCAGAAAACTCGGCTTGGAGCTTCTCGTGCCGCAGTGGAAATTCAATACTGACAACGCCGCTATGATTGCTGTGGCAAGCTATATCAACTGCTTAAAAGGCAAAAAATACAAAATCACCGCCCAAGCTAACCTGAATATGTAGAAAGACAGACAGCGCCCATTATCTCCTATTATGACCGATCGGTCGTAATAGGAGACGCCTGACTTTTATCTATATCTTTTAGTAATTTTCTAACTTTTTTATTTTGTCGAGACGGCGCTTATGCCCTTCTTCGTTGGAGAAAGGAGTTTGCAGCCAAACGCTCACAATCTTTTTAGCTTCTTCGTCCTCCAAGTAAGCGGCCGGCAATGACAGCACGTTAGTATCATCGTGGTTTTTCGCCATATAAACTTGGTCAGGCGAGAAAGCCAAAGAAGAGCGCACATTTTTAAATTTATTAGCCACTATATCAACGCCTATGCCGGAACCGCACAAAAGCACCCCCTTATTATTTGATGGGTCTTCGTTTACTTTCTCGGCTACCTTAATAGCAAAATCAGGATAATCATCATTTTCATCGTAGTGTTCGTTGCCTAAATCATGGACAGTGTAGCCGCTATTCACAAGATACGCTTTAAGCGTCTCTTTTAATTTGAATCCTCTGTGATCGGCGCCAATATAGATAATCACTGAAGTTAACTTAATGTAACGACATTTTGAATGTGTTTGACGAGAGTTGCGCAATATCCCCATTCGTTATCATACCAAGAAAGAATTTTAACCAAGTCGCCATCAACAACTTTGGTAAATTTTAGGTCAATTATTGCCCCGTACGGTTCGCCAATTATATCTGAAGAAACTATTTGGTCTTCGGTCACAGCCAAAATCCCTTTCCACCTGGGCGAGGCGGCGGCAGTTTTAAATATTTCGTTAACCTCTTCAATTGAAGTTTTCCTCTTAGACACAAATGTAATATCGGCTATGGAGCCGGTTGCGACAGGCACCCTCATGGCAATCCCGTCAAATTTACCTTTTAGTTCACTTATCGCTCTTGTGACCGCAATGGCAGCGCCGGTTGTGGAGGGCACTATATTCTGCGCCGCAGCCCGGCCGCGGCGGAAATCAGCTTCTCCCTCGCCCTTCTTTGAAGGATGAGGGATTGGACCATCAACCAAATTTTGAGTGGCCGTGTAGCCGTGAACCGTGTTCAAGACGGCTTTGACTATCCCCGGGTTCTCCGCCATAACGGCAATAACCGGCGATGCGGCATTCGTGGTGCAACTGCCGTTCGAAGTTAATTCTACCCCTTTGGCTTCCTCTTCATTCACGCCCACTAAAACGGTTTTACCTTCGTTGCCATCAGGATCTTTAGCGGGTGCGGTAATGACAACGCGCTTGGCCCCGGCAGATAAATGCGCCTTGGCTTTTTCATATGACTCAAAGATACCAGTCGCTTCGATTGCTATATCAATTTGAAGCTCTTTCCACGGCAATTGTGTCGGTTCTTTAACCTGGAGGCACTTAACAGTTTTGCCGTCAATGATTAAGTTGCCGCCTTTCGTACTAACATCTTTTTTATATCTTCCGTAAACGGTGTCGTACCTCAAAAGGTAAACCAAATTTTCCAAGTCGCCCAAGTCATTTATGGCAACTATTTCTATGTCGGCTAAACCGAAAGCTTGCCGGAAAAATAACCTCCCAATCCTCCCAAAACCGTTAATCGCCACTTTAGCCATTAATTCTATTATACCAGCATAGTAGAAATTCGACCAGATATTAAGTGTCAATTTTTCACTACCTGGTTATATAACCTACTTGGTAAAACTAAAAATTACGAAAATCACGAAGCACACGCTTGAAAGCGCCGCCCCGTAAGTAAAAGCTGCCGCCGGACCAAAAAGAGTCCAAAGTAATCCGCCAATTAGTCCGACAAGAAGCGCGGAGATGCCAACAGAGGCGTTCCACATTCCTTCAGCGATGGAATGGCAGTTAAAACGAAAGTGCCGCTATAAATGAAATAAATTAAAGGAATCGCGCCCAAAGACATGCCATCGGTCGTTACCGCCAAACTAACGGGATATAAAAATAAGAGTTATGGGGAGAGCGCCCAAACCGAAAATAAAAATGGCGATGAGATAGAAAACGAATCTTTTATTGGTTAATAGCGGCCAAAAGTTTAATTGGGGAGATGATTCAAGGGCCGGCTTTTTTATTTCCCTTACGAATGAGAACGAGGTTATTGATAAAAGTCCCAAAAAGAAAGCGTTCCTATGAAGCCCCAGTATTCTACTATTGTCCATTTATAAAAACCTTATCGCCTTCCACAACATTAAGTCGAAGGGCGGTACCGGCCTTCACTTCTAAAACCTGGTTAACGGGCTTTGGTGGGCTAAAGATTGTGGGATACGAATCGGGATTCAGATTGTTTAATACGTAAATCACTTCACTGTTGCTTATCCAAATAATGTCTATAGGAAATTTCATATCTTTCATCCAAAATCCATGCGCGCCCGGCTCATCAAACGTGAACAGCATCCCTTCGTTTACTCCCAAGCCGTCTCTGCCGGATAGTCCTTGTATTCGTTTCGCGGGCGTGTCGGCAACTTCCACCGCAAACTTTTCGCCTTTTAAGGCTAACTCAAGATAGCGCGTGCCGCTCAAATCAAAACCGTATTTATTTCCAAGGAACACAAAAACAACGAAGATAACTATAAACAAGATTATCTTGAACCATTTAAACATAGGGGGTTATTTTTTGAAGGAGTTAATTATTGTCTTTTCTTCCACTGTCCGCCTGCATTCTTTCGGGGAACTTGAGCCGACTTTTTTGTCAATTTTTTATTTTTACGCGCCTCTTTGTTCCGGTTGACCGCCGCGAATTTGTCGGTACTTATCCTTGTATTTTTCAATCGTTTTTTCAACTTCCTTATGAGGAATTTCAACCCGCAACAAATCAATGGCGTTAATCGTATCATAAATATCCAACTTATTTTGCAGTTTATAAATAGAATCTCGCCACAAAATCGCTTTTTCGTATTCTCCTTTCTTCGCTGCTTCTCTTTCCAATTTTTTCATCATATCAATGAAAGCGTGATATACTCCTTTCTCCGCTCCACCACTGCCAATCGTCCTGTCTTTGAAAGGAATGCGGAGAATTGATTTCTGTTCTTTCATCATTTGCCGAATGCGACCGGTTCTCTGCCAATTAAAAGCCGTGGAAATAATTTTGGTGTAAAAATCGCGAGCTCTATCAACCTTATCTTTGGAAATATTGGGAATCGCCTCCATCGCCTCCAAAAGCCGCCAAGCGCCTACTTCAATCATTTCCAAACTCCACCAAGGTTTTGCCGATGCCCACCAAAAAGAATCACTTGCCAAAGCCGCATCTATTTTATCTCTCAGAATGGGATATCCGGGAACATCAACCGGCACTTTGTAGAATTCTCCCAAAACCATATTCAGGAAATTCCACTGGAATTTATGGATAATATTCTCGGGGTCGTTCCAAGAAAGAAATTGAATATCGTTTTTAATATCTTCAACACTGGAAGCCCAAGTTGATTTAACCGGCGAAACTTCTTCGTAATCTTTGTAATGTTTGAAAATGTCAGAAATTTGAATCAGTTTAAATTCCGGCGCCGCCAAAATATCAAAAAGCATTTTCTCCAAACCCGGCCGATGATGACCAAATGTTTCCACATCCATGGCCGTAACCAAATAACGACCACTCTTAAAATCATCTTTCATCGCCTCTTTTAAAGTTTCTTCAGAACGGACAACCGCACTCATTATCAAATTACTCAATCTCCTCTCGCGGAAAAAAACTAAAAGGTTGGAATTTTTAATTTTATAAACTTTTTTGTAATCAACTTGGCCCGGTTCTCCTCCGCAAGCAATTTCGTCTAAAATAATCCACTTGAATCCCAAATCCTCTAAAATAGGCACAAGTTCTTTTTTATAAGCCATTTCCGGCGGGAAAAATCCTTGCGACTTATATCCCTCGCCCAAATAAAATTTATTGGTTTCGTCGTTAATCTGAATTTGACGGATAATTTCTTTCTTTTCCACAAACGGTAAAAGAGCGTGATATTTGGAAGAACTGGTAAATTCCACTCGTCCTTCTTTGCCGAGTTCTCTCAATATATCAATAAGATCTCGATACCTGTATTTGTCAAAAAGTTCCAGAAGCGCGCCGTTAATGTTAAAAGTGAGGCGGATTTTTTTATTCTTTTTTATACCGTTAAGTATGGGTCGATAACTTTGAGTCACAATTGCTTCAATTATGTCCTCTTGCTGACCCCACGGCTGGTAAAAATGTAAAAAGTTAGCCCAATACATGCCCAGTTAACACTGCTTCAACTTAATCACGATAAATCGTGATTAGCGGAAATAACTTTGTTTAATTTAACATTTTAACCCAATAAATCTAATCTTTCTCTCATTTTTTATAAAATGAGACATTGAAGTAGTGTTACTGGGCATGATATTCCATAGCTTTATTAAACAACTCAACATATTCACGAGCTGATTTGGACCACGAAAAATCGGCTTTCATAGCTCGTTTTTGAATATCGCGCCAGAATTCGGGATAACGATAAGTCTCAATAGCTCTTACCATTACGCCGTAGAAAGCGCGATTGTCAAACTTTTTAAAAACAAAACCAGTACCGGTTTTATTTGTAGGATCATAATCCACAACGCTATCTGCTAAACCTCCGGTCTTGCGGACAATCGGCACCGTAGCGTAACGCATCGCTTCCATTTGAGTCAGACCGGATGGCTCAAAACGCGATGGAATAATAATTGCGTCAGCGCCGGCATAAACCATATAAGGAAGAACTTCGTCATAGCTTAAGTGAATACCAACCTTTTGAGGATATTTTTTTGCGAGTTCTTGAAAAAAAGTCATAAAATGCCCTTCGCCTGAACCGACAACCACCAACTGTATGTCAAAATTTTCCAGAAGCGGTTCTGCCGCATCCATAAGCAAACCAAATCCTTTTTGATCGGTTAATCTTGAAACAATGCCAAAAAGCTGAACATTATCACGGACCGGCAAATTAAACTTCTGTTGTAGAACCGACTTGTTTTTTGTTTTTAAGTCCAGTGTTTTTATGCCGTAGTGAAATTGAATATTGGAATCGGTCTCGGGATTATAAACGTCGGTATCAATACCGTTTAAAATACCCGAAAGCCTTGAGCGTCTTTCACCTAAAAGCTCATTCAATCCTTCTCCGTATTCCTGAGTAGTAATCTCCTGGCCGTAAGTGGGGGAAACGGTATTAATGACATCAGCGTACATAATGCCCCGCCTCATAAAATTAAGTTTTAAGAGTCTCGAATCGTTAAAATCTGGAATCACTTCTCTACCTGAATCATAATCCATTTCAGAAACAAAACGATGGTCAAACATCCCCTGAAAAAAAAGATTGTGAATGGAAAAAACAGTGGCAATCGCTGAAATCTTCGGGTCATCTTTGTAGATGGTATTGGAATAATTGGGAACGAGACCACTTTGCCAATCACAAGCAATAATGACATCCGGCCGCCAGGAAGAGTATTTGGAAAATTCAAGAACCGCTCTTGAAAGAAGAGCCCATCTTACCGGGTCATCAGCGTAGCCGTAAACATTTGCCCGCTTCTCGTAATACTCAAGATTTTCAAGAAAGTACGCGACGGTTTCAGCCGAATCGTTTTCATATCTTAAGACATTGGAAACAAAAAGGCCGTGCGGGTCTTCTTCATCTGAAGACACCGGTCGCAAATCTTTAAGTTCTAAACGCAAGGAATATTTTTCAAGGTCAATCAAGGCATATTTAGGAAGAAAAACGCGGGCATCGTGACCTAAATCCCGAAGAGCCTTTGGCAAAGAACGCATTACCTCGCCCAATCCACCAACCTTAATAAAAGGCGCTGCTTCAGAGGCAACAAAAAGAAGCCTTAGCTTCGGCTCTCGTTTTAAAATATTAATCGGCGAAAGGATATTGACCATGAACGTATTGATTATAACAAATAAGAATTTAATATCAAAGCGATTTTAAAAACGGAGTTTCGTCGCAGAAATCA
>BBPF01002832.1_pt1 | contig 11501 bp, 9 predicted proteins | sample 1343921 | NCBI WGS metagenome assembly BBPF01 (sample SAMD00019090, study PRJDB2971) | groundwater metagenome | isolation source: The Cedars highly-alkaline
CACCGAAATACTCAAATTACGAATTGAAATTGAATAATTTATTGTTGATATGTGTTTTGCAATGTGCTATAGTTTTATTCAAGCATTCTTGGAAAGGGGTGCTTGGTAGATTGATCGTTAGCTGCTCAATCGAATATCAACATTACAACACAGAGGGGATGAGCTTTGGACGAGACTACAAGAAAAGCGATAAGCCTGTTCTCCGGTGCCGGGGGAATGGACATCGGCATCAAGGATGCTCGCTTTGATATTTTAGCGGAAGTCGAATTTGACGAGCATTGCTGCGCAACGCTTGAAGCAAACGCGGAACGTCAAAAGAGCAACACCCGTGTAATCCGTGCAGATATCAGAACGATTGACCCGCTTAAGCTTATGAAAGAGGTTGGCCTAAAGAAAGGCCAACTGGGCCTTCTTTTTGGTGGCCCCCCATGCCAGTCTTTTTCGTTGGCTGGCAAGCAACTCGGCTTGCGAGACGAAAGAGGGTTGCTTCTTTTCGAGATCATCAGGTTTGCGGAAGCAATGCAGCCAAAAGTTATTCTTCTTGAACAAGTGAAGGGCCTCCTTTCCTCAAAAGGAAGCAATAACAGACGCGGCGAGGTGTTTGAAAAATTCTTGAGAGAGATGGAAGCGATTAACTATACGCCGAAATGGCGGGTAATATTAGCCGCCGACTACGGCGTTCCGCAACTTAGAGAACGCCTTTTTGTTATTGCCACTCGTGGGCGCAATGGATTTCTTTTTCCAGAAAGGACGCATGCGCCATTGGAATGGTGCAACGGGCTTTTCAAATATGAACCTTATATCGGAATTGGAAAAGTCATAGCAGGGCTGGGAAAGCCAGACCCAAAGATTCGGGGTAAAACGGTCTATGGACGGAATGATAGTCATGTTGATGTAACACCAGAGAGAGATAGGGAAAGAATCGCACAAGTTCCTGAAGGATCGTATCTTTCCGCACAAACCCATCTTGGGGAAGAGCTACGGCGTGGATTGACACCAAAGGATACGACGAAATATCTCCGTCTTCATCGTAAGCGTCCTTCGAATACTCTGCGATGTGGGGAAATTTTCTATCATCCCACAGAAGACAGATATCTTACGCCACGCGAATATATGAGAATTCATGGGTACCCTGACGACTACATCCTTAAAGGCCCCATACGGTCAAGAACGGGCACTGTGAAAAACCTTGACCAGCATAGACAGGTGTCAAACTCTGTCCCACCGCCATTAGCCCGCATTCTGGGAACACAAATAATGAGGTTTTTGGATGAGCAAAATATTTGAACTCTACGGGTACCGTCTTGATTCCTGGAATAAACGGGCCGCAGAAAATAGAGCTAAAGCATGGTGTCCTTTTATGGATGAAGAATGTGATGGGGGCGGGAATCGCTATCTTTCTGCTTTAGATTTGAGTAAGAACAGCGAACTACAGAAATATTTTCCAGGAAAAGAAATTGTGCAATCTGGTGTGTGCTCTCTTCGCCTTCGAGATGGAGAGCAACCTTGGATTGTATGTCCTCGCAGACTGCTATCTCTTAGAGCACAAACCCAATCCGAATACCAAGAGCATGTAAGGTCACGACTCGTAAAGTACGCAGAACTGGAACCGGGCAAGGCTTATCGTGCGTGGTCAGAAGTGAAGATGAAAATTGAAACGACAAATGACGACGATGAAGCCAAATCATTTGATTACACGTTCGACTACATCTTGGCGGGTTCGGGGCGTAAACGGCTTTCTGAAATAGCGGAACTCATTGGCAAGGGGGAGCGAGCTGCCTTATCGATTGCCCAGGCCAATGGCTATACGATAGCAATGCGCGACGGTGAACAATGGGTTGATAATTTTCCCGCTGATCCGATAATCATCATCGAGATCATGACTTCAAGCACCTCTGGCGGCGATAAAAACAAAAGAACCCAAATTGCCATGGCTTGCGCAGATGCCATTATTGACCCTGCCAATCATAACGGTCCAGGAATCAATTATCGGCAAGTGTGGGCGCGGATGGTCAGCCAGCTTATTGTTAAATCGCAAGTCGGTCTTGCATGGAACGGAAGGACATTTTGGCTACTTCAAGATGTGCTCGCTCAATATATATCGAATACTACCGCGCTTGAGTTGTCCAGGTACATAGCGGAACACCCAAATGAAGTGAACATTCTTGCGTTTGGATACGGCGATATTGACAGCAAGGATGCAGGACCGATTACCAAACTCGAGGATTCGAGCTTCTATTCTGGGCCTATTACCGAGAACTCAAAAGATAGCCAGACAAAAGGATTTGTTGAAATCGTTAAGATTGGCGCGCCTCCAGAGAAAGATCATCTTTGGCGCTCCTTATTTAGGAAGGCTCCGTGTGGAACTTTACGCATGAAATGATGAGCGGTTGTGATTATGAAAAAAGAAGTGGACGAGTCACGATCCAAAATCATGGCTCGTGTCAAGTCAAAGGGTAACAAGTCAACAGAGCTTAAGTTTATTGATGCATTGAGGGCATGGTCAATTTCTGGTTGGCGTTGCCGTATAGACGTGCTTGGCAAGCCAGATTTTGTTTTTTCGAAGGAGAAGATAGCGATGTTTATTGATGGCTGTTTTTGGCATGGATGTTCGAAGCATTGCAGGTTGCCAGCCACCAATGTTCAGTATTGGGTGGACAAGATTCAGGGCAATATCAGGCGCGATAAGCAAGTAACCAAGGAACTTAAGAAGAGAGGCTGGATTGTTTTCCGTTTCTGGGAGCACGAATTAACGGGCGGCGCATCACTTAGCAGAAAGCTTAACCGCATGAAAGAAATCGTTGTTGCAAGCCGGGCAACATCTTGCCGAAGACGGAAAATGAATGGTAACTCTATCAATTGATAGCAGCAGGCAGAAAGCAGCTAACAAGGCGTTCCACCAGACGGCAATTCCGTTGCGCTCCTTTACCAACCGGTTATGCAGAGCGTTCCGGTGCGCTGCGCACGCCGGAACGGCGAGTTGCGCGACCGCACGATTGGCCAAGTGAGGTAACGAACGATGGCACAAGCTCTCTTCTATCCGTGGATCGATATCCGCGATGAGGCGTGGCTCAAGACCTCGCTTCTCTACTGGGATTCGGTGCGAACCATCGTGCCCGAGTCCATTGAGGCACCATACTCGACCGAGACCGGACATGCGCTCGAGGCGGCCGGGTTCCTCGTACCTCTCCGTGTTCATTCCGGCATGGACGAGATCAAGGAACTCACGGCCGACACACTGGCCTACCTTGGAACGGCCGAAGGTGCTGAACTGCTCCTCGCGGGGCGTGGAGGACGCAGGCACGATATCCATGTAGAGAAACTGCCGTACAGCCTCGTCCGGCTCGCAGAGATGCACCCGGAGAAGCTGCCCTACGAGATCCGTCACCTGCTGGAGAGGCTAGCGGCTCCGTCAACGCGAGGTCCAGAATGGCTTCGAGTCGATGAGGGTTTCGCCAACTTCTACATGACACTCCTCGCGACTCGGCTCGCAGAACGTGTCGGCGCTGGATTGCTCACATCCCTCCCGGCTGCTGACAGACTAGCGGTAACCGCGCGCCTTGATGCGCAGCTCAATGGGCTTGTCCCGTGGGGCATCATGCGCGGACCGTGGCGCCACTGGCGCGAGTACGAGGCCTTTGGGCCTCGTACTCGCATGCCCAGGCACTTGGCGCCGGGAATGCTGGCTCACCTCGCGATCGAGCGTATGGCTGTGGTCGCAGACACCCCGATTGACCAGTTGATTGATTTCAGGGAACGCCACCGTGACGAGCTTGTTCTGTTTCGAGCGAAGGTCGAGCAGCTCGCGGCCGCAGTTGAGACGGACCAGCCAGTGGAAGCGCTGCGACAACACATTGTTGATCTGCATACCAACGAGGTTGAGCCTGCTATCGCCAACCTCAAGCAGGCGCTCAAGGGTCGGCGCATTCGATGGCTGGGCGATGGTCTCCTGAAGATTGTGTTCCTGTCGGCAGGGTCCTCCACGATGCTTACGGCGGCCGGATTGGATGTGCCGACTGCGCTCCTGGCGGGTGCCGGACTTTCGCTGATCGTCTCTGGAACCATGTACAACGTCGATAGGCGGGAGTCACTGCGGGCGAATCCGTACGCCTATCTGCTTTCGGCGGAACGGGAGCTTGCTTGACTCACGAGAGGCCGCATAACAACGGGTTGCAGCCGACGTGGGGCGGACGGCGGCAATTCTAATCCGAAGGTTCTCACCGCCCCACGCGGCTGAACCAGACCGTTAGGAGATCCTTTTACTGGCGGAGCCAGCATAAAAAAGCCGCTGAGCTGGCCACGGAGACGACAGGAGCCAGTGCCCAGCCCGAAAAGAAGGAGTAATAGTCTAATGGCGATAAAAACCAGGGGCACATCACCGATATTTTTGGATAAAGAGATAGGCGAAGAAAGTTCCAACGTCGTTTACATCCGAAGCCGTCACCAGCGCCGCATTGTATTTGGCTGGTATGGCGGCAAATTCTCGCATCTGGACTGGCTACTTCCATTGCTCCCGACATGTCACCACTACTGCGAACCTTTCTCCGGTTCAGGCGCCGTATTACTCAATCGGGAACCCTCTCCCGTAGAGACGTATAACGACATTGATGGCGATGTGGTGAACTTCTTTCGTGTGTTACGCGACCGTCACGAAGAACTGATAAGGTCTATTGCTTTAACGCCATTTTCCCGCGAGGAAGATTACCAAGCCATTTATGGCCCAGCAACCGGTATCAGTGACGTAGAACGCGCACGGCGTTTTTACGTCAGAGCACGTCAAACCCGAACGGGGCTTGCCCAAACCGCCTCGCTTGGTCGTTGGGCAAACTGCAAGGACACAAGCCGCGCCGGAATGTCTGGCGTTGTTTCCCGCTGGTTGGGTGGGGTGGATGCGCTCGACGAAATTGCGCAGCGTTTAATCCGCGTACAAATCGAGAACCGGCCCGCCGTTGATTTAATTCGATGCTATGACAGCGCCAAGACCCTTTTCTATTGCGATCCTCCGTATTTGCACGCCACGCGCGGCGACGCAAAGGCTTACGGGTTTGAGATGGATGAAAGCCAGCACAGGGAGTTTGCTGAGGCCGCCAATGAATGCAAGGGCATGGTGGCCGTGTCTGGCTACGATCATCCGTTGATGGAGCACCTCTTTCCGGCGGAGCGATGGTTCAAAACGATGGGACTAGACAAGACCATTCATTCAACCAAGGGCACCAGGCAGGAGGTGTTATGGACGAACTATGACCCACAAAAACAAAAAGGAGTCTTTGAATGACACCAGACGAAATACTGAATGGCATCCATGAACGCGCGATAGCGACCTTAAACACTACCGTCATCAGCAACCAAACCATCAGGGAGCGAGTTGATTATGTTTGCCGCTGCATGAGCAACCGCGCCGGTGTGCGTCTGCTCATGTCCTGCTTGTTGGGAAAGCTGGACAAGCCGAACGTCGACCCGCGCAAACCATATACCGAAATCGGCGGTGCTGATAGCTTTTCTGGCCGCACCTATGACGAGCACCACCTGACCAAGTTTATCAACGAGCATCGCTTGCCCGTCAATCCGGCAACGGCATTTCTCACGCCAACGCTTCGGAATATCGACCACCCGCTGACTACCGACCGTGAACTTGTTGGTAGGCCGCGTGACCTCTACAAAAAGACGCTTGAACTGCTGGAAGATGTGGCCAAAAAACGGATAGCCGCCGATGTCCTGTTTGTTGAAACCGTGCGCGTCTTATTGCTGTTGCGTAACGAAAAACTGGCCCGTATAGCTTCATTGCTCGGTGCTCTGGAACGTACCGAAGGTGCTCTGTCGTTGTCGTCCGAGGCTATCGTCACGCTGATAAACCAGCATCTTGCTTGTAAGAACGCAAGCCGCTTGCCTGTGTTGGTTGTTGTTGCCGCATACGAGGCTGCCGGAACACGGTTTGCTGAAAACGTGTTGCCATTGAACTCGCACAATGCGGCAGACTTGCAAACTGGCTCATTGGGTGATGTGGAAATCTGTCTTGTAGGGGATGATTCAGTCGTTACAGCCTATGAAATGAAGCTGAAGCGTGTCACGCAAGATGATATTGACGCCGCAGTTACCAAAATTCTCAGGGAGTCGAAGCGGATTCACAATTACCTGTTTGTCACTACTGACGCTATCGACCCCATCGTAGCCGAGTATGCGGCTACGTTCTATGAAAAGACAGACGGCACCGAGATTGCCATTCTGGATTGCATCGGTTTCCTTAGGCACTTCCTGCATCTGTTCCACCGTATCCGCTCTGATTACCTGAATGCTTATCAGGCACTGGTAATGAATGAGCCGGATTCTGCGGTAAGCCAAACACTCAAAGAGGCATTCTTGGCTTTGCGTCAAGCTGCTGAAAGTGGCGAATAAAACGCATAACAAATCGTTCCAGCGGACGGGCAACTCGCCGTTGGGCAGTATTGAATGGAGACTCATATGAGAAATGGAAAGTCGGTGGATGTTCAAATTATTGAGATGTACAAAACGTTGATTGCCACAAAACATCCTGAATTTAGTTTCCGGTTGGCCGATCCTTACGGGGCATAACGTAAAAGGCGGCTCCTTTGCTGGTTGGACGGTCATTGTTTTTGAACATACTGGCATCCCCGTGATGAAGAGCCGTAGTGTCATTGGAGAAATTTCCTCCGCAATAATCGGATATGACCAAATAACAGATGATCACAAAGCCAGTGTCAGAGAGCGGATAGCCCGGCACTTCAGGCTATCGCGTCGTGACGCTGTTTTTGTTTTTGATAGTAGAGGCGATATACAACAAGATTTGAATGCAGCTATCCTTACAACATGAAATAGAAATGGGGGCTTTGTCCAATGCGTATATTTCTATTTCTAAGCCATAAAGGCGCAGATAAACCTATGGTGCGTGAATTTAAGCGCACTCTTGAAGAATTGGGGTTTGATCCATGGCTGGATGAGGATGCCGCCGCTGGAGTAGAGCTTGAAAGAGCAATACTTCAAGGGTTTAAAGATTCATGTGCGGCAGTATTTTTTGTCACTCCTAATTTCCAAGATGAGCAGTACTTATCAACCGAAGTAAACTACGCTATTCAAGAAAAGAGGGCTAAGGGTGAAAGGTTTTCCATCGTTACAATAGTATTCTCAGAAGGTCCCAATAAAGGTGTCGTACCAGATTTGCTTAAACAATATGTATGGAAGGAACCTAATAGCCAAGTAGAGGCTTTTAGGGAAATTATTAGAGCTATACCGATCAAAGTGGGGCCAGTCCAATCGAACATGGAACATAATCAGAACAAGAACCCCGTTCTCAGTGAGCATCACAAGGTCGCGCAGTTCTCGGATGCTAACGACCTTGCACTCAAGGGTTCAGCCAACATCTCCGGGACAGTTCAATCCTTGCCCTGGGAAGGTAAGATATCCCAGCGCCTTCGTAATGATATTGCGAGCTTACACATCAGTATTGAAATCCAGCAGAGCATCTATGATGTGCTAATGTATCGTGAATATCCTAAATGGATGTCTATACAAGGAAGGCTTGTAAGGAATCCTGTATGGACGGGGAAGGATTGCCGCCAAATAATCAACGAATATCCTCTTGATAGGAATGCACCACAAGTGATGCATCTTGACATGCTCTTAATACGCCGCAACGATGATGGTGGACGCGGCCTAATTTACACGTACTCTAGCCCTACCTGGGGCACTCACCTTATCCCCTTTCGCAAGTGGCACTCGGAAGATAGGCTTGTCCGCAGTGAGCTGAATGCTAAAAACTTAGCCAGGTATTTAACCGTTCCTGCTGACTTTATCGCGGTCACCTCCATGCCGGGTAAATATGCGGTAAGTGTCAAGCAACGCGCAAAATATAATGACCTCATCATATATATCTATGAATTCTGTTCCGTCAAGTTCATAAATCTGCCTGACTCACTTTCTTGTAGGGAGTCCGAATATACGCATAAAAAAGGCCCTATAATCCAAGGAACTTGGTTTTATATGCAAACGTTACGAACTGACAAAACAGCTTTCTCCTTAAATGGTGATGTGATTTTCGCTTTGCACGACTTATTCGAGGACCATCTCGGTACATTGCCATGTTCGTTATCAGAATGATTCGTCCACAAAACGGAGAGTAATTTTTCTTAATAGTTCACAGCAAAGGCAACTGCGCGTTTTGCCCGTAGGCAAAGCAGAGAGGTTGTCTTAAGCATCCAGATTTTAAGGCAGGAAAGCACTCACTCGCGAAACAACACATGTCTTCTGGCCTGCACCTCTCGAGAAAAATCTAGATCGTTGATATAAGAGTTTAGGACATCCAGCCAACCGCTATTCTCATCGAGGGTGGATTGTTGCGTGATTAGGGTGAAAATCCGATCTTTCTCAGCAGATGTTTGCCCAAATTCATCGGCCACTTTGCGCGCGAAGGTCTCGATGCGCAAGTCCTTATCTTCCGTTCCCCAAGCCACCCAAATGTCTTGCAACCTTGCCTCTCTGCGAAAGTGAGCGCGGAAGCGTTCTTTCCAGGTGCTGTAGGCTGGCGCCACCAGGTAGGTATCCCAATAACTCTCAAGGCGAGCTAGGTAGGCTTTACGTATTCCTAAAAAACGGTTGTATTGCGCTGGTGTCCATGTATGGAAGGGGTGATGGATGTAGGGGTCATGAAACGAAAGGAAGCCGACAACCCCTGCTCTTCCGTAGGTTGACCCCCAGCTCCTTCCGACTGTATAGTAACCAAGATCCCGTAGGGCATCCACCTCTAAAAGATCCAACCGCTCTTGCGTCAGTATGTCGCCAGGCATTAGGCCTGCCCACCCCATAGCCGCTGGTAGAGCATTAACTGCCATGCCAGTTTTACGAAAATCGCCATCATGTCCCGTATAGTAGGGATGAACCCTAACAAATGAATTCTCATTGCGGGGGCGCAGGATATGCTGTAGTGACCTAAGTGGCAGGTACCCCTGAACCCGTCGCACTAAGTCTGATGTCCATACATCAAGGTCGCTTGCCAAATCGTCGAGTGCTGGCTCATGGTAATGGTATTTCGGATAGTAGACCATAACCGCGGCCCATTCACCTTTTGCGGACAGCACCCGCACATTGTCTCCGGAACCAAGTTCAGCCAGAATTTCGCCGTCCTTACTAGGCGTGGTGTAAAGAAAGCTGTTTTCAAGCAGATACGCGATTCTGCGCCCGTCATCACGCCCCCACACCGGCAGGGAAAGGGGACTGTCTTCTGGTCCCTCAGGGTTCTTCATAGCCAAGGTTTGTGGAGTGGGCCAGTAAGTAGAGAGCCAGACAAAGGTATCCTCTTTGAGCTGGGTACCGTCTAGGGCACGCAATTCAATCGGCAAGACTAGGGTAACGAAAAGAGCCGGCAGACTACCTCTCTCTTTGTCTGCATGGCTGATGGTCAGCGTCCTCCCCTCTACGCGGTAGTAGAGATACTTGTGTTCGGCTGTAGACTCGTAAGGGTACACGACCCCGAGCCTCCCTAATATGAACATCAACAACTCGAGATCTTGTTTTGGGTCCAGTTCCTTGTTAAAAGTAAGGACGATCCTGTTCTCGGGATGAACCCAATTGCGATGAATGACCTCTACCCCCTCCGGCACTTCCACTACTCCATAGCCGGAAATTTCTAGTTGAGCAAGACCCAATACTCGCTGGGAAGGTGCCTGTCGGCACCCACCCAGCGTAAAGACTGTTACCATCACGAGCATTACGACCAATAGACCGCCCATTTTCTTCAGCACGTTCATACTAGTCGCCAGAAAATAACGGTCGTATCTCCTCCCCGTCGGGGAATGTAAGCGTCAACGGATTTTTGCCGCTAACTTGACCATGTACCCTATACTCCGCTCCGATCACCATGTCGCCCATGCCTCTGATGTCGGAAATCCTCAAAATTATCTCTCTGCCTAAAATGGCTTTGTGGGCGGGAGTCCGGCCTACTATCTCCCGAGCTACAAAAGTAGACTCATTTACTGCTTGCTCAAGAACTACAGCACCAAGAAATTCATCCTTGTCGGGGAATAGCCGCAGCGTACTTGGGGCTGTCTCTTCCCGGTTGACTTCTGGATCGTACTCGACCCACCACTGTCTTGGTGCCGCGGCGATGGCTGTTTCATCGGCAAGCGATGCAGTTGCGACAGTTGCGGCAACAGTTGTATGCCGAAAAGGTCTCGTAGTAGGAGCCCTGCCGTCGAAATAGCGATAAGGGCGTGAAGCTGTGCGCAGGGCACCATCCCACGTGCTACTTCTCGCTTGAACATAATACTCTATGATGGTTCCACTAGGGTGGCCAGTAAAAGTAAAGGAAAAGTTGCTGCCACTCTTGCTCATGTTGCCAAAGTGTCCTTCCCACGAAGCGGCCCCTGAACGTCTAAAAAATAATCCGACATTTGCTTGTGCGATATCTCCCGTACGCTCAAGAATTCTAAAATTGACGGTGTTTCCGCTAATCGTCGCACGGTTGATAAATGAGGTGTCCGACCCCCAGGTCCCCGGTGCTCGCCAGTAGAAAAAAGACGGCGGGTAACGACGACTGCCCATAGTGCCACTCTGTGATGTCGGGGTTCGCTTTTCCATATGCAGGTGTACGATAAACGAATTTTCTGCCGTACCACTCCCGCCCGTGCGGCCGATTACGGGAGACGTTGCGTTGACAGCTTGACCCTGGACGACATTTACGCTGGACAAATGGGCGTACATGGTTTGAAAGTGATAGGTAGCAGTGCCCTCAGTATGCTGGTTTTGAATAGCAACATGGCGGCCTAAACCCCCGGACGTCGACAAAACTGTGTGGACAAAGTGCACCCGGCTGATGTTCATCGTTGAAAAGAGAGTCCGGTTGGTAAGGACTCCACTAACCCAAGAAGACAAGTCAACACCACGATGTATTCTGGTGCCCCCTGTACTATCAGGGCGAGGCTGATTATACTGCGAGGTGATCGTAGCCCAATCGTCAGCGCCACTTCCCACATCGCCCACTCGATGCGGAGAGCGAGGCAGGATATGTTGGATCCCACTTAGCGTAAGGAACGGACTGGGGAGAGATTCATCTGGTTCGATTAAGCGTGGCTCTCCGGAGGCAACGTTAGCGGTGAAGAGTAGGCAGAAAACCACGCCTGCCATGAGCACAGTAGGTATGCGGAAAATATTGTTTTTTTTCATCGATAAGCCCTCCTATTATTTTTAGTTGTAGGTGGTTACCCGAAAGTGCCGTAAAGCCCCTTGCTTCAGCTATGGGGATATAAGGCACATCTTTGTTTTAAGCATTGTGAATCGTACCAACTTTTGATATAATTAAGACAATCCATCAACCGATGGCGACATGCACAAGTCGTTAAAACGCAAGGTCTTTGAGAACAGTATGCGGTTGCACAAAAATTGCTTTGTGCGTAAAACTGTAAGCACAGTCCGGCACGACACTAAACTGTCTGTGATAGGTGGTAACAGCCTATCAGCTAAAGACAGCTATATGCTCTGGTCTAGGACGGGCT
>BBPF01000248.1_pt1 | contig 11413 bp, 7 predicted proteins | sample 1343921 | NCBI WGS metagenome assembly BBPF01 (sample SAMD00019090, study PRJDB2971) | groundwater metagenome | isolation source: The Cedars highly-alkaline
CTGGCTATTTATGCCCAGGTCAATGAATTCGGTTTCATCGAGACCCCCTATCGCAAAGTGGTGAAGGGATTAGATGGAAAGCCCTTCGTGTCATCGGAGATAGAGTATTTCCCCGCTGATGAAGAGGATAAATACATCATAGCTCAGGCAAATACCCGGCTGGACGAGAATAATCAATTCATCGATAGTAAGATCGAGGCCAGAGACGGTGAGAAATACGTGGTAGAGAGTCCGGATAAAATAAAGCTCATGGACATCTCCACTAATCAGATTGTCAGTGTCAGCACCTCGTTGATACCATTCCTGGAGCATGACGACGCCAATCGGGCCTTGATGGGTTCGAACATGCAGCGCCAGTCAGTCCCTCTCCTCTGTCCCGAATCCCCTGTCGTGGGCACCGGGATGGAGAGAGAAATAGCCCGTGACAGCGGTCAGGTAGTTTTTGCCCCGGTTGATGGCGAGATAATATCGGCCACGGCTACAAAAGTCATTCTCCATGGCGATGATGGCGAAGACTACGCTAGTCCCCTGCGGAAGTTTGCCCGGAGCAATCAAGGAACTTGCATTACGCAGTACCCAAGGGCAAGCAAAGGGGAACGGGTGAAGAAGGGGCAGGTCATAGTGGACGGTTCAGCCACGGATGGAGGGGAACTCGCGCTGGGCCAGAACGTCATCTGTGCGTTTCTAAGCTGGGGAGGCTACACCTTTGAAGATGCCATCGTCATCTCGGAGAGGTTAATTCAAGAAGATAAATTCACTTCGATTCACATCGAGAAGTACGAGGTAGAGGCCAGGGAAACGAAACTAGGTCCAGAGGAGATCACCCGGGACATTCCCAACGTCGGTGAGAATAGCCTGCGCAATCTGGACGAAGACGGGGTGGTGCGTATTGGAGCGGAGGTTTCGTCGGGAGATATTCTGGCAGGCAAGATCACACCCAAAGGCGAACGTGTTCTCACTGCCGAGGAGAAACTACTTCGGGCTATCTTTGGTGAAAAGGCAAGGGACGTCAAGGACACCTCGCTGCGAATGCCTCATGGGGAGTCGGGTAAGGTGATAGATGTCAAGTGCTTTTATCGGTTCCGGTATCGGTGCGAGAGGTGCGAGAAAGAGCTTGGCTATGGTGTGAAGCTTGATAATGAGGAGTGCGAACGCTGTGGAGGCCCGCTGAAGAAACTGCCCGGCGATGAACTGGATGCGGGCGTTGGTAAAATGATAAGGGTATCGGTGGCCCAAAAGAGGAAGGTCTCGGTGGGTGATAAGCTGGCCGGTCGTCATGGCAATAAGGGGGTCATTGCCAGGATACTTCCTGTTGAAGACATGCCTTACCTGGCTGATGGTCGGCCGGTGGATATCGTTCTCAGCCCTCTGGGTGTCCCCTCGCGCATGAATATTGGGCAACTCCTGGAAAGCCACCTTGGCTGGGCAGCACAGAATCTCGGTCTCAAGATAGTAACCCCGGTTTTCAATGGAGCCAATGAGACCGCTATCGAGGACGCTTTGGCTCGGGCATGGTTTGTTGAGCGCGCTGCGGACGATAGTCAAGAGTCAAGAGTCAAGGGGAGGGGGACTCCAGACTCCAGACTCCAGACTCCAGACTCCAGACCCATGGAACATGCTAAGATCTGGCTTGACCAGCGCGGTTTTGACGGCGAGAAGATATTTGATGAAAATAGCAATGGCGAGGCCAGGCGGGCTTGTCTTATGCTCTGGCTTGAAGACCAGGGAGTAGGGGGCGTGTCCGCTATGGGTGATAAGGAATTGGAGCAAACAGCACAGCAGATTTACCGAGAGAAGAAGAAAGCTCCGCCAATCTCGGGAAAGATGACGCTCTATGATGGACGCACCGGCGAAGCATTCGACGAACCGGTGACAGTGGGCAGTATGTATATGATGAAACTCATCCATCTGGTGGAGGATAAGATACACGCTCGCTCCACAGGCCCTTACTCACTCATAACTCAGCAGCCCCTGGGAGGCAAGACTCAATTCGGGGGACAGCGGTTTGGCGAAATGGAGGTCTGGGCTCTGGAAGCTTACGGTGCGGCATACAACCTCCAGGAGATGCTCACTATCAAATCAGATGATGTGATAGGACGAGTAATGACCTATGGAGCCATCGTCAAGGGCGAGGAAATCCTGAGTCTGGGGGTATCAGAATCTTTCAAAATGTTGATCATGGAATTGCAGAGTCTGGGACTGGCAATTGAATTACTGGGTAAAGAGGATGAGCAGGTGCTACGCCTGAAGGAATCGCCTGATGAGATACCGAGATTGGGGATAAATCTAACCGGTATGGAGATCGAGGAGAACGAATAATAGTGGAACGTCGCAAATTCAATGATTTCAGCAGCATCCGTCTTAGTCTCGCCTCGCCAGAGCAGATAAAGAATTGGTCTTACGGTGAGGTGACTAAACCGGAGACGATCAACTATCGCACCCTGAAACCGGAAAGGGATGGCCTTTTTTGCGAACGGATTTTTGGTCCCACCAAGGACTTCGAGTGCTATTGTGGCAAGTATAAGAAGATCAGATATAGGGATGTCATCTGCGATAAGTGTGGTGTTGAAGTGGCTCACTCCTCGGTACGCCGAGAACGCATGGGGCATATCCATCTTGCTGCGCCGGTGGCTCATATTTGGTTCGTTAAGGTAACCCCGAGTCGTCTCGGGCTCCTTCTCGATCTCTCGCCCAGAAAACTGGAACAGGTGATTTACTTCGCCAAGTTTATCATCACTAGCGTAGATGAAGATGCCCGAACACAAACCATCAACAAGCTCAAGGATGATCTGGAATTTGAACTGATGCAGCGTCAAGACGAGTCGAGAGTCGAGAGTCGAGAGTCAAGAGTCGGGGAGGGTGGTGAACTCCAGAGCAAAGCGTCTCCAGACTCCAGAGTCCAGACGCCAGACTCGGAAGAACTCGTGGCCAAAATTGAAGAGCTCGAGGAAATCGAACCCCGGAGACTCTTGGGGGTGAACGAATATCGTGAACTGAAACGCCGGTGGGGGGACATATTCGAGGCTAAGATGGGCGCTCAGGCCATCCTCGATGCTCTCACTTGTCTCGATTTAGGGAAACTACACCAGGAGCTTCATCAGGAGATTGCCACTAGTTCCGGCCAGCATTGGAAGAAAGCCATCAAGAGGCTTCGCGTGGTTGAAGCATTCTTGAAGCAGGGAACAAAGCCAGAATGGATGATTATGACCATGCTTCCGGTCATACCCCCTGAGCTTCGGCCTATGGTTCAGCTTGATGGAGGACGATTCGCTACCAGCGATCTCAATGATCTCTACCGAAGGGTAATTAACCGCAACAATCGGCTTAAACGTCTCATGGAGATGGGCACTCCGGAGGTCATCATTCGCAACGAGAAACGCATGCTTCAAGAGGCCGTCGATTCACTTATCGATAATGGACGGCGTGGCCGGGCAGTAACTACCCGTAGCGGACACGCACTCAAGTCGCTCTCAGACATGTTGCGGGGTAAGCAGGGACACTTTCGCCAGAATCTGCTCGGGAAGCGGGTTGACTATAGTGGTCGCTCGGTTATTGTGTCTGGCCCCGAGCTTCAGCTGCACCAGTGTGGGCTGCCCAAGCGGATGGCGCTGGAGCTGTTTAAACCCTTCGTCATGCGGCGCCTGATAGCCCGAGGTCTGGCCTATAATGTTCGGAACGCCAAACGTACGGTGGAGCAAGGAAACCCGGTCGTCTGGGATATACTGGAGGAAGTAGTGCGGGACCATCCTGTCCTGCTGAATCGAGCTCCGACCTTGCATCGCCTCGGCATCCAGGCTTTCCAACCGATCCTTATCGATGACAGTGCTATCCAACTGCATCCTCTGGTGTGTGCTGCCTTCAACGCCGACTTTGATGGTGATCAGATGGCAGTTCATATCCCCCTTTCCAAGCTGGCCATCGAAGAGGCCCGGGAGATAATGCTCAGTACCAAGAATATGCTTCTACCGAATTCGGGAGAGCCGGTGGTAGTGCCCACTATGGAATTGGCCCTCGGGTGTTACTACCTGACCACCATCAGCCCCGGATCCAAAGGGGAAGGGATGAGTTTCGCCGACTTCAAGGATGCCAGGATGGCTTATGATCTGGGCATTGTCGACCTCGGAGCCGAGATAACAGTCAGGGGTCAGGGGTCAGGGGTCAGGGGTGAGGGGAAGGGGGACTGCCAACTGCCAACTGCCAACTGCCAACTGAAGACCAGCGTTGGTCGCATTATTTTCAACGATGCCTTGCCCGATGAGCTTGGGTTCCAGAATGAACTGATAGACAAGAAGTTTCTGAAGCGACTTACCGCTGAATGTTATCGCCGTCTCGGAAATGAGGCTACGGCTTCCATGATCGATGGAATCAAGCGTTTGGGCTTTGAATATGCCACCAGGTCAGGGTTGACTGTGGCCGTCAGCGACTTACATATCCCCTCTGATAAAAATAGCATCATATGTCAGGCTGAGGAGGAGGTCGGCAAGGTTGAAAGCCAGTTCCAGGAGGGACTGAAGACCGAGGACGAACGCTACCAGAGCATTGTCAAGATCTGGAGTGAGGCTACTGACGAGTTGACCAGAAGCCTGGAGAGTTCGCTTGACCGCCATGGCTCAATCTATATGATGGCCAATTCCGGGGCCAGGGGTAACATCGGACAGATCAGACAGATGGCCGGAATGCGAGGCTTGATGAGCGACCCATCAGGACGGATCATCGAACTCCCTATAAAAGCCAACTTCCGCGAGGGACTTTCCATCCTGGAGTATTTCATTTCGACCCATGGTGCCCGCAAGGGCCTGGCCGACACGGCTCTGCGCACCTCTGATAGTGGCTATCTTACTAGAAGGCTCATCGATGTAGCCCAGGAGGTGATCGTCAAGGAGGAGGATTGCGGGACTGAAGATGGACTCTGGCTCCGCAAGCCGGCCGAAAAGGGAATCCTGCCCTCGCTTTCCGAAAGAATCATGGCGCGTCTTGCTGCTCGCCCGGTCGTTCATCCGCAGACCGGTGAGGTCATCGTGGACCGCAATGGGCAGATCGATACCCAGAAGGCAGCGCAGATCGCTGAAGTGGGGGTTACAGAGGTCTGTGTGAGGTCACCTCTGAGATGCCGGTCTCGGCAGGGCGTCTGCCAGTATTGCTATGGCATCGACCTCGCTCGAGGGCAGATAGTGGATAAGTACGTAGCCGTAGGCATCATTGCTGCTCAAAGCATCGGTGAGCCAGGGACACAACTCACTATGCGCACCTTTCACACCGGGGGAGTGGCCGGGCTGGATATCATTAGCGGTCTTCCCAGGGTCGAGGAGCTCCTTGAGGCCAGGGTTCCCAAGAGACAGGCTGTCATCGCTCACATCAACGGTGTGGTGGATATAATCAATATCGAGGATGGCCGGAAGATCAAGATTGTAAACCCATGGGTATATCGCGACGAATATCCCTTGCTACCAAGATACGAAGCAGTGGTGAATGAAGGTCAGGTGGTCGATGCTGATCAGGTATTGGCTCTTCCTATCCTTCAGGACGGGCATCTTGCCCGTCATCTCCCCGAGAGCCAAGAGTCAAACGGGGGGGAACTCCAGACTCCAGACTCCAGACTCCAGACTCCAGTCCTGGCCAGAGTTGGTGGCAAGGTTGAAATTCGCCCTGACCAGATTGTGTCCTGTCATTGCGAGCGAAGCGAAGCAATCTCTATTGTGGTGTTACATGAAGAGTCGGAGGTGTGGGAACACCTGGTTCCCCCGGCGGCGTCTTTTCTGGTGAGAAATGGCGATAGAGTGAAGGCTGGAGATCAACTCACTGAGGGCACTCTCAATCCCCAGGACATCCTGCAGGTTATGGGAATTGAAGCGGTGCAGCGTTATCTGGTAGATGAGGTACAAAAAGTTTATCGGTCTCAAGGGGTGAATATTCACGATAAGCACATCGAGATCATTACCGGCCAGATGCTGCGCAGGGTGCGTATCGATTCCCCGGGCGATACCAAGATACTGCCCGGAGAGTTGATCAACTATTTCGATTATGAGACTCTCAACGCCAATGTACTGGCTGAAGGTGGCGAACCAGCTACGGCGCATCCAGTACTCTTGGGGATCACCAGAGCTTCACTAAGCACCGCCAGCTTCTTGGCGGCGGCTTCTTTCCAGGAGACTACCAGGGTGCTGACCGAGGCTGCTATCATCGGTAGCGTTGACAAGCTGGTTGGGCTAAAAGAGAATGTAATCATCGGCAAGCTGATTCCATCCCGTAGTAAGGTTTCACGGGATCAAGAAGACCGAAGTTGATAGCCTTCAGTCTTCAGCCTAACTTCCTTAATCCCTTCTTGAGCAGCCAGTACTCCAGGCTATCGGCCAGGGATATCCAGCTTGCCTCGATGATGTTGGTCGAGCTGCCAACCGTAGACCACTGCTGTTGGCCATCGCTGGATTCTATCAGCACTCGCACCCTGGCTTCTGTCCCCCTGCTTTCCTCAAGTATGCGGACTTTAAAATCGATCAACTTCACTACCGCCAGGTCGGGATAAAACTGAAGCAGTGCCTTGCGCAGTGCCTGATCCAGTGCGTTGACTGGACCACTTCCCTCAGCGGCAGTATGGTATATGTCCTCGCCGACCTTAACCTTGACCATCGCTTCGGAGAGCGTTCCCTCCTCATCTGGAGTCTGGAGTCTGGAGTCTGGAGTCCCCCTCCCCTTGACTCTTGACTCTTGACTTGTTGGGGAGCGGCGATGTTTTTCCACCACTACCATGAAGTCAACCAATTCGAATGGCGGGCGGTAATCGGGTTGGGCTCGATGCAAGAGCAGCTCGAATGAAGCCTCCGCATCATCGTATTTGAATCCCTGGTTCTCCAGATACTTTACTTGCTTTAGAATCCCCCTTGCCTGCGGAGTTGGTGCCGCGAAGCCCAGACCATACTCCTTCGCCTTGTAGAGTATGGTGCTAACGCCAGAGAGCTCCGAGACCAGAATGCGGCTACGATTGCCCACCAGTGAGGGATCGATATGCTGGTAGCTCTCCTCGGTCTTGGCCATCGCGGCAATATGCATCCCTGCCTTATGTCCAAAGGCGCTTGCCCCGACATAAGGAAGGTGTGGGAAGGGAGCCTGATTGGCAATCTCGCTCACGTAGCGGGATATTTCAGCCAGCCTGGCGAGTTGTTCCGAATTGACACAATCAATGCCCATCTTCAGTCTCAGGGCAGGGAGTATGGAGCAGAGATTGGCATTGCCACACCGTTCTCCATAACCATTGATAGTTCCTTGAACATGTGTCGCTCCGGCACGCACGGCAGCCAGGGTATTGGCCACCGCCAACTCCATATCGTTGTGAGCATGGATTCCCACAGGGATCGGTTGTCGGGGGTCGGTTGTCAGGGGTACGGGGTGGGGGCTGGTCCCTGATCCCTGACCCCTGACCGCTGCCACAATTGCGGCGATTTCGTCAGGCATGCTCCCGCCGTTGGTATCACAAAGCACAAGACACTCGGCACCAGCCTCAGCCGCAGTCTCAATGGTCCGCAAGGCATACTGAGCATCTATCTTATAGCCATCGAAGAAATGCTCGGCATCGAAGAAAACCGTTAGGCCCTTAGATTTCAGATATCTAACCGAATCGGCGATCATCGCTAGGTTTTGCGCCAGGCTGGTCTTGAGAATCCTGGTGACATGCTCCGCCGATCCCTTGCCAACCAATGTGACTACCTTCAACTTTGTCTCCAGCAAAGCCCGAATATTGGGATCATCCTCTGCCCGAATATTTTTGCGGCGTGTGCTGCCAAAGGCGACCAGAATAGAATTTGATAGCGAAATACTCTGCATCCGGCGGAAAAACTCGGTATCCTTAGGATTCGACCCCGGCCATCCCCCTTCGATGAAATGAATCCCCAATTCGTCGAGTTTCCTGGCGATCTTAACCTTGTCCTCAACGGAGAAGGAAATTCCCTCACGCTGTGCTCCGTCACGCAGGGTAGTGTCATAAAGCTGAATGCTCATCGGCGAACCTCACGATCAATACTTAGACTACACTAGTTGCAGATATTCGTCAAGCAATCCTCCCCCCTCCTCTAAACTCGATGCTCAATACTCAGTGCGAGGTCTTTTAAACAGCTCCCGAATATGTTAAACTAGTGATTGGTGACTCGAGTCTCATTTCTCGCGCTGCCAGCGGTGATCCTGATCGCCGATCAGGTCACCAAGGCCCTGATAAGGGCTAACATGACTTTGGGCCAGTCGATCCCACCTGAAGGGGTATTCCGGCTGACTTATGTCACTAATCCCTATGGCGTTTTTGGCTTTGATGGCGTTTTGGGTCTTTACCTGAGTCCGACCTTCTTCATGATTGCAACTGGCATCGTAGTGATGTTGATCATCTGGTTGGGCTGTCGCTACCTCACTGCTACAAGCAGATTGCTCCGGATCGGCCTGGGACTAGTTCTAGGCGGGGCGATGGGCAATCTGATCGATCGGATCTGGTTTGGGGCAGTTACCGACTTCATTGACGTGCAGCTCTGGGCAGGCTTCCCCTGGCCACGTTGGCCAACCTTCAACATCGCTGATGCCTCGCTGACCACCGGTATATTTATACTGATCATCTGCCTGCCGATGATAGTTAAGGATACATAAAGAGTTTAGCCGTCAGCGGTCAGCTTTCAGCCATCAGGAGTGCTGATAACTGAGTGCTTACATTGGGACTGGACAAATCGGAGTAACTAAGATAACATAGTAGGGGGCACGTTCCAATGGGGCCCCTACTAGGAGGCAAGAGATTTGGCGCACACTAGATCAGCGAGAAAGAGGGTACGAACCACCTTAGAAAAAAGTCATCGAAACAGGTCGATGCGAAGTCGGTCCAAAACCTATGTCACGAGAGCTGAGAAAAGCATCCGGGCTGGGGACTTTACTCTAGCCGAAGAGGCGGTAAGACAGGCCATAGGTATTCTTGATAGGACAGCGCGCAAAGGGGTTATTCATCCTAACAATGCGGCACGCCGTAAGTCTAGCTTGATGAGGAAACTTACGGGTTCAAGGTTCCAGGATCCACCATTCAGCGGTTCCCCTCCCAGCCCAACTGTGAACCGTGAACCGTGAACCAATCGGCCTCACTCCACTTGACATTTGCCTTTGAAGGGTATAATCTAATACAAGTAATTTCCCGAAAGGAGGTTTGGAAACAATGGAGGCTTATTGCTTCAAGTGCAAGGCGAAGAGAGAAATCAAGGATCCCAAGAAGGTGACTATGAAGAACGGGAAGCCGGCCACTCAGGGTGTTTGTCCCGTTTGTAGCACCAAGGTTTTTAGAATCGGCAAGAGTTAGAAAGAAAGGGGAGTTCGGCCAAGGAAGGGTATTATACTTTATCTATTGAGTTTGGCTAGCAAGGTGGCCGGGTTCGATTGAAACGCTTCTTCAATGTCGCTGCCAGATAGGCCAGCGCCCCTGAGGATAGCGATAGCAAGGTTCACCGATAGCAGGTCACCAGGGTGGTGAGCATCGGAGTCAAGGAGCAGCCTTGCTCCCGTGGCTCGGGCTATCTTGGCAATGTGTCCATTTGCAAGTGAATGCCCTTTTCGAGCAGAGATTTCGATGAAGACCCCGTTTCTTTTCGCAAGGGTACACTCCTCGACGGTTATCAATCCCGGATGGGCTAGTATGTCAACGTAGGGAGATTGCACTGCCGCCGCATTTGTACCCTGTTCCACAGGCTCAATGATGGTTTCTCCATGCACAATTACTAGCCGGGCTCCCATTTCTCTGGCCTGTTTAGCGACATCTGATATCGCTGATACCGGAAGGTGAGTGAGTTCCACGCCCGGGATAGCGGCGATATCCCAGTATTTCTCGGCCAGCATACAATCCTTGGTGATCTCAGGGATGAACCTCTCCAGCTGACCGATGGCAAGGTGGTCGGTAATGGCAATTGCACGATAGCCATTCTTTACAGCGCGATGGATAAGCTCCAGGGGTGAGAGGTCCCCATCGCTCAAAGATGAATGGGTGTGAAAATCGTAAATCATACTTGCAGAATAACACAAACGGGTTCAAGGTTCAAGGTTCAAGGTTCGGGGTTGGGACTGTGGAACCGCTGAACTTTGAACTCAGAACTCGTAGGGAGGCAGAAACATATGGGCAAGATCAACGTGGCAATAATCGGGGTAGGCAACTGCGCCTCCTCACTTGTACAGGGAGTACATTACTACCGTAACGCCGTTGAGAATGACTTCGTCCCCGGACTGATGCACGTAAATCTGGGGGGCTATCACATCAGCGATATCAACTTCGTTGCAGCCTTTGACATTGACCGGAATAAGGTGGGGAAGGACATAGCAGAGGCCATCTTCACCCCACCAAACAACACCTTCAAATTCTGCGACGTTCCCCCTTTGGGAGTCATGGTGGAGCGGGGCATGACCCATGACGGACTGGGGAAATATCTCTCACAGATCATCACCAAGGCCCCCGGGGCGACTGCTGACATCGTGCATATCCTGAGGGAGCGAGAGACCGATGTGGTCATCAGTTATCTTCCTGTCGGCGCCGAAGAGGCAACCAAATGGTATGTCGAGCAGATTCTTGCTGCCGGCTGTGCTTTTATTAATTGCGTCCCAGTGTTCATCGCTCGAGAGAAATATTGGCAGGCAAGGTTTGTGAAGAAGGGACTGCCAATCATCGGCGATGACATCAAATCACAGGTAGGTGCTACTATCACGCATAGGGTGCTAACCAGGCTCTTCCGGGATCGAGGCGTCAAACTGGAAAGGACCTATCAGTTGAATTTTGGCGGCAATACCGATTTTTTAAATATGCTGGAGCGAGAACGACTACAGTCGAAGAAGATATCCAAGACCGATTCAGTAACCTCGCAACTGGATTACGACATCGGTGCGGGCAACATACATATTGGCCCCAGCGACCATATACCATGGCTTGAGGATCGAAAGTGGTGCTATATCCGAATGGAAGGGCGCACCTTTGGCGATGTTCCTCTGAACTTGGAAGCCAAGCTTGAGGTCTGGGATAGCCCTAATTCCGCCGGCGTGGTGATCGATGCCATCAGGTGCTGCAAGCTGGCCCTCGACCGGGGCATCAATGGCACGCTGATAGGACCATCGGCCTATTTTATGAAATCCCCCCCTACACAATATACCGATGATCAGGCCCGAATCATGACCGAGGCATTTATTACCGGCGAGGGAGAAACCCTTGAGGAAACTCTAAATCCTAAATCCTAAATAATCTTAAAATTCAAAGGCTCAAATGTTCAAAACTGTTTCAGATTTGGGATTTTGAGTTTGGGTACTTGGATTTGTTTAGAGTTTAGAGCTTAGAATTTAGGATTTCCCTTTAGGGCTTTGGGGTTGCAATGAAAATTGTCCAGGTTTCACCCTACGACTATATGCATCCCGGTGGAGTTAACCA
>BBPF01000358.1_pt2 | contig 11385 bp, 11 predicted proteins | sample 1343921 | NCBI WGS metagenome assembly BBPF01 (sample SAMD00019090, study PRJDB2971) | groundwater metagenome | isolation source: The Cedars highly-alkaline
TTGTAAATTAGAAACAGGGGAAGTATTTAAATTTAAGAAGGAGGTTGTATGACATCAGAACCAGAATGCAACGTTAATAAAACAGTGGGAAAAGAAATTCAGGAATTAAATCAGCGATTGGAACAACTTTATAAGAGGGTTTATTTTTTCATAAAAACTTTGAAGAAGAAGGGTGTTGTAAGTGAGGCAGAGATAGACCTTACCATACATGAGGAGATTGCAGAGAACTGGCAGCATCTATGTGATAAATGTAGTTCTTCTTTTGCAGTGTGCAGCTGCAAATCGGGAAACCTGAAATTTTCACAAGACATTTTTTCAGATCTTACAGGTGCATTGGCAGACAAGGTTATTGAGTGTTCAAGTTTTATACCTAAAACTGAAGAAGGAGGATAGAGTTATGTCGGAGTTAAAACAAAAGATTTATAATGCGGAGTATTATGACAAGAATAAAAAACGGTTGATGGAGAATCGTAGGATAAAATATAAGACAGATTTAAAATACCGAACTTCTGTTAAGAAAAGAGCTAATTTGGATAGGATTGCCAAAAATATTTTAATCGATAAACTCAAAAAAAAATATAAGGTAACTACATTAAAGGAGGTATTAGCCAGTGTTGAAAACAACATTTGCAAAAAAAGCAAGAGGCACAAGTAAAATTAGAGGGCGCACTCGTATAATAAATGGCAATAAAACAACCACAGAAAAATTAAAGGTTTTTGAAGAAGAGCCAGCTTTTGTAAATGTAAAGTTAGGGGTTACGCTGAATTTAGGGGGGTATGAGAGTGTTAGAATTGACTTAGGTTATACGAGTCCATGCCTACCTAAAGATAGAAATGCTACTCAGAAAATTTTGTTGACTGAATTACAACAAAAACTAAAGTTAGAAACTAAAAAAATACTTGCGGATATAAAAAAGAAACGGTTATTATCAGAACAACCCCTACAGTAACTATTAATGATTATATTAAAGGACGGAGGCTGATTGTCAACCCTGAACGAATTACTTAATAAAAAGAAATCTGAATATAACAAGTTTTGGTTTAAAGGAACAGAAATGCCTGTTATCCCACGCTTACCTCTTGGAATTTTTGCTTATGACCTACTTACTAATGGAGGAAATCCAAGAGGTAAGATAATTCAATATTGGGGTGCGAAAGGTAGCGGTAAAACCACTACTGCTTTTAGGGCTATTGGCGCTTTCCTATCTACTTTTAAGAAAGATAAAGCGGTGTTTGTTGATTTTGAGCATAAGTATAATCCAGATTGGGCTAAAAATTTTATTGCTAAAGAAGATTTAGATCGAGTGCTTGTTGTAATTCCTGATTATGCGGAACAAGGAATAGATATGATTGAGTATATTTTAAAGGCAGATGACACTAATTTTATGGTAGTAGATAGTGTAGCAGCTATGACCCCTACTGCTATGTCTGAAAAATCTGCGATAGAAGATACAATGGGACTTCAGCCTAAAGTTGTAAATAAACTACTGCGAAAACTTGTGCCTCTGATGGTGCAGGCAAAAAGAAATGGACGATTAATAACTACGCTCCTTATAAATCAAATTAGAGCAAAAATTGGAGTGCGTTCTTTTACCCCATTAACAGATACTCCTTGCGGTAATATGTTAGAACACGCTTTATCACTGGATATTAAATTTGTAGAAGAAAGTTATGTGGAGATAAGTAAAATTCCAGTTGCAGTAGTTCATAAATTTACTGTAATGAAAAATATGCTTGGTCTAAAAAAACGCACTGGAAGATTTACAGTACAAACAATTTCATATAACAATAGACCAGCAGGGTTTGTAGATGAAACGGAAACTGTATTAGATTATGCAAAAAAGAGTGGGGGGTTAGAGCGTAATGGAAATTTATGGAAATATGAAAGTAAAGTATTTAAGAATTTAGCGGAACTAAATTCTTTCTTTGAGGGTAACCCAAAAGAGTTGTTAGCACTTAAAAATAAAACTCTGGAGCTTTGCATGAAAGATATACTACTCACTGGAGAGGAAGAAAATGTATAGTGTATGTAAGGTATGTCGTAAAGTCTATGAAAAATTTTATGAAAAGGGTATGGAATACACCCCGCCTGTCTGTGGGCGTGCTTGTTTTTTTACCTATCTACGCAAGTCAAGTTACCATAAGGGATTTAATACAAAAATCTCGCTGCACAGCGATTCTAAAATAAAATTATATAATAATAGTGATTTTAGTTTGCGAAGTAAATATGAGATTAGGTTTGGAGAGCTTATCAGCAACTCCGCATTAAAAGAATTTGAATATGAACCATACTCATTTAAATTATCTAATAATATGGTGTATGTCCCAGATTATGTGTATTTGCCTAATGCCGTAGTTATAGAAGTAAAAGGTCTATGGGAATCTACCGCATGGACAAAATTTAAGTTATTTACACATGATTATGGGTATAACACTTTATTAATTACAGAATCTGTGTTAAAGAGATTGTCTATTAAGGAGGCGTGCAGTGGAAAAATATCTAAACGAAATATTGGTTAAAGGCTATAAAGAAGCATATCAAGTACGTACAGACAACAATATTCATATAAGTAATTTAATAGATTTTTGCTCCAGAGAATTTGCTTTATGTATCAAGCATAAAAAATACTATAATCATACAGAAAAGAAATTAATTCCGATTGGGACTATTCTTACTTATAGTATAGGGGATGCTATACACAATTCGGTTAAAGGAGCTATAAAACATTTGGGGTTATTAGCAGGAGAGGAAATTAAAGTAGGGTCAGATAAGTATGGATTTCCTATAAGGGGAAGTCTTGATATGTTAGTAAGACATCCGCAGATTAATTTTATAACAGAAATTAAAAGTATATCTTCGGAGAGCTTTGATGAATTGACAGAACCTCTGGTAAATCATGTGTGTCAATTATCTTTATATCTGCATTTTATTGAAGAAAGAACAGATATTAAAGATTTAGTAGATTTACAAAAAGGTGTGCTGCTTTATATCAGCAAGCAGCAAAAGAAAATGCCGTTTAAGTCTTTCTTAGTAGAAAAAAATAACGAGTTTGTGAAGACAGTTTTAGTCAGATTAAAGGAAGTGAAAACATTTTCAGAAACTAAAAAACTTCCTGTTAGAATGTGTAACAGCCCACTAACTTATATGGCAAGACGTCCCTGTAAAATGGTAAGTGCTTGTTTTAATGGGAAATTTTGATGAAAGAGAAAGATTTTCAAATTTTATTTAAAAACAAAAACAAATTAGACGGAGCATTTGAATTAAAAATAGTCAAAAAGAAATCTATACCGTTTAGCGCAGTAGCTGAACATCAGGTAAATAGTCTCTTGGCAGTAGAGTCAGGTGAATTTTTTTATAAGATACCTGACCCGCATAAGTCTGCCACTATGTACAGTAGTAAACGACCTTTTGATTGTATAAAATTACCTGCTCTTGATGGATTTGTAGTGCTTGGTTGGTATGCCCCCAGAAAATTCTGGGACGTATGCTATATAAAAATAACAAACTTTATAAATTATAGCAAGGTATCTACTAAGAAAAGTATAACTTTAGATGAAGCAAAATCAATAAGCTGGAACTATCAATTATGGAAGACAGGAGTCAATTAATACTGACCGAAAAGGAGAAAAAATAATGCTAACTTCTTGTAAAGAATGTCCTTACAAAGATAGGCAGCAAGTCCCTTATACAGGCAATCCACAAGCAGAAATACTTATAGTAGGGGAAGCGCCGCACACCGAAGAATTAAAAATAGGAAAACCCTTTGTGGGAAAAAGTGGTAAGGTTGTAGAGGCATTGCTTAAATCTATTGACCTTGACCGAAATGATATATTTATTACTAATGCAGTTCGTTGTCAGATAAATAAAGATTTGGATAGTGTTAAAACTCTTAATATGGCGGTGCATAATTGCAGACCTAATGTTATAAAAGCTATAGCTGCTGTTAAGCCTAAACTGATTATATGTCTAGGGGTAGTCGCTACACAGCAAATACTCGGTTTAAAAAAAATAATGGATAATAGAGGTAAATTCTTTGAGGGGATAGACACTACAGACTACTCGGTAAAACCACTGCTTCTTCCTATGGGTGCTAAGATTGATCCCGAAACTAAATCTATTCCAGTCTTTGTTACGGTGCATCCTGCTTATGTTCTTCGTGGGGCAACTAAAGGATTTCCAGATAAAGCTCAAGCGCTTATGTCTATGAAAGAAAAATTAATATTTTCAGATTTTAAACTGGTAAAAGATTTCTTGAAGTCAGGGGTATTGCCTGAAATAGACTTCTCTAACTACAAAGAGGCGTCTATAGAAGATCTGCGGAGGATATTATTACATGATACTGTTGCTATTGACTTTGAGACTACTTCTTTAAATCATGACACTATGAAGTTATTATCTGTATCATTTTCTATTAAGGACGGTGAGTCTCGTGTTGTAATATTCCCTACATCTAAGCGGATGCAGGAGTATATTAATAAAATATTTTCTAATCCTAAATCAAAGAAAATAGTTGCGTTTAGACCTTTTGACGAAGCAGTAGCTAAAAAACAAATAGGAGTGGAATTGAATGGGGTAAAACACGACATTTGTTCTATGGCTCATTTACTGGATGAAAATTATTTTTCCTACAGCTTAGAAAATATAGCTAATATTTATTGTCCATTAAAAAATATTAAAGAAATTATAGGAAAAGACAGAGGAAATTTAGCATCTGTCCCTAGAGAAAAGCTATTAAATTATAATGCGGTTGATACAGATGCTGCCTTTAGGGTATATAATTCTATGCGTTCAGAATTTCTAAAGGATAGAAAACTTGTAAGATACTATACAAAATTTCTAAATCCTGTGCAGGATATGTTTGCGGAGCTATACCATAATGGAGTCAAAGTAGATAAAACAATTCTAAAAAGAAATGAGAATATAGCTGCAACTAAGGTAAGTAATCTTCATAAGAAAGCATTGTCTATGATTCCTGAACTCGTTAGGAATAAGTATTCTGATAATTTAGTATTAACCCGATCAGCATTATTAATAGATACTTTGTTTTCTAAGAATGGTTTTGGCTATAAACCTGTGTCTCAGTATATGACTGAAAAAACAGGAAAGCCTCAGACAACAGAAGACCATCTTATGTATTTTGCAGATCATCCTTTTGTGGATACGTTACTCCAATGGAAGAAGCTCAGTAAAATATTAAGCTATTTTTCTACTTTGTGGGAAGACATACGAACTGATGGAAAAATATACCCACAGACTGTATTTATAAGAACTGTAACAGGAAGAGTTGTTATGCTGAATCCACCTTTATTAACTTATCCTGTAAGAGATAAAAATGCACGGCTTCTGCTGGAAGCTATTGTAGCAGAAGAAGGTTGGCTTTTTGGAGAGAAAGATTTATCACAATCAGAGTTGCGGATAATGGGTTGGCTGGCAGGAGATAAAAATATATTAACTGCCCTTAAAGATAAAATAGATTTACATGTTAAAACTGCTGCCATTACTAATAAGCTCCCAATAAATCAAGTAACTAAAGATATGAGACAAAAAGCAAAAGCAGTAAATTTTGGATTTATTTATGGCATGGGGGAAAAAGGATTTCAGCTATACGCTAAGCATGAATACGGTCTTGATTTTACTTATGAGGAAGCGTGTTCTGCACGAAGAAATTATTTTGGCGTGCCTACAGGCTATTACAGTTTGCCTACTTATCATATGCGCCAAAAACAAATAGCGCACAAACAAGGTTATGTAGAATCTGTATTAGGCAGAAAACGAAGACTACCTGATATATATAGTGAAGATATTTCATTAATGCGGTATGCAGAACGTCAGGCTGTCAACTTTCCAACGCAAGGATTTTCTACGGATCTGGGCGTGCTTGGTATGCTTATGTGTTATAAGGAATTAAAGAGTGATCCTATAAAGGCAAGGAAGATGAAGTTATTATGGCATTGCCACGATTCAGAGAGATTTATGGCACAAGAAGACTTTATGCCTGTAGCAATGAAGCTGATGAAAGAGTGTATGGAGGAACGAGCATCTGAATATATCAAAAAAGAATTTGGGGTAGAAATTGGTTATCCTATAGAAACAGAAGGACAATCTGCTAATAATTTAGCAGATATAAAATGAAGGAGGAAAATATATGAAAACTGTTATAGCTTGTTTAATTACAACTTTTATTGGTTTTGTAGCAGGCTACATGTTAAATGAAACATATACCTATGATTATGAGCGTTTTGTTAAACAGCTTGAAACAGAGTTGAGGTATGAAAAACAGGTCTTTTTTTACATAGGGGATATGGAGGTAACAAAATGGAAAGATGGGTCTTATGTTATAAGAATCCCTGAGTGATTACTCCCCTAAATAAATTCAGGGGCTTTCAACCTAAATTTCATAACTTCTTACAAAGCTCCTAAATTTTTTGTCGTCAGGAGTTTTGGAGATTTTTCTCAGCATAGAATTAGTTATACGAGGAACGTATTTTCTATGTGGTATAGATTTTAGGTTATACTGGTAACGATCTTTTCTTACCTCCTCTCTTTGCTCAGGGGTTTTGGCGTGTTTATAGGTGTCATATATTTTCTTTCTCCAGTTAGCATAATAAGCCTGTATATTAGACATACCTCTATGAGCCTCTGCAATCTCAGACCTTTCAGCAGACCTAATTCCAGTAATTCCCATTTGAAGCGCTTCTCGTAGAGAAGCCTTAAATGGCTTGCCTTCAAGGTCTGTTATAGGTCTGCCTGCTCCTGTAGTTACACCTTCAGTATATTCTCTATTAGCCTTCAACACATTTGTCATAAAGGTAGGAGAGGCGTGTTCTATAGCACGCACATAATGCCCCTTGAGTAAATTATCCTGTGCCAGCACTGCTTTGTCATATAATCCTTTATAAACCCCGAATAACATAGAATTGACATCAGCGCCCATTAAATTTATTTTTAAAGAACCTGATATATCCCCATTGAATATGACAGGAAGCCCTTTAACTCCAAAGTTTGCAAAGGTTTCTCCGCCAACATTCTTCATAGCTCTTTTTATATTAGTTCTATAAGGCGTACCCCAGTGACGTTCAGCCCAGTCTAATATATCATCCAAGAATGGGATAGCAAACATTCCGCCCAGCAGCGACATATACGCCATACTGTGCATTACTACCCCAAAGTCTTTAGTGTTCAAATGTTTCCCTAAGTATAATAGATAGTTATGTGGAAATGCTCTAAAAGTATAAAACATTCTGCCTGCTTGGGACATAACTCCTTCCCCTCGTAATATATCAGGTAGATTATGTTTTCCATATTCAAAATGCACTATATGCACAAGTTCTACAGCTTTTTTATAAGCCTCTTCGTTGGAAAATCCAGCCTCTTTATAAGTTCTGTATCCTGCAATAAGAGCAGACTTTCTATTAAATATTTCCATGTGTGAGAAAGGAAATGCGATTAAATTGCTTATCTTATTCATAATAGTTCCCATATTTGTTAATGAGATGCCTCTTATAAAATCTATTGCAATGGCATCAGTAGTGCCATCTTTACTTCCCCTATGAAGTATTTGTCTTTCCTCTGCTGAAAGTCTGGATAGTAATTTACTTGCGCCTATATCAAACATAGCTTTAATATAAGCTGTATCTCCTAATCCTTTAAGACCAAGAGAACGTTTGATTCTTCCTAACTCTACAAAACCTAATATAGGATTTTGTGTTAGCTGCGCTAATGCGCCCCTAATTGATAATCCTAAATACCAGACAAAAACTGTAGCCCTAAAAAATCCTACCACCCTGTCTGCCTCAGTAGTATTACGAAGCATATCTCTCATATATTTTGTGCTGTAGTCATATAGCTTAGGATGTTTTATGGCATCCATCTCTTTTATGGCATCATAAAAGTCATACACGGATGTCATTTTGGATATTAGTCCTGATGTGCCTGCCATATATAAGGAAAAAACCTCCTTTATACTTAAAATCTCGTATCCTGTAGGATTAGCTTCACTTCGTTCTATAAAGTGTCGTCTGAATCCTTTAGCTAATATTAATTTATTTAAGGCATCAGTAAGGGCATCTCTGACATTATCACCTTCTGTTTCAGTAAGCACTTTTGTTTTTTCCAGTGCATTAAGAGCTTGTTCTACATACTCATTAATAGCAGAAGGGGATACTTCCCCGAAAATAGCGCTTACGCCTGTTGCTGCTTCATAGACAATTTTAAATTTAGCATTTGGGTATAACTTTTGGCGTTCCCTTTTTATTCTATTAGCTTCCATAACAGTTCGTCCCATAGTAACATCAACTACCTTATCATTTTCCATGCCAATAATTTTGTGGTCGCCTTCCTTTCTTATACGAGGGTAATAAGTGCCAGCATTATTAACTGTATCTCTGTATCCTTTTAACTCTTTTTGGATAGGCATAAGGTGATTGGCTGCTCCTATTAGTTTGGGTATATTTTCCTCACTAACAGAATTAATAATACTCCGCACAACTTCTGGTAATCTATAGTTTCCTTGTATATAAGTTCGCAGAGGAATATCCTGAGCTTCTCTGTTTTTTTCATTTCTGATATTTTTAAGCTCGGCAAGTTCAGAGAAATCTTTACTATCATACACTAAGTTTTTAAGTTGACTGATCCAGACCTTATCCGCATAAGGTCTATATATTAAATCTTCAAAAGTGTCTATTTGCTTATTGCCTGCATATTTAAAACTTTCTCTAAGTTCTTCATATAATATCTTATCTTCTGGGGTTAATTTAGCCCATGCGTCCTGTATATTTTTAGGAAGAAGTTTTACAGTATCATTGGTGACATGAACGCCAATTTTATCGTGATGCCCCGCTAAGATATATAAAGTCTGTACTCTTTCCACAGAATCTTTGTTTGCTCTGTATAATAAATGTTGAGTTTCAGGACTTGAAAAATCTATATCTCCACCCGCTTTCCGTATTTTATTATCTGCCATTAGCTCTGCATTTAAATTATTATTAAATTGTATTTTATGTCTCATTACGTCCATAAATTTATTAAAATTTTTACTGCCTGAGTTAAAAAATTGAGCTATATAAGATGGATTGCCTAATGTGCGTCTTACTATTTTTAAATCAGTGAGTCTGCCTTCCCAAGTTTCTTTAATATCAGAAGGCAGATGTTCCATAGTTTGTGTGATAGAAGATACTAAAGAAAAACTAACGTCCCCGCTGTCGTCCATAAATAATCTGCCAGCAAACTGCTGCTGCTCTGGGGTTAGCTCAAAATAAGGTTTGCTGACAACATACTGACGTTTCTGTTCATCATTCATTTTATCCCATTCAGGAAGTTTAGTCGCTTCTCCCCACTTAGGAACTTTAGATAAATCTAAATCTCCTTCAGTAGATGTGGGATTAAATTCAGTAGTTTCTTTAAATTTGTCATTCATATCCTTTTTCAACTTCTCAAAGTCTTCCTGACTTGTGGTTCTTTTACTTATAACACTATTAAAAAATTCTTTTACATCAGGCTCTTTATATTTAGCAAATACATCCTGTGAGGGACCGAGCCTTGTTCTTTCAAATTCTGCTTTTAATGCACCGCTGTATATTTTCCCAAAGATTTTATTAGCTGGATTTTCAGTAAAGCCGTATCCTTTGAACCAAGAATGGAGCTTGTCAAATAAATTTAATATTTTTTCAAAGACTGGATGCAACGATTTTGGCACTAATGGAGAAATACGTCCTTCTGTTTTTGCTTTCCAAAATCTGGAGAAAGCCTTAGCCATAGCTTCTTCATTGTTTTTGTATATATTATTTATAATCTTTAAAGATTCTATATCCTTTATAGCACGAAGCATAGTCATACCCGCATGAGCTACTTCATGTGATACAGTCTCATTTAAATTAATTACATTAGGGTTAATAAGAATCTCACTGGCATAATACAGACCCGCCATATCTTTCAACATTTTATGCTGTCCCTGAACAGAGAAATTTCCGAGTTTGCCGATTAGATAAGTAGTAAGCCCATACTTCCTCAAATCTTTCTCTGATATATTTTTTAAATGCTCGGATAATGTATTACTTCCCTCTATAATACTTCCTGCTGGCAACATACTTAGCGCTTTAAATATGGTCAGATATTCTTTAGGAGTAAATGATTGAGTTTTTCCATCTTTAGTCGTATAAGTAATGCTATACTCAGGCTTCTCCGCTTCCGCCAAAGTCTTGAGCCGTCTGCTTCTTTCAATAGAAGACATAGCTGCCATTTTAGCTTCTGTTCTAATAGTAATTTCATCTGTTGTAAGTCCCATATCCATGTCTGAATAAGCCTCGTGTAACATAGTCCTTATTCGCTCATCATTTATTATTTTCTCGTCCTGACTTTCTTTAACTGGTGATAATTTATCAACTATACTTTGAGGCTGAGTTCGTATTTCTTTTAATTTACTTCTTAATTTAGTTGGTTTAATTTTGGGAGGAATACTTTCATACAGATTAGTTAATTTTTTATGCGTAGTCTCTAATAAATCAGTAGAAGAAGTCATATCTACGAAAGGTATAAAACCCATTTTTTTCTCTATATTTTCTATAATAGCTTTGCTATGCCCTTCCAATTCTTTTTTAATATCATTTTTTAATTCAGTAATACTATTAAACATATTTCTTTGTTTAATGGAAGATTTTACTTTTTTCTGGGGTTGCAGTCCTTTGGATTTTTTTTCTAAAACAGCTTCTACTCTTTTGCCAAGCCTTTCTCTTGCAGCGTCCTCTAATGCAGTGGGTTTAACTTCAGTGAGACTTTTTTCAAACGCATCAGATACATCCTTATTCAACTTTTTTTTAGCTTTCAGGTAATTAATCTGTTGGATTGGATTTGTTTCTTTAGCATATTGTATGTCTAGGAGTTCGTTGATATTGTTGCTGATGACCTCTGGTTGAAGTCCTGCGTCAATGCCTTCTTTGATATGTGTTTCAATACTCTTATTGGCAAGCAGCAAGTCAACTGCCTCCTCTGTATTTATGGCATTAATCATTGTGCCTTCAAGCTGCTGTTCTCTTTGCGTTTTTATTTTATCTTTGGGAGTCTGAACTTTTTTCAGAGTTTTTATTTTATCTTTAAGAGTAATTTTATCTTTAGGCTTAGTCTTAGGCAGCGCAATCTTAGGCAATACAGGTTTACTTTCAGGCGCTATTGTCTTTAAAGTAATCTTAGATAATGCCTTTAAGACTTCTTTAGCTCTTTTACTATTAAAATTTTCAAGATTAGAAGATAAGCTCGCTGCCTCATAAGTAAGAGCAGCCACTTTGGTCTGAGCTTGTTTAGTTAAATCAAGTGTATTTAATTTAGCCAGTTCACTTTTAAATTTACCTACAAATAATTCTAATTCAACAGGCTGCTTATCTTTTACTTCT
>BBPF01005007.1_pt1 | contig 11371 bp, 11 predicted proteins | sample 1343921 | NCBI WGS metagenome assembly BBPF01 (sample SAMD00019090, study PRJDB2971) | groundwater metagenome | isolation source: The Cedars highly-alkaline
TTGAAAATTTGTTTTTGTTAGAGTATATTTTTTTTGCTGCAGCAAAAAAAGTAAAAGCCCCTGCGGCTTGAGTGCTGGAAAAATGAGAAGAATTTTTGCCGGGCAATAATGTTTATAAATAATTATTTGTGTTTTTTCAAGAGATTTTCATTTATCACAAAACATGGCAAATAGTTGATAATATTTGCTGTTGTTTTAATGAATTAATTTAAAGACCTGTGAATAAGGTGAGTTTATCATTGCCTTTTGACTCCAGATATAATTAAATAAACCGATTAAAATTTATTTTTTCATAGATTTTTGAGTAAATCATAATAAAAATCATGTTTTCTATCGATTACAAGCAATAAATTTAAATTGAATATCAATACAGTACTTTATAAAGTGCTGTTATAAAAATAACACTGTTACGATTTGAACAATTATTAAAATTTTAAATTAGAAAAAATGCCGGAAATTCAAGAATTAGTCGTGGAATTAGCCAATAAGCATGGGCGTAGGCGTGAAAATCTTTTGGCTATTTTGCAAGGTGTGGTTGAAAAGGAAAGATACCTTTCAGATGTTGCATTGACTGAAATAGCTAAGGAATTGGATATGTCTGCTGCCCAGGTGTACGGAACCGCCACCTTTTATTCTTTCCTTGATACCCAACCACGAGGAAAATTTGTAATTAGGGTATGTAAAACCATTACCTGCGATATGAAGGGCAAGAACCAATTGATTCATGCCATTGAAAATACGCTGAAAATCAAGGTTGGCGAAACTACACAGAACAATAAATTTACTCTTTTGGAAACCAATTGCTTAGGCTGGTGTCATAAGGGCCCAGTTATGCTCATAAATAATGAGGCATATACCGACCTTAATCCTGAAAAAGCGATTGAAGTATTAACCGATTATATACGCAATAAATAAAAGGAGATTACCAAAATGTCATATACTAAGTTAAAAAGAGTTGATTTGATTTTTAATGAAGAGAGTGATTGCCTTGAAGTTTTGAAAAGAACTTTTTCAAAATCGAATCAGGAAATAGTAAATGAAATTCTCGAATCAGGATTAAAGGGAAGGGGTGGTGCCGGATTTCCAACAGGGTTAAAATGGAAATTTACTGCCGACCAAATTTCTGATGAGCGGTTTGTAATTTGTAATGCCGACGAGGGTGAGCCGGGAACTTTTAAAGACAGGGAAATCCTTTTCAAGGTTCCCATAAAAGTTTTTTCCGGAATGGCAATTTGTGCTAAAGTTATTGGCGCTAAAAGAGGCTTTCTTTATTTAAGGGGAGAATATAAATTTTTATTACCTCAACTTGAAGTCGTTCTCCAAGGATTTAACGAGGATATTAAAGAATTCCTTGACTTTAAGATTTCAATTGTTATGGGTAGCGGGGCTTATATTTGCGGTGAAGAAAGCGCCTTGTTTGAATCTATGGAAGGAAAACGCGGTGAGCCCAGGAATAAACCGCCATATCCTACTGTTGCCGGCTACATGAGCAAACCCACAGTGATAAACAATGTTGAAACTTTGGTGTATGCCTATATGATATGCAATCTTGGGGCACTGAGATTCAAGGAACTTGGCACTTCCGATTCAAGGGGGTCAAAAGTTTTTTCAATTTCAGGTGATACACCAATACCCGGAATTTATGAACTTGAACTAGGTATGTCACTCGATAATTTTGTGGATGAATTTGGCGACGGGGATACAAAGGCAGTGCAGGTTGGAGGAGCATCGGGTTTTTGTGTACCCAGAAAAAAATTTAAAGATACCATTATAGGCTTTGAAGGTGTTCCTACAGGCGGTTCCATGATGATATTCAACAGTTCAAGGTCAATGTACAACGTACTTCACAATTATCTTGAGTTTTTCGAAGAGGAATCCTGCGGCCAATGCACCCCTTGCCGGGTTGGTTGTCAGCAGCTTATGAGGGGAATTCGGGCAGTTAAAATCGGAGAAAAGCCGGCGGCCTATCTCGAAATTCTGAGAAAGCTTGCCGAATCAATGAAAATTACAGCCAAGTGCGGTCTTGGTCAATCTGTTGCAAATTCGTATTCCTCTATTGTCGATAATTTTAAGGAAGAAATGATCTATTAAATTTTGAAATTAAAACATTAAATATTAATAACATGGCTGATAAAATAAAAGTGAAAATTGATGGTATCCCGATTACGCTTGAAAAGGGTAAAACGGTTCTTGATGCGGCCAAAGCCATCAATGTACACATACCAACCTTATGTTTTCATGAAGATTTGAATGTTGCGGGAAATTGCCGGATATGCATGGTTGAAGTAACAGGTGCAAAAGGATTGGTTGCTTCATGTGCAATGCCGGTTGCCGAAGGAATGGAAATACATACCAACAGTCTGAAAGTAAGAACTGCCCGGAAAAGTGTGGTTGAATTGTTACTCTCCGAGCATAATGCCGATTGTACTAAGTGTTACAAAAACAAGAATTGCGAATTGCAGGATCTTGCCAGCGAATATCTTACCGGGGAGCATTTATATATTGATCTTGTTCCTCTGAAAAACTATTCATTAGATAAGTTTTCTCCATCAATTATAAAAGACGACAGTAAATGTATCCGCTGTCAGCGATGCGTAAGAACATGCGAGGAATTACAGCATGTGAGCGCTCTTGGTGTAGCATATAAAGGAGACAAAATGAAAATTTCCACCTTCTTCGAAAATCCTTTGTATGAGGTGGTTTGTACAAACTGTGGACAGTGTGTGAACCGTTGCCCCACCGGAGCATTAATTGAGAAAAGCTATGTAGATGAAGTATGGGATGCAATTTATGATGAAAGTAAACATGTGGTTGTTCAAACAGCTCCTGCCACCAGGGTTGCTCTCGGAGAGGCACTTGGGATGGAATCAGGAAAGGTTGTTACAGGCAAAATGGTTAATGCGTTAAAAAAGATAGGTTTCGACAGTGTCCTGGACACTGATTTTACTGCCGATTTGACAATTATTGAAGAAGGTACAGAATTGCTTACCCGATTGAAAAGGGCATTGGTTGAAAAAGATTCGACTGTAGCTTTGCCAATGGCCACTTCCTGCTCACCGGGTTGGGTGAAATTCCTGGAACATAATTTTCCTGAATTTATTGATAACCTCTCAACATGTAAATCTCCCCAGCAAATGTTTGGCACGCTTGCTAAAACATATTATGCGGAAAAAAGAAAACTGAATCCTGACAAAATAGTTTCTGTGTCTATTATGCCTTGTACGGCCAAAAAATTTGAGGCCGACAGACCTGAAATGAGAAGTAGCGGGTATAAAGATGTTGATTATGTTTTAACAACCAGGGAGCTTGCAAGAATGATTAAACAGGCCGGACTGGATTTTAACTCACTCGCTGACGAGAATTATGATAGCATAATGGGTGAATCCACCGGGGCAGGTGTAATTTTCGGCGCAACCGGAGGTGTTATGGAGGCCGCTTTAAGAACAGCTTATGAAATTGTTACCGGTAGAGAAGTTCCGTTTAAAAATCTGAATATTATGCCTTTACGTGGCATGGAGGGCGTAAAGGAGATGAAAGTAAAGATTGAAGGAACCAAGCCTGAATGGAATTTTCTCGAAGGTGTCGAACTCTTAACGGTTACTGCTCACGGTTTAACCAACGCCAAAAATGTTATGCAATGGGTAAAGGAAGGCCAGAAAACTTATCACTTTATCGAAATTATGGCATGTCCCGGGGGCTGTATTGGAGGCGGAGGTCAACCTATTCCAACAAATTATGAAATTAGGAAAAACCGGGCAATGGCGATTTATGCCGAAGACATGGGCAAACCCATTCGTAAATCGCATGAAAACCCTGAAGTAAAGAAAATTTATGAGGAATTCCTCAAAGAACCACTGGGCCATAAATCACATGAATTGCTTCATACTCATTATAAATCACGTCAGCGTTATTAATAGATACAACTACACGAAAAGCTGCTTCCGGGCAGCTTTTTTATACCAATAGCCTGGGAAAAAATAGTTGGTTATGGCAGGATTAAGATTAATGGTATAAACAAAGCCAATGCTGCGATATTTTCAACGCTTATTGTTCATCATACTTGAATAGTTTTTAGTAATGATAAATTAATATAACTATGGTTAATAGCTTAATTCAGACAGCCATATACTTTAATTCAATTTTATTTTTTTAGAATGTTTATAAATTAAGCGTTAAAACAATAACAGTGTGAAATAAATAACAAAAAAGTTTTTGATTAATAAAATTGAGCCTACCTTTGTATCGGTTTCAGGAATAGTTAATAAATTGTTTCACTGATGGCGAATTTCCGGGTTAAAATCGAATTAAAATCAAGTGATTTTTTTGATCCGGAAATTCCATTAAAGGTTTCGGAAATAAAATAATAGCATCAATAATGAAAATAGAGGAAATTTTGGCTGCAGTTAACGGAAAACTTGTTTGCCTCGGCAATTTGAAGGGGAAGGATTTTTTAAAGGCATGTTCGTCGGATCTGATGAGTGACGTACTGACATTAAAGGAAGATAAGCTGGTTTTAATTACCGGGCTTGCTAATATTCAAACAGTCAGAACCGCTGAAATGGCAGATATTTCTTGTATTATTGTTGTAAGGAATAAAAAAGTGAATCAGGAAATGATTAGAATTGCTGATGAAGCCGGAATAGCTCTGATAGAATGTCCTTATTCAATGTTTAAAGCCAGCGGATTACTTTTTATTGCCGGACTAAAACCTACTTATTGAAACTTTAATTATATGCTATTTGAATTTCATATAGAAGGAGGAAATTTTAATAAAGCTGGCATTGCTTCAAGCGAGATTAAAAAAGCACTTAAGCAGTTGAATGTCAGTCCCGAAATTATAAAAAGGGTAGTTGTTGCATTGTATGAAGCCGAAATTAATGTGGTTGCACATGCTTTTGAGGCCAATGCCTTTGTTGAAATTGATACCGAAAAAATACATATCAGAATAATTGATTTAGGCCCCGGAATATCCGATATTGACAAAGCTATGGAGGAAGGATTTTCGACAGCTTCGCCGGAAGTTAGAGAAATGGGATTTGGTGCCGGAATGGGCTTACCAAACATAAGGAAAAATGCCGATGTTTTAAATATAAAAAGTGTAGTAGGAAAAGGAACCGAAGTTGAGATTATTGTCTTGATTTCTGCAGTGCTTAATTCTGAATAACATGAGCAAAAAACAACCCGATCACTTTCATCATGCCCTTAAAATTGTAAAAGAGGTATGTATAGGCTGTTTTCACTGTATGAACATTTGCCCGACCGAGGCAATTAGGGTACGGAGTGGGAAAGCAGAATTATTGGAGCATCGGTGTATCGATTGCGGTTATTGTTTCAGGGTATGTCCGGTAAATGCAATCATTGTCGAGCAAGATGATTTTAATAAGATTTTTGAATTTCCGGTAAGAGTAGCCTTGGTTCCCGCGGTTATGATAGGGCAATTTCCTGAGGATATTTCAACTAACAGAATATACAGTGAAATATTAGAGATAGGATTCACCCATGTATATGAAGTGGAGCATGGGGTCGATATTTTAATTGAGGCACAAAACAAGTATGTTGAAGATAACAAACATTTAAAACCCATAATTTCTTCATTTTGCCCTGCTGTGGTGAGGCTAATTCAAGTGAAATTTCCTATTCTTACCAGTAATTTGATTCATTTGAAAGGCTCTTTGGATATAGCTGCCATGTTTTTCAGAAAACAACTGATTGATATGGGGCATGAGGCAGAGGATATTGGTATTTTTTATGTAACTCCCTGTGCTGCAAAAATCGCCGCCGTTAAAAGCCCTGTAGGTGATGAACAATCCGATATCAACGGCGTTATAAATCTAAACTTCCTTTTTAATAAAGTCTATACGCGAATCAAGCAGGGAAAAAGCTCTTCCTGTATTGTGCCTGAAAGAAGTCGACTTTCTTCAGAAAACATTCTCTGGAGTCTTACAAAAGGCGAAGTCGCTAATGCAAATGGACGTTGTTTGGCTATTGACGAAATTCATAATGTGATTGAATTTCTTGAAAAACTCGAAATGGAAGAATTAAAAGATATAGATTTTCTTGAACTGAGAGCATGCGATGAAAGTTGTGCAGGAGGAGTTTTAACAACTACAAATAGGTTTTTAATTGTTGAAAGGTTAAAAAACAGAGCCAGGGCGGTTAAAAAAAATCAAATTGCAGAAAGTCCAAATCCTTTTAATATCAAAAAATATCAAAGCTTCCTTAATAATAATATACGCTTAGGAAAGATTAATCCCCGTTCAATGTTAAAACTCGACGACGACCTGTCTGAGGCTCTAAAAAAAATGAAACGTGTTCAGGAAATACAGAAATCTTTGCCTGATGTTGATTGCGGAGTTTGTGGCTCCCCCAACTGTAAATCCTTTGCTGAAGATATTGTGCAGGGTAATGCAATAATTAACCAGTGTATTTTCGTACAACGGATATTTGAAAAGAAAGGAATTTTGTCGGCCGATGAATCCCTTTCTATAATGAAAAAGGTGTGGGGGAATGAAAAACTTGACAAAAACTCATAAAATAAATTAATATGACAGTAAAGGAAATTATTGAAAAATTGAATTTAACCATTTTAAGCGGAGAAAATGGTATAGGAAATAATATTACCGGAGGGTATGTCTCCGATTTGCTCAGCGATGTTATGGGAAGAGCAAATCAAGGGGAAGTATGGATTACTTTACAGACCCATAAGAATGTCATAGCAATTGCATCCCTTAAGGATTTAGCTGCAGTTGTGCTGGTAAGAGGGCTTAAACCCGACGAAGATGCTGCTGCACAAAGCAATTTGGAAGGAATACCCGTGCTGGGTACTAATCTTTCGGCATTTGAGATATCCGGTAAACTATATGAATTATTGAAAAAGTGAAAACCTTTCGCGCCGACCTGCATATTCACACAATATTATCCCCTTGTGGAGATTTTGAAATGAGTCCCTTGAATATAATCAGGAGGGCGGTTGAAATGAAACTTGATATAATCGGAATTACCGACCATAATTCAACACTTCATACTTCATTATTAATTGAACTTGGTAAGGAAAAAGGAATATTTGTTCTGCCGGGGGCCGAGGTTACTTCGCAAGAGGAAGTTCATTGTCTCGCTTTTTTCGAAGCTGAAAACCAACTTAAGGAGTTTCAAGATTATCTGAACACGCATCTTTCAGTAATTAAGAATGAGCCAAATATTTTTGGTTATCAGGTAGTTGTAAACAGAGATGAAGAAATAATTTACGAAGAAAAAAGACTTTTGATAGCAAGCATTAGCCAAAGCATAGACCAACTGGAGAAAAAAATTCATGAATTGAATGGTTTATTTATACCGGCCCATATAGACAGAGGTAGATTCAGTCTTACAAGCCAGCTTGGATTTATTCCATCTGATTTAAAAGCAGATGCCTTTGAACTGACCGAGAAAACTTCACTTATTGATTTTATGAAGGCTAATCCCAAATTGGCAAATTATACAATAATCAGAAGCTCCGACGCACACACCCCCGATAGAATTGGGGCAGAAACAACCGAATTTTATATGAATTCATGTACGTTTAAGGAAATTAAGATGGCATTGAAAAATGAAAATGGCAGAAAAATTTTAGCCAAATTATGAAAGATTTAGCCCTACACATTCTCGATATTACCCAAAATTCAATTACTGCAAAGGCTTCTCAAATAACAATAGAAATTACAGAGGAAGTTATAAACGATTTATTGACTATTTTAATAAAGGACAATGGAAAAGGAATGTCGCCTGAGCAGGTTAAAAAAGTTTCAGACCCTTATTTTACATCCAGGAAAACCAGAAAGGTAGGAATGGGAATTCCGTTGTTAATGCACAATGCCAAACAGGCCGACGGAAGTTTAAATATTTCATCTGAACAGGGAGTTGGTACAATAGTTACGGCAAAATTTAAACACTCACATATTGATCGGCCTCCATTGGGAGATATTGCAGGGGTTATTAAAATATTGATAGGGGCCAATCCCGAAATTGATTTTGTTTATATACATAAAAAGGAAGAAAAGCAATTCAGGCTTGACAGCAGCGAGGTGAGAGCCGTTTTGGAAGGTTTGCCAATTAATAATTATGAAGTTTTGAATTATATATGTGAAATGATCAGGGAAAACCTGAAATTAATAGATGTTAGTTAACTGGTATATTAAAACTGCTGATTAATGAACTATCGAGATTGAAAAACCGAATCATAATAAAAATCATTTTTATTGAAAATAAGCAAAATTACTTTTATGCCAGATTTTTTTTGGAAACTCAACATTAAAAATAAAGATAAATGACAAAGATTAAAACCTTGGCTGACTTGAAAAAAATGAAAGAAGAATTTCAGTCAAAAATTTCCTTACGGGAAAAAAGCGAAAATCCTGAAAAACTGGTTCAGGTTAAAATTGCTATGGCAACCTGTGGAATTGCTTCCGGAGCAAAAGAAGTTATGGATTTCATGATAGGGGCAATGGATCAAAGAAATATTTCTGCAGTGGTTACACAAACCGGTTGCATGGGCTATTGTTTTGCCGAACCAACCATTGAAGTAACATTGCCGGGGCAGGAGCCTATTGTTTTCGGGTATGTTAATGTAAAAAAGGCCGATGAAATAATTGAAAAATATATAAAACATGGCGAACTGGTTGAAGGCATTATTCCGGTTAACTATGAAAGCATTAAGTAATAATAATTAAAAAGTTTTTGTTTCATGACTAAATATAAAACACATTTGCTTGTTTGCGCAGGTACCGGTTGCAAGGCATCTTGTTGCGATGGTATTATGAAAAATCTGAAGGAAGAAATAGAATTAAAAGAACTTACAAATGAAGTACAGGTAGTGGGAACCGGCTGTTTTGGATTTTGTGAAAAAGGACCCATAGTTAAGGTTATTCCCGATAATACATTTTACATTGAAGTGAAACCTGAGGATGCCAGAGAAATTATTGCTGAGCATGTTATTAAGGGCAGAAGGATTAAGAGATTGCTATACATTGACCCGGCTAACAAGGAAGTAGTCAGCGACTCCAAACATATGGGATTTTACCGCAAACAATTACGGGTTGCCCTTAGGAATTGCGGTCTGATTAATCCTGAAAATATTGATGAATTTATTGCCGCCGATGGGTATTTGGCCCTTGGTAAGGTTCTTAATGAAATGACCCCCCAGCAGGTATGTCAGGAAATTTTCGATTCTGGCCTAAGAGGCAGGGGAGGGGGAGGTTTTTCAACCGGGTTAAAGTGGCAGATTGCCAGTAAGGTAGCGGCCGATCAAAAATATGTTGTATGTAATGCCGACGAAGGTGACCCCGGAGCATTTATGGACAGGTCAATTCTTGAAGGAGACCCGCATTCAGTTATTGAGGCAATGGCAATAAACGGATATGCAATTGGTGCCACAAAAGGATTAGTTTATATTAGGGCAGAGTACCCACTTGCCGTCGAAAGGTTAAAAATTGCCATCAAACAGGCAAGGGAATATGGTTTATTAGGCAAGGCCATATTTGGCAGCACTTTTGATTTTGACATTGAATTAAAATACGGTGCAGGCGCCTTTGTTTGCGGAGAAGAAACAGCCCTTATCAAATCAATGGAAGGTCATAGGGGCGAACCCACATTTAAACCACCTTTCCCCGCACAGTCGGGTTACCTTGGAAAACCCACCAATGTAAATAATGTTGAGACTTTTGCAAATATTCCTGTTATTATTAACAAGGGTGCTAAATGGTTTGCAAGTATTGGTACCGAAAAATCAAAAGGGACCAAAGTATTCGCATTGGCAGGAAAAATTAATAATGTTGGACTTATCGAAGTTCCAATGGGGATTACCCTGCGCGAGGTGATATTTGAAATTGGAGGAGGAATAAAGGATGGCAAAAAATTCAAAGGTGTGCAAACAGGTGGGCCCTCCGGCGGATGCTTAATGGAAAAACATTTGGATACTCCTATCGACTTTGATACCCTTCTCGCTTCAGGTTCCATGATGGGTTCGGGAGGTATGATTGTTATGGATGAGGATGATTGTATGGTGTCAATTGCAAAGTTCTATCTTGAATTTACTGTAGAAGAATCTTGCGGAAAATGCACCCCGTGCCGTGTAGGGAATAAGAGACTTTACGAAATTCTTAACAAAATTACAAAAGGAAAAGGAACAGAAGAAGACCTGGATAAATTAAGGAATTTAAGCGAGGTGATTAAAGAAACCTCACTCTGCGGGCTTGGTCAAACATCGCCTAACCCTGTTCTTTCTACTATGGACAATTTTTGGGATGAATATATTGCGCACGTAAAGGATAAGAAATGCCCATCTAATCAATGTAAAGACCTGATTCGTTACGTTGTGGTCGATGAGAATTGCGTAGGTTGTACTGCATGTGCGAGAGTTTGCCCGGTAAATTGTATTTCGGGCGAGAGGAAACAGGTGCATTTAATCGACCAGAAATTATGTATTAAATGTGGCGTATGTATTGAGAAATGTAAATTCAATGCAATTGAAATAGTCTAATAAATTTTATATATGGACACCATTAAAGTAAAAATTGATAATAAACTTGTAGAAGTTGAGAAAGGTACTACACTTCTACACGCCGCAAGAAAAGTGGACATAGAAATACCAACCCTTTGCTACATGTACCTGAATGATATGGGCATTGAACATAAACCGGGCGGATGCCGTATGTGTGTGGTTGAGGTTGAAGGAAGAAGAAATCTTGCACCTGCTTGTGTTACCGAAGTATTTGACGGAATGATTGTTAAAACACATTCAATCAGAGTTTTGAACGCTCGTAAAACAGTAATGGAATTACTGCTTTCCGATCACCCCTTCGAATGTCTTACCTGCGCGAAATCGGGTAGTTGCGATTTGCAAAATATGGCCATAAAATTTGGCATACGTTCAATACCTTATGAGGGCGAAAAATCTACTTATAGAATTGATACTTCCCCCTCAATAATTCGTGATGTGGACAAATGTATAATGTGCCGTCGCTGCGAAACTATGTGTAATGATGTTCAGACTGTTGGTGTATTATCGGCTATTAACCGCGGTTTTGAGGCTGTGGTTGCACCGGCATTTGAAAGAAATCTTGACCATAGTGAATGTACCTACTGCGGACAATGTGTGGCTGTTTGCCCTACCGCTGCCCTTACCGAAGTTGACCATACGAACCAGGTTATAAGGGCATTATCCGATCCAACAAAAACTGTAGTAGTGCAAACTGCGCCAGCAGTGCGGGCGGCATTGGGGGAGGAATTTGGTATGAAACCCGGCACCCTGGTAACCGGTAAACTTGTTTCAGCGCTAAGGCAGCTAGATTTCAATTATGTTTTCGATACAAATTTTGCCGCCGACCTTACTATAATG
>BBPF01002335.1_pt3 | contig 11242 bp, 12 predicted proteins | sample 1343921 | NCBI WGS metagenome assembly BBPF01 (sample SAMD00019090, study PRJDB2971) | groundwater metagenome | isolation source: The Cedars highly-alkaline
GCTATTTCTTCTATTGCTTTTTGCGTAAACCAACCCCTAAAATTTCCTCCAAGATAAAATTGTCCTTCGGCCATAGATTGTCCTTTGGCCATAGATTGTCCTTTGGCCATAAACATTGTTAAATCGCCTAAGAATAATAAAAGTCGGGCTGACAATCTTTTTTTTAACGCCCAGTCCCTGCATCAGGCCTTTTATAAAAATAGTCTTGCCAGCGCCTAAGTCGCCTGTTAAGGCAATAGTCAGCGCTTTATTCCGAGAAATTTTCGCTTTCTTTATTTCCCCGCCCAGAAAAACTCCGGCGGTTTTTGTTTTATAAGGGCTATTTGAGATAAAGCTTCTCATAATAAATAATAATTTTCAGCTCTTGACAAATAATTTAAGGTATGTTAGATTTAAACAATCCGCTGAAACCTCTTTTAAAAATTTTTCTTAGTCAATGGTTGTTCTGGCTCCGGCTGGAACACACCTCGGGAAAATTCTAAATTAATTCCTTTTAGGAAATATATACGGCTCTGCTGTTATAAGAGGTTTCAGCGGGTTTTTATTTTTTAAACTGCTTTTCTGACCGCGGCAGGCCTTCGGAAAACAGATTCCAACACAAGGGGCCTGTTATTCTTTCAATTTCATCAAAGCTTGTGATGCCGTTTAGGGCTTTAAGAATGCCGTCAATTTGAAAATAAACGAATCCTTGACTAATAGCCTGTTCTTCAATTTTGGATTCGCTTATATTATTTGACGCAAGCAAATTATCAAAATCGCGATTCACCTGAAAAAGCTCATAAATACCAACCCTGCCTTTGTAGCCGGCGCCGCTGCATTCTTCACATCCCTTTGATTTGTAAATTTTCGGACTTTTATAGGCTCCCTTATTTACTCTGGCCGAAAGCTTTTCCAAAAAAAATCTTATTTTATCAGAAATTTCTTTTGTAATTTCAATTTCTTCTTTACAATTATCGCATAATCGTCTTAATAATCTTTGGGCGATTATTAAATTCAAGGCCGGGCCAATCAATTGAGGATTGATTCCTAAATCAATAAGCCGGGGGATTGCGCCAATGGCGTCGTTGGTATGCAAGGTTGAAAAAACCAAATGACCGGTTAAGGCAGCGTGGGTGGCAATCTCGGCAGTTGGCAAATCTCTGATTTCTCCAATTAAAATCACATCGGGGTCTTGCCTAAGAATTGATTTTAGCCCATTTTCAAAGGTATATCCTGCTTGCTCGTCAACTTGGGTCTGCTGAACGCCTGAAAGGTGATATTCTATTGGGTCTTCGATGGTGACGATTTTTTTCTCCGACGTCCTGATTTTTTTCAAAAAAGCGTAAAGAGTGGTCGTCTTCCCAGAGCCGGTTGGCCCGGTAACTAAAATTGCTCCGTTTGGTTTTTTTAATTCTTTTAAAGCGATATCCACGTCGTCCTCCCTAAATCCCAAGGCCTCAAATTCCAAAGCGATTGCTTCCGGATTTAAAATTCTTAAAACAATGCTTTCTCCAAACTCTGAAGGATTAATAGAGGTCCTTATTTCTATTTCTAACCCCGAAGAACCATGAGCTGTTCCTTGGCCATAAAAAATTGTGAAGCGGCCGTCTTGGGCCGTGTCGCTGATGTTTATCTTTAATCCAGCCAAAACTTTTACCCGGCCAATCAAATACTTATAAGTTTTAAGGGGGATAGAACTGATATTATAAAGAAGACCATCTAACCTAACTCTTAATGCGATTTCATTCCTCGACGGCTCAAAATGAACATCAGAGGCCTTTAGAAACAAAGCTCCTGCAAAAATAGTTTCCAGAAACTCGCTGGTGGTGGCTTCTTTTCTTTCTTTTAATTCGCCGATTTTTGAAGAAAAATCTTTTAAATTTAGAAAAGAAAGTTTGTCGCTAATTTTTAATTGAAAAATTTCTTTGCCCATTTAATTTAACTAATCCAGTAAGTCCCGTTCTATCTTTATCATCCGCGGGATAAATACAAAAATTGACCTCCGGTTCCTTTAATATTAATATAAGCGATATGGCAGGTCATAGTAAATGGCATCAAATTAAACATAAAAAAGAGATGACCGACAAAAAAAGGGGAATTATTTTCAGCAAACTTCTTTTGACTATCCAAATAGCGGCAAAAGAAGACTCTAACCCTGAATTCAACCCAAAACTTAGAGCTGCTATTTTAAAAGCCAAAGAAAGCAACGTTCCTCAAGAAAATATCGAAAGAGCAATTAAAAAAGCGAAAGAGGCGCCAACCGAAGAATTAGTCATTGAGGCGTACGGTCCCGAAGGAACTGCCTTGATTATTCAAACTTTGGCCGACAACAAAAACCGGGTTCTTTCTGAAATTAAAAATCTTCTCTCGGATTTTGACGCAAAAATAGCCGAACCTGGTTCGGTTAAATGGATTTTCGAAACTACGCCGGAAATGAATTTTATCCCGAAATTCAAGCAATTAATTTCCAGCGAAGCGAAAGAAAAGATTAAAAATCTTCTTAAGTCGCTATATGAAAAAGATGAGGTGGTAAATATTTATATAAATACCGACTTATAGCAAAACGAGGCCTTGATATATCAAATCTAAAATTCGCTATGAAAAAAATAAAAATATTAGGGGTCGACCCGGGCGCCAATAGAATCGGTTTTGGGGCGATAGAAAGAAATAAAAATAAGGTTTCGCTCTTAGAGTATGGAGTGATTGAGATTAAATCATCTGCAATAAAAAATCGCACAATAGGAAGCCGATTGATGGTCTTAGAAAAAGAAATATCCCGCCTTATTAAAAAAATTAAACCGGATGTCATCGGCATTGAAAGAATTTATTTCGCCCGCAACCAAAAAACAGCGATGACGGTTTCCGAAGCAAGGGGCGTAATAATACTTGCAATAGCCAAAAATAAAATTCCCATAAAAGAATATAGCCCTTCAACCATAAAGCAACGGATTGCCGGCCGCGGGAATGCTGACAAAAAAGATGTTTTAAAAATGATTAAGCTCCTTTTAAAAATAAAAATTTTTAACTCTTTGGATGACGCTTCCGACGCCTTGGCGATCGCTCTGGTCGTCGACCTTGATTCAGATTAGATTGTCCTTCGACTATGGGTCGTCCTTCGGCCGTAAAAAGGAAGGATTGACAATTAATTTTGTTTATATAATTATATATTTTTAAATATTTTCAAAGGTCGAAAAATAATTAGAGTAGCTACGCTCAAGAAAACTTATGATATCCGAAACAGCAAAATTATCATCAAAATCACTATCAAATATTTTCTTCGCGTCAATGACTGATGAAGATGACGTCTTAGAAGAAAAAATTGATAATTTCGCGGACCCGGCAGACCCAAAAGAAAATCTTGATAAAGACGAAAATTTATGGAGCGAAAAACTGGAAGAAAGTGATTTTAACGAAGATAATGATAATTTAGAAGAGTTTTAAAAAGACTAATACTTCAGGCGCCTTAATTCTTTGCCGCTTAATTTTTGAGAAAAACAAAAATCTATTCTAATATTAGAATAGTGAGCAGGATGCTCAATATATCGAACCCGAGGTTCAATATATTCAAACTTCGTTTGACTATAGCGAGCGGTACGCCGCTCGATATATTGAGCCAGGGGATCACTATAAGCGGGAAAAGGAAAGGCGCCTGTTTTGTTTAAAATATGAAAAAAACAGCTAAACGAACTTTATTATTGGGGGTTGCCGCGATGTTTTTCGGGGGAGCGGTTTTTACGCTGTTTATTTTTGTTTATTTAAACAAAACCTTGCCTGCAATCGATCAGCTGGGAAATGTTATTGTAAGCCAGTCAACAAAAATTTACGATCGCACCGGGCAATACCTGGTTTATGAAATATACGAAGAAGAAAAAAGGACGATTATTCCAGCTGAAGAAATTCCGGAAATAGCTAAAAAAGCGACTATTGCCATTGAAGACGCTTCTTTTTACCAGCATCCGGCTTTTGATATTAAAGCTATTGCCCGAGCATTACTCGCTGGAATTCTTAAAGGAGGGCGCTTTACTCAAGGCGGCTCAACTATTACCCAACAACTGGCAAAAAACGCTTTTTTGACTCCTGAAAGATCATTAATAAGAAAAATAAGGGAATTAATTTTAGCTCACCGGATAGAAAAGCTTTACACGAAAGACCAAATCCTGACCATGTATTTAAATCAGATACCCTACGGCCAGAACGCTTACGGCATTGAAGTCGCGGCTAATATCTATTTCGACAAATCAGCCAAAGAATTAAATCTTTCGGAAACAGCGATGCTTACAGCTTTGCCAAAAGCGCCAAGCTACTACTCTCCGTGGGGGTCTCATACTGAAGAGCTGGAGAGACGAAGAATTTACATCTTAAAAAGGATGCGCCAACTTGATTTTATCGATGAAGAACAATTAAATTCCGCAATTAACAATAAGCCGATGGTTGTTGACCAAGTAAAAAGGGCTGATTTTTTGATGGCTTCTCATTTTATCGTTATGATTCAAGATTACCTTAATCAAAAGTACGGCGAAGATTTTGTCAGGCGGGCAGGATTAAAAATAACCACAACTTTAGATATCGATCTTCAAAAAATAGCTAACAAAGCAGTAAGCGAGGGCGCGAAAAAGAACACCGAGCTTTACGAGGGGCATAATGCCAGTCTCATCGCCCAAGACGCTCAAACCGGCCATATTTTAGCCCTGGTTGGATCAAAAGGATATTTATTGCCCTCAGAGCCTTTGGGCTGCCAAGAAGCCAAAACCTGCCGATTTGAAGGAAAATTCAATGTTGCTATTCAAGGGTTAAGACAGCCGGGTTCGGCTATTAAACCTTTTGGTTATTTAGCGGCGTTTATCAACGGCTTAACTCCTGACACGATAGTTTTTGACGCTCCAACAGAGTTTACAGCTAACAATCCCAGATGCCCTTCTTTTGTTGATTTTAATAACACAAGCCCCGAATGCTACCACCCGCGCAATTTTGACCAAAAATTCAGGGGGCCAATAAGCTTAAAAGACGCTTTGGGCCAATCGTTAAATTTGCCTTCGGTAAAAGTCCTTTATCTAGCCGGCTTAAGACAAACTATTGAATTAATTGAAAGCTTTGGGGTAACAACTTTAAAGGATTACAACCGATTTGGTTTGTCTTTAATTTTGGGAGGAGGGGAAGTGAAACTTTCAGAGTTAGTTAACGCCTACTCTGTCCTGGCCCAAGAAGGCATTAAAAGAGAGCAAATTTTCATAATAAAAATTGAAGATTCGAACGGAAAAATTCTTGAAGAATATAAAGATAAATCATACAGAGCAGTCGAAGAGCAATATTCGAGGATTATTAACGATATTCTATCAAGCAGCAAACTGCGAGCTCCGCTTTTCAGAGCTGCCCTTTATTTAACCGAGGTTTCCCCCCATCAAGTTGCCTTAAAAACAGGGACATCCGATGATTTTATCGATGCCTGGGCTATTGGATATACGCCGAATTTAGTGGCCGGGGTTTGGGTAGGCAATAATAACCGAAAACCATTAAGCACTAAAAGAGGAATCCCGCTAGCGGCCTTGCCTATCTGGCATGAATTTATGAATAGCGCTTTAAAAAACAAGCCCGTTCAATCGTTTAATAAGCCGGATTTAATTCCAACGGATAATCCGATTCTTAGAGGAGAATTCGACAGAAATAACCCTAAGGACATTCTTTATCACCTTAACCGATCCTCTGACCCTCAATACAAAAACTGGGAAGAAGCAGCTTTTTTTTGGTTAAGAACAAATCCCTTGCCGCTATATTTCGGCGAGCCGATGTATACTTACGAATCAGATTACAAAGATTCGATTTCTACAGAAAGAGAAATTCCTTCTCTGGATAATTTAAATATCAGTCTTGTTAATCCAAAAAACGGCGATTTTATCAAAGACGAAATCAATATCAATGCCCTAATTTCTTCGGAATCAAACATCGCAAAAATAGAGCTTTATTTTAATAAAGAGCTTGTGGAAAACCGGCTTGGCGATTTCGGCAAAAATTATTCTTATGAGTTCAATTTCAGACCATCAAAAATAAATCTTCAAAACTCTCTGGTTTTAAGGGCAACTTCGCAGTCAAACGCCCAGACAACCAAAGAAATAATAATATTCAAACAGGACTAAGAGGTTCTAATGGGCATTAAAACATAAAAATAAGAAATGTCCGAGGGAGATTTCAGTATGGACGGCTTAATATCGCCTTGAAGGCCAAATAAAATATTTTCAGAGCCGATATTTTTTAATCCATCCATTAAGTATTTCCAATTAAAAGAAACTGTAACGGCGTCGCCCTTGATTTTCGCCGGTATAAGATATCTATTTTCTCCTAAATTGCTTTCGGCTGAATAAATTTCCAAAACTTTTTTATCTTCTTTTATTTTAACAACCACCTCGTTATTCCTGCTCGAAAACGAACTAGTTAATTTTACGGCGCTGATTAGCTCGTTGCGATTTATTAAAATCTCCGTGCTTAATTCCCTCGGAATAATCGACTCATAATCAGGAAATTGGCCGTCTATGAGGCGGGAGATTATTTCCAGGCCCTCAGTTTTAAATAAAATCTGATTTTCATCTATGAAAACTTTTATATTTAATTCTTCTTCCAAGTTTCTGGCAACTTCCTGAATGGTTTTAAGAGGAATTATAATTTTCGGCTTAGTGTTAAAATTTTCTTTGAACTGCTGGTTGGAGAATGTTTTTTCAGCCAAGCGAAAACTATCTGTGGCTGTTAATTTAATACTGTCGGACTCAATAGTTAAAAGCGCTCCGCTTAGCTCCGGCCTTAAATCGGAAACTTGGGCGGCGTTTATAACTTTGTTTATCCCGTCCTTTAAAATTACCCCTTGAATTTCTATAAATTCTTTTTCTTTTTTAATATTAGGAATAATAGGGAAGTCTTGAGGACTATCTCCCTGAATTAAGGCTTCGTAATTATCTGTTTTAAAAAACAAATTTCTTTTTTTATCCTCCAAATCAATCCTTTCACTTTGAACATTATTTACAATTTCATGAAAAACAGAGAAAGGAATACTTACTTCTCCTTCTTCAATAACCTTTCCCGGAATTTCTTTACTAATTGCAATTTCAAGATTAGTAGAAAAAATCTTTATCTTATTGGTATTGGTTTTTATTAAAATATTTTTAAGAATCGGTAAATTAAGGTTTTCTTCGATAATTCTTGAAACGGCATCAAGCGCCGATTTAAGATGATTCCTTAAAATTAAGATTTTCATTAGTTATGATTATTAGTTATTATAATTAAAAATTGTTGTAGTAGTGAAGTGAATTCTGGGGACATCTATGTATTAAAGTTCCACTCCATTATAAATACTACTTTAATTATCTTGAAAAATAAAATTTTTGGCTGGGGAAAAATTGTTGATTAGTTTTTTATTATTTTTTGATTTTTGGAATAATCCTTTTTAAAACACGCCCCACCCAGTTGTTATTAAAAGTTTTTTCACAGATTATTAGACTTATTTATCATTTCTTTGATTATCATCATTTTTTGCTGAAATCCTTGATTTTTTTTAATTAACTGGTTTATTTTTTCATAGGAGTAAATAGCGGTCGTGTGGTCTCTTTTCCCTATTTTTTCAGCGATATAAGGGTAAGACAGATTAAGCAGCTCTCTTAAAAAATAAACGGCTATTTGTCTTGGTTCGACAACTTCCTTTCTTCTAGTTTTACTGGTTAAATCAGCGGGAGAAATTTCGTGGAAACTGGCGACGGTTTTAATAATTTGGGTTGGCGTTATATTAATGGCCGATTGTTCGGTTAATTCATTGACTATTTTTTCCGCCTGCTCAATATCAAATAAATTGTTTTTCCTGTTTTTGTAAAAAATAATTTTATTTATCGCGCCTTCTAATTCCCTGATATTTCTTTGAATTTTTCTAGCCGCCAAAGCAATAATTTCATCAGGCAAATTTTCATTCATTTCCTGCAGTTTTACCTTAATAATAGCCATTCTTGTTTCATAGTCGGGCTGGGTGATATCAGCGATCATCCCTCCTTCAAAACGGGAGCGCAGCCGTTCTTCAAGAATTGGGATTGCTCTGGGCGGCCGATCTGAAGAAAGAATAATCTGTTTATTGTTTTCGTACAGAGTGTTGAAAGTGTGGAAAAATTCTTCTTCGGTTTTTTCCTTTCCGCCGATAAATTGGATGTCGTCGATTAATAAAACATCTGTTGTCCGATAATTTTTTTTAACATCTTCCATTCTTTTATTCCTGATTGCCCAGATAACGTCATTAGTGAATTTTTCAGAAGAAACGTATTTTATCTTCATTTTTCCCTTGTATTGATTTTTAATTTCATTTCCGATTGCTTGAAGAAGATGAGTTTTGCCCAAGCCCGTTCCTCCGTAAATAAAAAAAGGGTTATATTTTTTTCCAACACTTTCGATTACCGCCAAAGAAGCGGCGTAAGCCAGCTCATTACTTGATCCGACAACAAAAGAATTTATATTATAGCGGGGATTGAGGCCGGATTCGGGATCTATTTTCATTTCTTCCAAAAAAGAAAGTTGGTCCTTATTCGGCTGGGCTTTGGCAAGGACAACTTCGGCGGGGAGCGAAGGCTCTTTTTTAAAAATATTTCTATCAACAATATATCCAACTTTTTTAATTGAACTATCTTTCATCCTTAGCGAACCCAAGATAAATTTATGGTATTTTACTTCCACCCATTCTTTGGCAAAATGGTTTGGCAAGGCAATTAGAATCTCACCGTCTTTATTTTGAACGAAAGAGCTGTTTTTCAGCCAAGTTAAGAAATTCGGTCGGGAAATCTGGATTTCTAATTCTACCAGTACGGCTTGCCAAAGTTCGTCGTAATTCATGGCTTTATTCTATTAGAAGAATTTTAATTCGTCAAAGGCAACAAGCCTGCCCGGAAAAGAAATTAGATTAACAAGGTCTTGAGTTTTTAGCTGTATAAAATTGAATTAACAAAGCTTAAATTGATCTTTTTCGTTTGTTTAATTTCTGGCCGTAGGCTCCTATGGGCAATTCCCTGTTGACTAATTGTGGATAATCTATTTATTTTATAGTATGTCCACTACTTATCGTCCAAAGAAAAAGAAGAGAAGGAAGGCCCATGGTTTTTTAAGCAGGAAAGGCAAGGCCGGCGGCCGGAAAATTATTAAACGTCGCCGGACTAAGGGCCGAAAGAGAATCGCTGTTTAATAGAAAAACGAAGTTTTGATATATAGAATCTACGATTCGCTATGCTGAAAAAACAACGGCGTTTTAACTTAGGCCAAGTCAAGGGATTTAAATCTGTTTTTAACAACAGATACTTTACTGTTAAAATAAAAGAGAACGGGCTTTTGTTTTTCCGCGTCGGAATAATAATCAGCAGTCGGATTTTGCCGTCAGCCGTAAAAAGAAACAGCCTTAAAAGAAAAATTTTTCATTTTGGCGCAGATAATGATTTTTTTAAGCGGTTTAACGGGAAAGACGTATTGATTATTTGTTTGCCGGCAATCGCTGAATTAGTAAGCGACAGTTTGTCCAATGGCCATAAAGAAAAGCTAAACGAAGAATTAAAAAATGTCTTATCTTTTTGAAAAAATTTTATACCAGCCCCTCTTAAACCTTTTGGTTTTAATCTATCAATTTCTCGGGCTTCAGGATTTCGGCCTTGCTATCATTCTACTCACTGTTTTTATAAGGTTTCTTTTGTATCCGTTTTGGCAAGCGACTTTAAGGCAGCAAAAGATAATTAAACAAATTCAGCCGGAGCTTAAAAGAATTCAGGAGAAATATAAAGACAATAAAGAAGAGCAGGCAAAAGAGCTTTTCGGTCTTTATAAAAAAAACAAAATTAATCCTTTTTCCAGTTTTGTTTTTATTATTATTCAGCTGCCGATTTTAATAGCTCTTTACAGAGTCTTAATGGAGGGACTAAATAACGGCCTCGGGGCCGGTCTTTATAGTTTTGTTTCTGCGCCGGACGAAATCAATTATTTTTTCTTAAACTTGATAAATCTCCGCGAACCAAATACTATAATTATTGGTTTAACTGTTTTGGCTCAATATATTCAGGTTAAATTAGGCCCGAGCGTTTCCGGAGGAGCTCATCAGAATAATATCCAGGAAAAAGCCAAGCAAGTTGAAAAAATCACAGCTTTAATGATACCCGCTATTACTTTGGTTTTTCTATTAAACCTGCCATCCGCTATAGCTGTTTACTGGTTGACAACAACGGTTTTTTCGATTATCCAGCAATTAATAGTAAATAAATCCAAATGACCAATTTAAAACAATTAATCGAACAATTAATCCCGCTCTTTAATTTTAAAGAAGTTAAGGTTGATTTTAACGAGGAAAACAGGCGGATATCTTTTATCATCGAAGACGATATCATAACCCAAAGAAATCTTTCAGAGATAGTTATTCATTTTCATCGGGTTTTTGGTTTAGTTGCTAAAAAATTTGGAGAAGGCTTGATGATTATTGATGTTAATAATTTTCGCAAAGAGCGGGAAAAGTTTATTGTTGAATTAGCCAAAGCCGGCGCCAAAAAAGCGGCTGCCACAAAAAGCGACGTGGTTTTGCCTCCAATGAACGCTTATGAAAGAAGATTAATTCATTCCGAGCTTTCAATAAGGCCGGATATTAAAACTGAAAGTATCGGGCAAGGATCAGGCCGGCAAGTGGTGATTAAATTTTTGGAGTAATTTTATTTTCGGCTAAAATTTAATTTATTGTGGAAAGAAAACTACCAGGGTTGGATACCGGTGGCGGTGGTACAATTTCTAATTTTTTGTCCCCGTTTATTAACTCCACAACACAAGGCATTCTCCCTATCACATCCTCCCCCTACTACTATATTATTTATGGTGGTGGTAGGACATGGCTTACAAGTAGTTATCGGAATCCAGGTGTTGGTATTAGGATCAGCGGTGTGAGTTGTTGTACAGATTTCATCACTTTTACTTATATCTTTTTCACCTGTTATTACATTTACTACCCATGGTACCCATTTGCAATATATTTCGTCAGCTGGTTTTGGACCTAATTCTTTTTTTACAACAGAGGGCATTTCAATACATCGAGCTCCTCTGGCGTCTCCAACACAAACAGAAATACGGCCTTGTTTTATTGCGGTTGGGCAAGGACTGCAATTACCGCAAGTATTATTTGAAAAGTCGATTTTACAGATTTGAGTAGGGTTATTTATTTGGCAGCAAAGGCCGTGAATTGCAGGAGGGAGCGCCTCTTGTATTGAAACCTCCGGTATTTTTATTG
>BBPF01001925.1_pt4 | contig 11225 bp, 13 predicted proteins | sample 1343921 | NCBI WGS metagenome assembly BBPF01 (sample SAMD00019090, study PRJDB2971) | groundwater metagenome | isolation source: The Cedars highly-alkaline
AAGAAAATTCATTCGTATGAAGGTTAACGAGGATTAATAATGTCAAGTTCTTCCAGGAAGCCACTTTATAAAAGGATAGCTCTTAAACTAAGTGGTGGAGCTTTTTCTGGACCTGGAATGCAGGGTATCCATTTTGAAACAGTAGTTGCTGTTGCGGATGCAGTGAAGGAAATTGTGTTGATGGGAGTACAAGTAGGGGTAATCGTAGGGGGTGGTAACCTATGGCGAGGTCTGGAAGGCAATGTTATGGGTATTAACAGATCTGTTTCCGATTACATGGGGATGCTGGCAACGGTAATCAATGCTCTTGCTTTTCAAGGAGTCCTTGAAAGCAAGGGGATTCAAACCAGAGTTTTATCGGCTATAGAAATGCGTGAGGTGGCAGAACCTTTCATTTTACGAAGAGCGATAAGGCACCTGGAAAAGGGAAGGGTAGTTATTTTTGCCGCTGGAACAGGTAATCCCTTTTTTACCACCGATACCGCTGCTGCTTTAAGGGCTGTAGAAATTGGAGCAGAAGCTTTGCTAATGGCTAAAAATAAGGTTGATGGAATTTATGATGTTGACCCTAATAAAGAAACCTTGGCCATAAAATATGATGAAATTTCTTACAACGATGTCTTGATGAAAATGTTAGGGGCTATGGACTCCACTGCAGTTTCCTTATCTCGAGAACATAAAATGAAGATGATTGTTTTTAATGGTGATGATCCGGGAAATATTATTAAAGTAGTGTTAGGAGAAAAAATAGGTACCAGCATAAAATAAACGAGGTGATGTTTGTGGAGAAAGAAACTCTTGACCAAACCGAAAAGCTTATGAATAAAGCAATTGCTAAATTAAAAGAAGACTTCTCTCTCATTAGAACAGGGCGTGTTAATTCTCGTATTTTAGAAAAAATTTCAATTATCTACTATGATACTCCTACTCCTATAACCCAGGTATGTCAGGTAACTATTCCTGATGCCCGAACTTTATTAATCCAACCCTGGGATAAAAATATACTTAAAGATGTTGAAAAAGCAATCTTTAAATCTGATCTGGGGATAACTCCTTCCAATGATGGTACTAACATACGCCTGGTATTTCCTCCACTTTCCGAAGATCGGCGTAAAGAATTAGTAAAAAATATGCATAAACACGGAGAAGAGTGCAAAGTAGTTATTCGTTCAATCAGAAGAGAACAGAACGAACATATTAAAAGAGCTGAAAACGACGACCTTATATCAGAAGACACTATGCATAAAATTCAGGAGAAGATACAAAAAACAACCGATAAATTCATAATAATGGTTGATGAATTGATCAAGGCTAAAGAAAAAGAAATAATGGAAGTGCATTGAGCGAATTAAGTAAAAGAACTATAACAGCATTAATATTAGCGCCCATAGTACTTTATACTACCTGGATTCCTAACCCATACCCCTTCTTTTATTTAATTATATTTATTATGACCTTATCTTGGTGGGAAATTATAACCATGAAGAATTTTGATACCCCGATTCTTCTGGCTCTTGGTGGTTGGGTGATGTTTGTTGTCAACCTTTACCTATTTTTAACTCAACAGTTCCACTTCTTACCATTTTTTTGGGCGATTACCTCAGTAATTACCTTAGTTTCTTTATTTATACTGGTAGAGCCTGAAAGAGGCAGAAGAGTTTTAAACCGCCTGTTAGTGGGAATGATCTATCTCGGCTTTCTTCTACCTTTCATTCTATTGTTAAAGATCAGTAATCCGAGTTGGGCGATATTAGCGTTTCTGTTGACCTGGATTTTTGACTCAGGCTCCTATTTTATCGGTAAATCTTTTGGAAAACATGCTTTTATGCCCCGGGTATCCCCGAAAAAGAGTTGGGAGGGATTCTTAGGAGGATTAGCCACGGTCATAGTTTCATCTTTTGTAATAAGTCCTTATCTTGGATTCAATAGTCTTGCCCTGAAACTATCACTGGCTTTAATAGCTGCTCTTTTAGCAACCCTGGGTGATTTAAGTGAATCATTTATCAAAAGGGCTTATGGGGTTAAAGACTCTTCTGCTTTACTTCCCGGACATGGAGGATTCCTTGACCGTATTGATAGTCTTTGTTTTGTTTTCTTGGGGTTCTATTTAGTTTATATTTTTGGAGGTAAATTCTTTTAACCCATGAATATTCTCGTAGTGCTTTTAGTGTTTGGTGTTTTAGTAGGAATACATGAATTTGGACATTTTCTGATGGCTAAAAGAGAGGGTTTTAAGGTAGAAAAATTTTCTATTGGTTTTGGACCTTCTATTTATAACTTTAAATATAAAGAAACTATGTTTTCTATTGGCATTATTCCTTTCGGTGGTTATGTAAAAGTTACCGGTCTTTTTGAAGAGGAAAGTGGTACTATTTTTGGGTCACCATTTTCCAGACTTAAGGTACTGCTTGGGGGTTCAGCCATGAACCTTATTCTTTCTATAATTCTTTTTACTATAATACTAATGTCTGGTGATCCAGCTCAGCCTACTACCACCATAAGAGGTTTAGTTCCTGGACTTCCAGCAGAAGCTGTGGGTATAAAAATAGGTGATAGAGTAGTTGCTGTGAATGGTATTGAAATAAAAAAATGGGAAGAACTGGTGTCAGTTATTAATAACAACCCGCAGAAAGAGATAACCTTATCAATAATCAGAAATTCCCAGAGATTAGAAATACCGGTAGTGCCTGAGTTGGATAAAGGGAGAGGAGTGGGAATTATCGGGGTTTTCCCTGAGTTTGCCAGAACTCCTATTTTACACTCACTTTACTATGGTGTTATCAGAACTTTTTCTGCTTCCATATCTATTATTCAGGCAATATTCTTCTTTGTTATTGGGGAAAGGGCGCTGGATCTTATTGGACCAGTTGGGGTTGCCCAGGTTGTTAGCCGGGCCTATGGAGCAGGAATTTTATATTTGCTTTTTATCACGGCTTTATTAAGCGCAAACCTGGCAACGGTTAACCTCCTTCCCCTACCAGCCCTGGACGGAGGCCATGCAATTGTTCTTATATATGAGATGATTTTTAAGAAAAGACCTCAGGCTAAGATCCTTGGTTTAATAAACTTCATCGGTTTTGCTCTTTTAATGTTATTCCTGATTCTTCTCTCTTTTAGAGAAATCAGGGATCTGTTTTGATATTTATACCAGAAAAATACACCCGTACTATTAAATTAGGAAATTTGATAATTGGAGGTAATTTTCCAGTTTTAATTGAAACTATGTCTCGTGTTAGTCTTCTAAAAAAAAATGAATTTTTACAGGAGTACGCTGAAATAGAGCAAGCAGGAGCAGACATCCTGAGGGTTGCAGTTAGGTGTTCTGAAGAGGCTGAGGCTTTTGGAGTTATTAAAAATAATATTTCTCTTCCAGTCATAGCTGATATTCACAAAGATTACCAATTGGGTGTATTATCTGCTCAAAAAGGTTTTTCTATGATACGGGTTAACCCCGGCAACACTTCTGCTAAAGGGTTACAAAATATCGCCCTTGCTTCGGTTGATTATAATGTAGCTATCAGAGTTGGGTTAAATACTGGTTCCCTTGTTCTTAGAAATATTGAGGTAATACCAATAATTGAACAGGAATTAATGAAAACCCTGGATATTTTTGAAACCTCTGGCCAGAAAAACCTAATGATTTCTGCTAAAGATTCTCATGTGGAAAGCAATATTATCATTAATGAAAAAATCTCCTCTATGACAGATTACCCTCTGCATATAGGGTTAACTGAAGCAGGATTAGGTTTATCTGGTATTGTCAAATCATCAATAAGTATCGGTAATTTGTTATTTAAGGGGATTGGTAACACCATAAGAGTGTCTCTTACTGATGGACCTGTCAAAGAAGTGAAAGTTGCGAAAGCAATACTTAATAATATAACAAAGCAGGTAAAAGGGTTAAATCTAATTTCCTGTCCGGGTTGTAGCCGAACGAGAATTGATGTATTAAAACTGGCAACCCTCGTAAATGAGCTGATAGGCGATTTAGGGGAAAATTACACCTTAGCTGTTATGGGGTGCGAGATTAATGGACCTGGTGAGGCAAAAGGTGCTGATATAGGGCTATATGGTTCCCCTGAGGGAATAGTAGTTTCTCTTAAAGGTGTTTTTCAGGGGATTAAAACTCAGGACGAAACCCTAAAATGGTTGAGCAGTTTTTTGAAAAAAAAGCTTCAGTAATTATTCCTGCTTATAACGAAGAACCCAGAATAGGACAGGTTATCCAAGCGGTAATCCAATCTGAGTTAGTTGGGGAAATAATAGTAATTAATGATGGGTCAACAGATATGACATCTGAATCAGCTATCAATAATACTGATTATCTGGTTGAGTTTAAAAAAAATTCAGGTAAAAGTAACGCTTTGATTACCGGTGCAAAGCTTTCAAGTTATGAAGTATTACTATTTATTGATGCAGATATAACTAATCTTAAACCACACCACCTTGACTCCCTTTTAACTCCTGTCTTTACTGGAGAGGTTGATACATCTATTGGAGTGTTTAAAGGCGGAAGATTAATCACCGACTTTACTCAAGCCTTAACCCCAGCCCTAAATTCCCAACGAGCAATAAAAAGAGAAACCTTTTTTTTAATGAAAGATTCATTGCAAGGAAAAGGTTATGCTATTGAGCCCTTGATTTATAAAAATATTAGAAAGATGGGTCTCAAAGAAAAAAAGGTATATTTATATGGTGTTTCCCAGGTTATGAAGACAGAAAAATTGGGATTTTGGAGAGGGTTTTTATCTCACTTGAAAATGTATTGGGAAATACTGCAAGCTATTGCAGGAAAATAAATAATAAGGTATATTTATTAGATGTAATTTAATTTTTAATGAGGTAAATGAATTGAACTTATCTACCAGATATAACCCGGAAGAAGTAGAAGAGAAGTGGTACCGATTCTGGGAGGAGAAAGGTTATTTTACACCACAAACATTTGCTGGTTCACCTCCTTTTGTTATTGTTTTACCCCCTCCCAATGTTACCGGCTCTCTTCATATAGGACATGCTCTTGATGTAACATTGCAGGATATTTTAGTCAGGATTAATCGTATGCAAAAAATTCCTACATTATGGGTACCGGGAACCGACCATGCAGGGATTGCTGCGCAAAATGTGGTGGAAGAAGAGCTTAGTAAACTGGGTATAGAGAGATCCAGAATAGGTAAACAGGAATTTCAGAAGTATATGTGGGAGTGGAAGGAAAAATATCATTGGGTTATTACCTCTCAGATAAAAAAAATGGGGGCTTCCTGTGACTGGAACAGAGAAAGATTCACCCTTGACAACATTTGCTCTCGTGCAGTAACTGAGTTTTTTGTTCGCATGTATGAAAAAGGTTATATTTATCGAGGCGAATACCTGGTCAATTTATGTCCGCACTGTCATACCGCAATTTCTGATATTGAAGTAGAGAGGGAAGAGGTAGAAGGAAAACTTTACCATATAACTTATGAACTTGAACAGGGTGGTGACCTAGAAATAGTAACCTCCAGGCCAGAAACTATGCCGGGGGATGTTGCTTTAGCGGTTCATCCAGATGATTTGAGGTATAAATCAGTTGTTGGAAAAGTAGCTATTTTGCCCGTTGTTGGTAGAAATTTGCCTATTATTGCTGACACTCTGGTTGACCCAGAATTTGGTTCTGGGGTGGTAAAAGTAACCCCAGGTCACGATTTTCTCGACTATGAAATCGGAAAACGGCATAATCTTCCCCTCATAAGAGTTATTAACGAACATGGTTTTATGGCTGAAGAATCTGGTAGTGACTTTGCTGGCTTATCAGTATTGGAAGCCCGGGAATTAATGCTAAAAAAACTTAACCTGGAAAATAGATTGGTAAAAACTGAGTCTTACAGATATTCTCCGGGAAGATGCAGTAGGTGCCATACTATAATAGAACCATTGCTGTCTGTGCAATGGTTTTTAGGTGTCCAAGAAATTAAAAAAGCAGCTATTGAGAAAGTAAAAAGTGGAGAAATTATCTTCACTCCAGAGAGATGGTCTGCAGTGTATCTGGATTGGATGGAAAATCTCCAAGATTGGTGTATTTCCAGGCAACTCTGGTGGGGACACCGCATTCCAGCCTGGATTTGTCAGTCTTGCGGAGAAGTTATCGTTTCCCGGGAAACACCTGAAAAATGCAGTCATTGTTCCTCTGAGAACTTTGAAAAAGTTGAAGATGTTCTGGATACCTGGTTTAGTTCTGCTTTATGGCCCTTTTCAGTTTTTGGTTGGCCTGATTCAACCCCGGATTTACAATATTTCTATCCCACTTCAGTTTTAGTCACAGGTTATGACATACTGACCTTTTGGGTTTCCCGGATGATCATGGCAGGATTAGAGTTAACCGGTAAACCACCATTTAAAAATGTTTTAATACATGGTTTAGTGAGAGATGAGAAAGGCAGAAAAATGTCTAAATCTCTGAAAAATGTTCTTGATCCCCTTGATTTGATAAAAGATTTTGGTACCGATGCCCTCAGGTTTACCCTAACATCTTTAAGCACCCTCGGAGGTCAGGATATCACTTTAACTAAACCGTTACTCCTACATAGCAGGAATTTCATGAACAAACTGTGGAATGCTTCTCGCTATGTTATTCATACCCTCGGGGAGAATAAGTTTGAAAAAATACCTGAAGAGACTGATTTAGACCTGTTTGACAGGTACATCCTATCGCGTTTATCTGAATTAGTTAAAGAGATTAACGATAAATTTGATTCTTATGATATGGCGGGATATGTAAAAGCAATTGAAGAGTTCTTCTGGAAGGATTATTGTGATTGGTACCTGGAAATATCCAAATTCAAGAAAGATAGCCAGGGAACCCTGTTTACCCTATATTATGTTTTGAAAAACATCTTAATTCTATTGCATCCAGTTATTCCATTTATTACTGAAGAGCTCTGGTGTAATCTTAATCGGGATAATTTACAGCCTTTGATAATCCAGGAGTGGGTTAGTAAAGTTGATTTTCCTGAATGTAAATTAGCTCTGGAAAAAACAAATTACATCTTTGGTATTATTTCTTCAATAAGGAACATTCGTAGTTTATTCAAAATTAAACCCACACGCCCCATAAAAGTGGTTATTCATCCCTCAGATGCCTTTGAATATCAATCATTAGTTGAAGGTGCTAACTATATCAAAAATATGGTAGATATTGGAGATTTGAACATCGCCTATGACCTGGAAACCTGGCCTAAAAGTTCAGCTATTCAAGTAGTCAGGGGAACTACAATATTTGTCAACTTGAAAGGTTTAGTAGAGATTGAAGAAGAAATTATAAAACTTAAAGGAAGTCTGGTTGAATTATCCACTGAGTTGGAAAGGGTCCAAAATTATCTCAGGAATCCTCTATTCAGGGAAAAAGCTTCACCAGCTACCATTGAAGAATTTAAGCATAGAGAGCAAGAGTATCATAAACAAATAGCGAAAATTGACCAAATCATAAATTATCTTCAAGGAGAAGGATGTGAAACTTAATTACATTGTTAACCTGATTAAGGGTAGAATTTGTGTTTGCCAGCATCTGGAAAGTATAGAAATAGATAAAGCCTGGGCAGCTGATTTAATGTCAGATGTTCTCGCTTCTCCCACCGAAGAAGCCCTTCTGATAACCTCTTTAGCTACGCCCCAGATTGTGAGAACAGCAGAAATGGTTGGGATGGTAGGAATAATAATTGTAAGTGGAAAAAAGACCGATGATACCATCCTGAATCTTGCAGAGGAGTTAGATATTCCTATAGTATCCACTGATCTATCGTTGTTTGAAACCTGCGGAATTTTATATGACCATGGACTCAGAAGTAACTAATAAGTTAGGACCAGATATTCTTTCTTACTCTGTAGAAAAAGTGATGGTAAGGAATATTCCACAGGTCACTCCCTATTGGCAGATGAGACATATCAAAGAGTTAATGAGAATTAGAAGACTTGATGGGGTTCCAGTAACTGACGATGAAGGTCATCTTTTAGGTATTATTTCTATTAGTGACCTGATTATCTGCATTGAGAATAAAGACCTGGAAGCTCCGGTAAGTAAATATATGACTACACCGGTAAAATGCTTAATTCTAAGTAAAACTCTCATTGAAGCTCTTAGAGAAATGAACCGCTTTAAATATGGGCGGCTTCCTGTGGTTGATGAGGAGTTTAAAGTTATAGGGGTAGTGTATTGGTGGTCATTATTTGCGTTTTTACAGGAAGCTCTGGACACGAGCATGGTTGTTAAAAAAACTATTCCATCAGAAGGAGTAATAAGCTATACTTACCAGGTTTTAGGAAGGGATTTTGTTCATGCCGGGAATGCTTCCCTGCAGATGCGGAAATCCCTGCAACAATTATCCATTGACCCTAAAGATTTAAGGAGGACAGGTATAATAGCTTATGAAGCTGAAATGAATATTATAATCCATGCTGATAAAGGTTTTTTGCAGGTTAAAATAAACTCCGAAAAAATTGAGGTGACTGCTGAGGATAAGGGACCAGGAATATCTGATGTGAGTTTAGCTATGCAAGAAGGGTTTACTACTGCGCCGGACTATATAAGAGAAATGGGTTTTGGTGCAGGAATGGGGTTGCCAAATATAAAGAGAAATTCTGATATTTTTCAGATTGACAGCCGTGTGGGTGTAGGTACAAAAGTTTACTCGGTAGTTAATCTCATCAGGAGGTTAAAGTGAAGGGTTACATGCATTCAATTACTATTGAAGACGACCTATGTAAAGGGTGCACCCATTGTGTTCGCAACTGTCCCACTGAAGCAATCAGAGTGGTAGATGGGAAAGCTCGTATATTACCAATAAGGTGTATAGATTGTGGAGAGTGTATACGGGTTTGTCCTTATAAAGCCCGAGGTGTGATTTTTGACCATATTTCCAGTATTCCTGAAAGAGATAATGTTGTGGTGTTAATACCTCCGGTTTTTTATTTACATTTTGATACTCCTCCAGCTTTTGCTACAGTAAACAAGTTTATTAAATCCCTGGGGTTTAAAGCAGCTTATGATATGAGTTTAATTTTTGAATCTTATCCAAAGTTATTACATTTGCATATGGATAAAGCAGGTAAGAAAAAGGGGTTTATACCCCCTGTATGCCCAAGTGTCTTAAGATTGCTAACTGTAAGTTTTCCCAACTTATTGAGCAATGTTGCTATGTTTGACTCTCCTTGGGAGATTAGTGCTGGACTGTTTAAGAAAAAAGATAACAAAATAAAGGTAGCCCTGCTTACTACCTGTCCAGCACAGATCACTTCTATTAAATTTCCACTGGGTATAGACTCATCTCGATTAGATTATGCTATACCTATGAATCATTTTTATCACCTGGCTCGTCGGTATTTTGAAAAAACACCCTCTGGAGATTTAAGTGAAGGAATTATAGCTTGCTGCGGTGAGTGGTTTTCAGAAGCTATACCCGAGAAAGACATATTGTCTTTATGCAGTATAAATCGGATAAAAGATGCCCTTCATGAAGAAGAGATAAAACATAATCTCTCTCCAGATATTATAGAGCTCTGGGCTTGTGATTATGGTTGTGCAGGTGGGATTCTTAATGCTCTGTCTCCGGTGGTATTGATGCAGTATTTTAGAAGGGCGAGGAAATCACCAAAAACCTTGGTTTCTGATGAGAGACGAGAAGAGTTGATTAATGATTTTAACATTGGTTTATTTGACCTAAAAAAACAGATTACTGAAAGACCGGTGTTAAAGTTGGATGAAGAAATGGAAGTATCGCTTCGGAAATTGGAGCAATTAGAACATATCCTGGATACGCTTCCGGGTATAGATTGTGGTGCTTGCGGAGCCCCTACCTGCAGAGCTTTTGCTGAAGATGTGGTATTGGGATGGTCTTATATAACAGATTGCATTTTCGTTTTAAAAGATAAACTAAAAAAATTAGCTGAAGAGGTTGCGGATTTATCTCGCCTTGGTCCATCACCCCAGAGATTTAAATAAAGGAGGTATAGTTATTTGTTACTAAGAGAAGTTATTGATAGTTTGAATTTACAGGTAATAAGCGAAGGTAACCTGGAAGTAGAAGTAAGGAGCGGTATTGTTTCAGACTTACTCAGTTATGTGATGGGGAATGCTAAAGAAGGTGATTTGTGGTTAACCATTCAAACACATATGAATGTAGTTGCTGTTGCCTCGCTTTGTAAGGTAGCGGCAGTCATAGTAACCTCTAATCTGGAGGTTAATGAGGAGGTGATTGACAAAGCCCAGGAAGAAGGGATAACAATTCTAAAAAGTTCATTACCTTCTTATGAACTTTCCGGAAGTTTATATTTGTCCGGGATAAGGTGATACTATATTTGCAGTGGTATAACTTTGATTTGCACATACACTCTGTCTTATCCCCTTGTTCTACCTGGGATATGAGCCCCAAAAAAGTTTTAGCGGAAGCCAAAAAGAAAGGTTTAGATTTAATTGGCATAACTGACCACCATTCAGTTCGTAATTATCCGGGTTTCTGTAAGCGGGGTAAAATAAGTGGTGTAAAGCTTATCCCGGCAATGGAAGTGCAAACCAAAGAAGAAGTTCACCTGTTGTTATATTTTCGTTCTTACCAACAAGCACTAAGGTTTGAAGTTGAAATTCTTAAAAAATCACCCTCAATTATGGATGATGTAACTGCTATAAAACCTCAATGCCTGGTCAATGATAATGATATGGTGATTAAAGTTGAAAAGCGATTACTATTATTTTCCGTTGATTTACCGCTTGATACTGTCATTAAGCTGGCCAGAACCTATGAAGTCCTGGTAATTCTGGCTCATATTAACCGTCCAGCTTTTAGTATTTATTCTCAATTAGGTTTTATACCCCCTGATATAGATATTGATGGGGTAGAAATAGACAATTATACAAATTGTAAACCGATAATTCCTAAAAATGTCGGGATTATTTATGGTTCTGATGCTCATGACCTTCCAACTATAGGTAGATTTGTCACTCAGGCTTGGGTTAACGAACCTACCTGGGAAGAGTTAAAATTAGCCTTAAGAAACATAGAAGGCAGATGGTTAAGGAGAAAAGATGATTCTTGAACATGAGTTTTATCCACCTGAGTTCAAATATTCCAGTAAAAAACCGATAATTAATCTTCCAATTCCCAAAAGAGTTGTAATGTTGATGCAACAACATACTGGAGCACAAGCTCAACCGACTGTAAAAGCAGGGGCTACTGTAATAAAAGGGCAGGTTATTGGAG
>BBPF01002011.1_pt2 | contig 11212 bp, 12 predicted proteins | sample 1343921 | NCBI WGS metagenome assembly BBPF01 (sample SAMD00019090, study PRJDB2971) | groundwater metagenome | isolation source: The Cedars highly-alkaline
AAGTCTGATTGGCTTGAAATAATGGGAGCGGGGATGGTTCATCCGAATGTTTTTAAGGCGGTTGGTTATGATTCCTTGAAATGGCAGGGGTTTGCTTTTGGTATGGGTCTTGATAGGTTGGCAATGCTTAAATATAAAATTTCTGACATTAGACTATTTCATAGCGGAGACTTGAGATTTATTAACCAGATTTAATATCAAATTTTTATGAAATTCAGTTATGCGTTAATAAAAAAAATGGTTCCTGGTTTGCCTTCAATTCATAAGGTAAAAAACGAACTGTATCTTAAAGCTTTTGATGTAGAAAGCGCTTCAGGGGATGTCATCAATATTAATTTGTCGCCAAATCGTTGGGCTGATGCTTCTTCTCATTGGGGGATTGCTAAAGAATTAGCGGCGATTTTTAATTTAAAATGTATTTTTAATCCCTTGAAAGGTTTTGCTAACAAAAAATTAAAAGGCAAAAAAACGGTGAAGGTTGAAATTAAAAACAATAAATTATGCCCCCGCTATTTGGCTTTTAGTTTTAATATTTCAAAAATTGGTGATTCTCCGGGTTGGATGCAAAACATACTTAAAAATTGCGGGCTTAGGCCAATAAACGCCGTTGTTGATATTATGAATTATATAATGCTTGAAACAGGTCAGCCTCTTCATGCTTTTGACGCGGAGAGGGTATTTAAAGGAATTGTTGTCAGAAAAGCAAAAAATAATGAAAAAATTGTCGCTATTGACGGGTCTGAATTTAATTTAGATGAGTCTGATTTAGTTATTGCTGATTATCAAAAACCATTGGCTATTGCCGGCATTAAAGGAGGCAAAACTTCGGAAATTAATGTTAATACTAAAAATATTATTGTTGAATCAGCTAATTTTGACTCGGCAAATATCTATAAAACTTCAAAAAAAATAGGCCTTAAAACTGACGCCTCTTTAAGATTTAGCCACGGATTAAGCCCGGAACTTGCAGATATAGGTATTAAAAGAGCATCGGTTTTGCTTCGAGAAATTTGCGGAGCTAAATTAGAAAGTATAACCGACATATATCCAAAAAAACGACCGGAAATAATTTTAAAATTTGATTTAGAAAAATTAAATAATTTGATTGGTTTTGAATTTGATAAAAAAACGGTTTCTGACATTTTGCAAAGATTGGGTTTTTCTTTAACAAGCCCTGCGGGATTGTCTGCTGGCCATATAAATTTTGTTAAGCCGCCAAGTTTGCGGACTGACATCAATATTTTTGAGGACTTAGCAGAGGAGGTCGCAAGAATATACGGATTAAATAATATTAAATCAAAAGCGCCGATTGTATCTTTAAAGATAGCCGAAACCGATACGATAATAACCCTGAAAGAAAAAATTCGAGAGATAATGGTTTTAGTCGGTTTTAGCGAAGTTTATAACTACAGTTTTAGCGAAAAAAAAGAAGATAGTTCAATTGAGATTTTGAATCCTATTAGTCGGGATAAAAAATTTTTGAGAACTTCTCTTGTGTCCGGTTTATTAAAAAATATCGAGGATAATTATCGGTTTTTCGACGCAATCAAAATTTTTGAAATCGGAAAAGTTTTTGAAGAAGGAGGCAAAGAATATTGGAAACTGGCGGCAGGAATTTATTTGCGGCCCAAGGACGATTTACGATTGAAGAATGGCCTCTGGTCAAAGGGTAATTTTAAATCAGAAAACTCATTGAGGGAGTTAAAGGGAGTTTTAGAAGAATTATTCAACCGACTTGGAATTAAAAATTTTTATTTTAAAGAAGAGGGTGAGTTTTTAAAAATTTTTGCCGGTCAAAAAGATTTATTAGGCAATTTACTAATTTATTCGGACAAACTATCACTTGGTTGTAAAAGCGTTTTTGAAATTGATTTAGAAAAACTTTCTGAAATTTATAAAGGCGACCTTGAATATGCTTTAATATCTCCTTACCCGATTATTGAAAGAGATGTTTCAATGTATATTAACGAAAAGTTGAAAGTCGGATTAATTTTTGATTCGATAAAAAATTTAGGAATTTTGGATATTGCGAGAATAGACATCGTTGATTATTACAGAGAAAAAGAAGATGAGAAGAAAAAATTGAGTATCACTTTGCGTTTCGTTTTTCAATCAACAAAACAGACTCTTTCGGATGAAGAAGTCAATCAAAAAATATCTAAAATAATTGAGGATTTGCAAAGTAAATTTAGCGTTATAATTCGTTGATCATCCTTGTTTTTTGTCGTTATTTTTGTTATCATTATTTTATACATTTGTTTATTATGCCCGTCAGGGGTAGTTTATTTTATTGAATTAAAAGATTAAATAAAATGCTTAAAAAAAGAAAGTCGGAGAAAGAGGGTAAAATAGAGACAGAGAATAAATCAACTAATAATGTTTCATATACTGCCAAGGATATTTATGTTTTGGAGGGGCTTGAGCCGGTAAGAAAAAGACCGGCGATGTATATCGGTTCCACTGGGTCAGACGGACTTCATCATTTAATTTGGGAAGTTGTTGATAATTCTATAGACGAAGCAATGATGGGATATGCCACAAATATTGTTGTGGAGTTTTTGTCTGATGGCAAAATTAGCGTTACTGATAATGGTCGGGGCATTCCGGTTGATATTCATCCTCAAACCAAAAAATCCGCCTTGGAAACAGTTATGTGTACTTTACACGCTGGCGGAAAATTCGGCGGCGAATCTTATAAAGTGGCTGGCGGTCTTCACGGAGTAGGGGTTTCGGTTGTTAACGCTTTATCAGAATGGTTAAGGGTGGAAGTTTGTCGGGGTGGGTATTTGTATGTTCAAGAATATAAACGCGGCGTCCCAATGGCTCCTGTTAAAAAAACAGAACAATGTTTTTCAACTGGGACCAAAGTGGTTTTTGTTCCCGATGTCTCTATTTTTCGAACGGTTGAATTTAATCATAAAAGAATTTTAGACCATTTAAGACAACAGGCTTATCTTACTAAGGGCATAAAAATAGTATTTGTTGATTATAGCGTTAATCCGGCTTTTTATTATGCTTTTAGTTTTTCTGGCGGGATTAAATCCTTTGTTGAGTATGTGAATAAAGACGGCGACCCTCCAATTCAGTCGAAAATTTTTTATACTCACAAAGAAAAAGACAACATTGATGTGGAAGTGGCTTTGTATTATACCGAAGGAATTGAAACTCACGAATTTAGTTTTGCCAATAATATCCATACCGTAGACGGCGGAATGCATATTACGGGTTTTAGGTCAGCTTTAACAAGAACGATTAATGATTATATTAGATCAAATAATTACATTAAAGAAGCCGAAGAAAATTTAACCGGAGACGATGTTAGAGAAGGATTAATTGCGGTTGTTTCGGTTAAATTAAGGGAGCCGCAATTTGAAGGACAAACAAAAGCAAGGTTGGGCAACCCTGAAAGCAGGAGCGTTGTTGAGGCGGTTGTGAACGAAGCTTTTAAAGAATTTTTAGAAAAGTATCCATCAGATGGTCGAAAAATAGCGGAAAAATGTCTTTTAGCCGCAAAAGCGAGAATGGCGGCAAAAGCGGCAAGAGAAACTATTTTAAGAAAAGGAGCCCTTGAAGGATTAACTTTGCCGGGCAAATTAGCTGATTGTCAGACTAAAAAAATTGAGGAAGCCGAACTTTTTATCGTTGAAGGAGACTCTGCCGGTGGTTCGGCAAAACAAGGAAGAGATCGTCGCTTTCAGGCGATTTTGCCATTAAGAGGGAAAATATTGAATGTTGAAAAAGCTCAACTTCATAAAATGTTTTCAAACACTGAAATTCGTTCTCTTATAGTGGCTTTAGGCACAGCTATTGCTGATGAATTTAATATTTCTAAATTAAGATATGGAAAAATTATTTTAATGACTGATGCTGATGTTGACGGCTCTCATATTAGAACCCTTCTTTTAACTTTGTTTTATCGTCACCTTTTGCAAATTATTGAAAATGGGAAGCTTTATCTTGCTCAACCTCCGTTATATAGAATTCAGAAAGGAAGAGAAGTTTATTATGCTTACAACGACGAAGATAAAATAAAGACAATAAAATTATTAGGAGAAGAATCAGGAATTAATATTCAGCGCTATAAAGGTTTAGGAGAAATGAATCCGGACCAGTTATGGGAAACAACAATGGATCCTAATGTTCGACGGCTGAAGATTGTTACAATCGAAGACGCAAAAGAGGCTGATAGACTTTTTGATATTTTAATGGGAAGCAATGTTGAGCCGAGAAAAAGATTTATTCAAATTCACGCCGCCTCTGTCAAAAATCTTGACATTTAAGGGTTAAAAATACTATTTTTAAATAGCAACATTATGCGCTTAAAAAAATTTTTTAAAGAAGCTTTTGAAGAATTAAAAAAAGTAGATTGGCCGGATAGACAAAAAACAGGCAAGATGGTGGCGGTTGTTATTATTTTTTCGCTTAGTATAGCCGTAGTCCTGGGTTTTTTTGATTTTTTATTTTTAAGTTTTATAACAAACCTTCTTTTATGACAAACACTTTAAAACAAATTAAAAAAGAAATTGGTCATTGGTATGCAGTCCAAACTCAATCAAGCTGTGAAGAGGCGGTTGCCCGTTATTTAAAGCAACGCATTGAATCTTTGGAGGTTGACCACAAAATTTTTAATGTTATAGTTCCTAAGGAAAAAAAGGTAAAAATAAAAAATAACAAAAGAATTTTGGTTGAAGAAAAAATTTATCCCGGTTATGTTTTGGTTGAGATGATAATGGGGCCAGACACTTGGTATATTGTCAGGAATACTCCTAGGGTTATTGGCTTTATCGGGGCTGACAGAACAAAGCCGGTGCCTTTATCAAAAGAAGAGATAGATTTATTGATGATAAGAATGAGCGATGGAGAGCCGACTTTAAAATGTGATTTGAAAATTGGAGACTTGGTAAGAGTGACAGATGGGTCATTCAAAGATGTTGAAGGAAAAATTGGAGAGATTGATGAAACAAAAGGTCGCGTTAAGGTTTTAGTTTCAATTTTTGGGAGAGATACTGCGGTTGAGATTGATATTTTACAGGTAAAAAAAGTTTAATTTATTTAATTTATTAAAATTTAATTTTATTATAATTTATGGCTAAATCAGTTAAAATAATTATTAAGCTTCAAATTCAGGCTGGGACTGCGAACCCAGCTCCACCAGTGGGGCCTGCCTTAGGACAACACGGAGTCAATATCCAGCAGTTTTGTCAGCAATTTAACGAAGCAACCAAAGATATGACTAACGATATTATTCCAGCTGAAATTACGATTTATCAAGACAGGAGTTTTGATTTTAGATTAAAAACGCCTCCAGTTTCTGATTTGCTTCGCAAGGCGGCCCGTCCTATTGGCGAGACTAGCCCCGACTCCGTCGGGACGACTGGCATTGAAAAAGGTTCGGCGGTGCCACAAAAAAACAAAGTTGGGAAAATTACTAAAGAACAATTAAGAAAAATAGCGGAAAGAAAAATGATTGACTTAAATACTACGAATGTTGAAAAAGCCGAAAAAACTATTATCGGAACAGCTAAGTCAATGGGTATAGAGATTATTTAAAAAATCTTTACCCCGTTAGAGACACAAAGAGAAGCGGTCGCCTCGGGGCGGCTTATCTCTAACGGGGTTTATATTACAAACAAGATAATTCCAAAGAAACTGATTTCAAGAATTTATTTTTTGATTTTAGGGAGAAAGCGTTAAGGGGGTGGTAAAGGCCGCCCCTTTTTGTTAAAATAGAACTACTTAATTAAATTTTTATGACTTTTGAAGAATATCAAAAAATATCAAGGGAAACCGCCATTTATCCTAATAAAGATAAAAATTTTATTTATCCAACTTTGGGACTTGTTGGTGAAGCAGGCGAAGTAGCGGAAAAAATTAAAAAAATTTTACGGGATAAAAACGGAGTTATTGACGAACAAACAAAGGAAGATTTATCAAAAGAATTAGGGGATGTTTTATGGTATCTCTCCCAACTTGCCGTTGAATTAGGTTTGAGTTTAGACGAGGTTGCCGTTTTAAATATTAATAAATTATCTTCGCGTCAAAAGAGAAATAAACTTCACGGCGAAGGAGATAATAGATAGTAAAAATCTATTTATGCGTTTTTATGTCAAAATATTTACCTACAATCGGATTGGAGATACATACGGAGCTTAATACAAAAACAAAAATATTTTGTCGCTGTTTAAACGATAGTTTTGAAAAAAATCCGAACATTAATATTTGCCCTATTTGTTTAGCTCATCCCGGCGTATTACCGACCATAAATAAAAAAGCGGTGGAATTAGTTTTAAAATTAGGGTTGGCTTTAAATTCTTGCGTTCCCGAAATTTCTAAATTTGACAGAAAAAGTTATTTTTATCCTGATTTACCCAAAGGATATCAAATAAGCCAATATGATCTGCCGTTATGTATTGGGGGATATTTAGATTTCTCGAATGGACTTCAAATGACCTCGAATGAACCCCGGATGATTTCAGATGAATCTCTAATCAATAATAATTCGAATAAAACTCGAGAGAATGTACTTGAGGAGAATTCAAGAAGAATTCGCATTAGAAGAATTCACCTTGAAGAAGATACGGCGCGATTAATTCATAATAATTCTTTAGATGTCTTAAAACCATTAGTTTCGCTGGTTGATTTTAACCGGGCTGGCGTTCCGTTAATGGAGTTAGTTACTGAACCTGATATTAAAAACGCTAAAGAAGCGGTGGCTTTTGCCAAAGAATTGCAGTTGATTTTGCGTTATCTGGAAATTTCAAACGCTGATATGGAAAAAGGACAGATGAGGGTTGAGGTCAATATAAGCTTGTCTCAAATCTCAAATTTCAAATCTCAAAAATTAGGAACAAAAGTTGAAATAAAAAATCTTAATTCTTTTCGAGCGGTTGAAAAAGCGATAGAGTATGAAATTGAAAGACAGACAAAGGTTTTAGAATCCGGTAAAAAAATTATTCAAGAAACCCGCGGTTGGGACGATGTGGAAGATATTACTGTTCCCCAGAGAGAAAAAGAAGAAGCTCATGATTATCGTTATTTACCGGAACCGGACTTGCCACAGATAATATTTTCTAATTTTGCTCGAATCTCAAATAAAACTAAACGAATATTCGAAAATAATTCTAATTTATTCGCGGACAAATCGATAAATTTTATTGATTTCGAAAGACTAAAAATCGAAACTTCGGAATTACCGGCTCAAAAACGAATCCGTTTTTCTAAAGAATATGGTTTAATGTCGGATCAGATAGAAATTCTTATTGAAAATAAATTTTTTGCTCAATATTTTGAAGAATCGGTATCAGAATTGTTGAATAAACTCTCGAATGATACTCGAATTAACTCGGATGACACGCAAATAACAAATTTATTATTTGATAAAAACTCGATATCGTTTGGGGAGGATTCGAGAAAAAATATTATTCAATTGCTTTATAATTATTTTTCAAGCGATCTTAGAGGATTAATGAATGAACATAAAATCAAACTTGAAGATTTAAAAATTACACCTAAAAATTTCAGTGATTTGATAGTTTTGATATTTATAGGACATCTTTCCAGCCGTTCGGCTAAAGATATTTTAAAAGAAATGCTTTTAACGGGCCGAAATTCTTCTCAAATTACGGAGGAGCGGGGATTGAAACAAATTTCTGACGAGAAAATTATCGAACAAGTTATTGAAGAAGTTGTTTCGGAGAACTTAAAAGCGATTGAAGATTACAAAAATGGAAAAGAAAACGCTATACAATTTTTAGTTGGTCAAATAATGAAAAAACTCAAGGGCCGAGCTAACCCTCAAATGGTAAATAAACTCTTAAAGGAAATTTTGACAAAAATTAAATAAAATTGTAATATAAAAATTGTTCTTTAAAAAAATATTGGAAAGGAGGAAAATAAATAATGTTTTATGGAACAGAGAGTAGAACCCTTGACTATCGTGGGAGAATTAGCTTCAACAGAAGAACAAGAGAGGCGTTAGGCAATATGCCTATAATAACAAAAAGGGGTAAAAGGATTCTAATTTTTCCCGAACAAAAGAAAGACGAGTTTAAACCTTATCAGATATGGATTGGTAAGGTTGACAAACAGGGCAGGCTACGTATTCCAAGTAAACTACTTTCCGGGTTTTTCAACAAAAAAAGAATAATTTTATTAGGGAAAGGAGACCACATTGAGCTTAGGTTTGACCAAACAGGAATGGGTGTCTAGGGCGCCCTCAAAAAAAGGGGGTTTTCCTTCTCCCCCTTATTTTTTTTCAAAAAATACTTTTATTAATATTTCAGCTTCTTTAAAATTTTTAATCCAAATAATTTTTTTATCTTTTTTAAACCAAGTCATTTGACGCTTGGCGTAGCGATAAATTTCTTCGCATAAAAGTTCAATCATTTCTTTTTTAGTAATCAATTTTTGTAAATATCGCGCAACATAACGGTATTCTAATCCTAAATCATCCAGTTTTTGCCAAGAAACCCCTGATTGGTGGAGCTTTTTTACCTCTGATATCATTCCTTGTCTTAGTCTTTTTAAAAGTCGTTTATTTATCAGTTTTTTTAATTCTTCGGTTGATTTTTTAACGCCAATTTTTAACACTGCAAAAGTAGTTGTTGGTTTATTTTGATTTTTATTTTGATTAACGCTGATATTATTTAAACTTGGTACTGGTTTGTTAGTTATTAAAATAATTTCTAAAGCTCGAATTAACCGACGTCGGTTATACTTATCAATATTTTTTGCCCGTCGCGGGTCTAATTTTTGAAGTTTTTTGAAAAGTTCTTCCGCTGATTTTTTTTCCAGTTGTTTTCTTAATTTAGGTTGAGGCGGAACAGCCGGTAGTTGATAATCGTAAATTAAGGTGTCAATATAAAATCCGGCGCCTCCGCAAATAATGGGGATTCCCTTTTTTTTAAAAATTTTTTGAAGCGTTTTTTTAGCGAGTTTTTGGTATTGGGCAACGGTAAAAGTTTTTTTCGGTGAAACCACATCCAAAAGATGATGTTTAATTCCTTTATAAAAATAACTTTGGTTTTTGAGTTGTAATTTTGATTTTTGATTTTTGATTTTTGGTTTATCCCTTGGCACTTTTCCCGAACCAATATCTAACCCTTTATAAACCTGCCTTGAATCAGCAGAAATAATTTCGGCTGAAAAATTTCTCGAATTTTCATCAGATGAGTTTGAATTTTTTTCGAATATTAGGGATTTATTCGATTTAATTTGAGAAGGAGTCGAAAGATACTTCGCAATTTTAACCGCCAATTCTGATTTACCTGAAGCTGTTGGCCCTAAAATTACGATAATTTTTGGTTTTTTGACTGGGGTTGACACTTTTTGTAGGATATTAAATTGAATTAGATATTAATTATAAAATATTTATATTGCTTTTTCAGTTATGTCTTTTTTAATTTTTTTAATTAGTCCCTCAATATTTATTTCACCTTCAACTCCACGGCGATAATGTCGGATATTAACGGTTTTGTTATTGGCTTCTTTGTCGCCAATAATTAAGAGATACGGAATTTTTTGGATTTCTCCTTCGCGGATTCTTTTTCCTAAGGTTTCATTAGCGTCTTTTAATTCAACTCTCAAGTTTTCCGATTTTAAAAAATGAAATATTTTTTGCGCGTAATCTATCTGTTTTTGGCTAATTGGGATAATAGCAACTTGGATTGGCGCCAGCCACAGAGGAAAAGCGCCGGCAGTATGTTCTATATAAACTCCCATAAAGCGATCAAGCGAGCCGAGTAAAGCACGATGAATCATAAATGGGGTTTGTTTTTTATTTTTTTCATCAATATAAAACATTTCAAATTTATCCGGCAGATTAAAATCAAATTGAATTGTTGAAAGTTGCCATTCGCGTCCGATAGCGTCTTTTACTTTAATATCTATTTTCGGACCGTAAAATACCGCCCCTCCGACATCTTTAATTATCTTTTTTATGCCGCTTTCTTTTAACGCTTGTTTAAGAGCGTTTTCAGCCATTTTCCATTTTTTTTCAGAACCAGCATAGTTTTTTTTGCTTTTTGGGTTTCTTACGCTTAAGTTAATTTCAAAATTTTTGAATCCAAAAGTAGTTAAAATATAAATAGTCAGCTCTAGAGCTTTTTTAATTTCCGATTTCACTTGATTTGACGCGCAGATAATATGACCGTCGTCTTGAGTAAATCCTCTAACTCTAGTTAATCCATGAAGAACTCCTGATCGTTCATAGCGGTAGACTGTCCCCATTTCAGTAAGACGCATCGGAAGATCGCGGTAAGACCGGATTTTTTGTTTATAAACTTGAATATGAAAAGGGCAATTCATTGGTTTTAAAATATAGTTTTCTCCTTCTATCCCGAGAGGAGAATACATATTTTCTTTATAGAACTGAAGATGGCCGGATTTGGTCCATAGTTTTTCTGATCCAATATGGGGGGTAGTAACTAATTGGTATTCTCTTTCAAGATAAGTATTGAGAGCAAACATCATAATGTTGTGACGCAACATTGCTCCTTTGGGCAAGTAAATCGGTAATCCTTGACCCACCTCGTCGTTTATAAGAAACAGCTCAAGCTCTACTCCTAATTTTCGATGGTCTCTTTTTTCGGCTTCTTCTTGAAGTTTAAGATAATTATCTAATTCTTTTTTATTTTTAAAGGCGATGCCATAAATTCTGGTAAGCATCGGGTTTTTTTCACTGCCTTTCCAATAAGCGCCGGCAATTTTAGTCAGTTTAAAAGCGTCAGGATTAATTTCTTTAGTATTTTTAACATGCGGCCCTCTGCATAAATCAACGAAGTTTCCAGATTTATAAATTGATAAATTTTGAATTTTAATTTGTGATTTTAATTTTTCTTTGGCAAGTTCTTTAATGAGTTCTAATTTATATGGTTGGTCAGAAAATGTTTTTTTTGCTTCAGCAAAAGTTATAGATTCTTTTTTGAATTGCAGGTTTTGTTTAATTAATTTCCGCATTTGCTTTTCAATTTCTATTAAATCAATTGTTTCTCGAGTTTCCTTCGAATAAGTTTGGGTATTTCCTAAATTTTCTATTCGAGATTTATTTGATTTAATCCGCTTCTCATTTGAAACATTAAAATCAAAATCATAATAGAATCCATCTTCAATAGTTGGACCTATGCCTAATTTTATTTTTGGATATTTTTCTAAAATTGCCGCCGCCAAAATATGGGAAAGAGAATGGCGGACAGCTTCTAAAGATTTTTTATTG
>BBPF01004212.1_pt1 | contig 11206 bp, 7 predicted proteins | sample 1343921 | NCBI WGS metagenome assembly BBPF01 (sample SAMD00019090, study PRJDB2971) | groundwater metagenome | isolation source: The Cedars highly-alkaline
AGCAACATCGTATATGCCGAAACGTTATATGAAATGTCTTCGCCCGCCTATAATTAGAGGTAATGACTATGAAAATACTTGCTTTCAGTGATTGGAGGATCCAGCCTTTTGAAATGATAACGGATATTGTAACTGATCATAAACCCGATGTGATTTTATATGCAGGAGACGACCTTGATAGGTTTGTTAGACTCGATAAGTCTTTATTATTAAAAACACCGAGTCATCTTTTGAAATTAAATTATCCAGATTTAGAGCCAGTATTAGGCAAACAAAATGAGCTTTTTACACAAAAATTTAAGAAACATATACAAGAAATAGATTTTCAGAGCAACGATATTTTACAAAAGTTAAGAATACCATTTTATTATGTTAATGGCAATGACGATTTTTTACTACATGCGGACAGCACTTATTATACACGAATCCATAATGGATACTTTTTTATCGATGGTAAACGTTACGCTATAACCGAAACACCAAAAGGAAGAATAACAATCAAAGAAATGGATACTCTTTCCCTTCTCTTTTCAAAAGAATCTGAACCCAATCCTAATGAAGATTTGAAAACAGATGTTACCTTTGCAATAGGGGGAGGCATATATGCCCCCATAAGTCCTAGTTTCGGAGAGTTCACAATTCAAAAGAAAAGCGAAGAAATAACTATATTTGGCTGTGAATGTGAATTTGGTCTAAAAAGTAAAATCAAAAATAAACCGAAGGGATATGCAGATATATATTTATCACACTTGCCCCCGTTGGGAACATTGGACTTATCGGTTAGGTTTGGGATGGATCATATAGGTTCAAAAAAACTTTTGGATGCTATAAAGAAATATCATCCGAAATTAGTCATCTGTGGTCATTCTCATATATGGGGTGGAATTTCTGGAAAGATTGGAGATACACTCATTATTAATATCAGCTCCCAAGATAGAGATCCCTCTTACGGAAACTATGCGTTAATCGATACAAATGATTGGTCAGTAGAAATGAAAACAGTAGAAGAAAAAGCAATGCGTACAATACGGGGAATGAGTACTATTAAAAGCAGTCTTAAAAGAAAAAGAATGGATATGATAAACAAGAATAGAGAAGGTAGGGATGAGGAGATTGATGAAGCCTTGAGGAATCTAAGCCCCTGGGAAGTGTGTTGCTTCAGAACTCCTGAAAAAATATATGAGGCCATGGAGAAAATAGAAAGGCTTGATATAGATACTAAAAAAATCAGAGAAAGAATTGAAAGCTTAACATGGAAAAAACCAAAGATAATTAGAAAGATAACTATAAATCCAGATGAGCATGCATTTGTTGATGTAGAGACCGGTCTCGCCAACGGTCCAAAACCAGGAAAATTATGGCTTATAGGATTGTGGTATAATGGAGATTTAAGACACCTCCTATTCCCTAAGGAGAAAAAAGAATTTTTGAAGTATTTAAAACAAAATCAAATAACTTCTTTGGTTTCTTGGACAAGATATGATCGTAATGCATTACACCCTATGTTGGAAAGAGCAAATATAAAGATCAAATTTATAGATGCATGTCAGAGGACATCCAATTGTGTTATTTGGTATACTTACCGGTTGCATGAATTATATAATGCTCTATTCCCGGATAAAAATTATATTGTAGACCTTATTCCGGGGCACATTGCTGGATTATATGCAGACCATTTGATTATCTCCAATAAATCTTGTTCATACTGTCCACCAAAAGAGGTGATAATAGAGCACATAAAAGAAAGAAATAAAGTAGATATACTTCAAATGATTGAAATTTGTAGGAGATTATGGGATGGTTAGGCGGGCTTCGACACATCACATAACACAGTATATACGCGGCGGGCTATCGCCCTTGCCCTTCGGGACATTGCCTTCGGCAACGTCGCATACACCGAAACCGTTAGGCGCAATGCCGTGCCACAGAAAGAGGTTAATCGGATGACAAAACATATTTCAACAAGATTAGCTTGGCATATGGACGGTTGGAATGGCCATATCTGCAACAATCCAGCCACTAATGTCTATTGCATCGGACAACATTCATATCCTGGTGATATGATTGCTCAAAGAAGGTGCCTTGAATGGGAAGTATCAGAAAAAGTAAGAGGTAAATCAATAGCAAAACTCGATAAGATTCCTCCTTGCGTTTACAGTATCAATGCATTTGGTACCGAAAAAGTCAGAGCATTTTCCCAGCCACCAGATTGGTTCAGAGATGACTCAAAGGAGAGATATTGGGATCTACCACCTTCCACAGTCTGCATCTGGCCCTACGAAGAAATGTACACGGATGATGTGAGGTATCCGGAGGGGAGTTCACAAAAATACAACTACGAGAAAAGATTAGAACACGCTAAGCAGTATTTTCAAGAGTTAACACCGGGCAAAAGTCTCATCTTCTACTACGCCAATTACAGCAATCCCTTCAGCGAAAACGAAGCCAATAAGTATGTCCTCGTGGGGATTTCCCGATTGAAGTCTTTAGGAGATTTCTTGTACTATGAAGGGATGTCAGAGGAGAACAAGAAAAAATATGCTGGTGGCTTCGTGTGGCAAAGGTCGGTTACATCCCATTATCCTGAACAAGGATTCAGACTCCCATACCATCTGTATCTTGACAAACCCGACATACTAAAACGCTTTCTGTTCGTCCCTGACAATGAACGAAACTTCAAGTATGCAACAAGGCACATCACTGATGACGATGCACTTGATATTGTAGAGAGGCTTGTTGAGACCACACAAGCACTTATTGAGATTGGGGACAAAACGGAGAATTGGGAACTTCGCAGAACCTGGCTCCTGAGTCTCATTGCAGAACTCTGGAATAATCGTGGCGCATATCCAGGTCTCTCAAAAGTCCTTGATTATCTGGGTTTTCAAGAGGCAATCCCCTACTACAAAGATCAGGTAACCGCAGGCAGAGAGAAAGAAGCAAAAGAGGCTATTTTTCCTTTTCTCGATTCGAAAACCGGTTCGATTCCTAACCTAAAACTGAGTGATGAAGTACGAAAGAAAATCCAACGCTCATGGAAGTTAAAAACGGAACCAGAAAGAGAACTGTTGACACATATCCTCCTTCGTATAGATCTGCAAAAAGATCAAATTGGAAAAACACTCGCAGAAGACAGAGCCAAGAATGGGATTTTTGCAAATCTCGAACAGATAGTTCAGAATCCCTATCTTCTCTCAGAACAGTTTATTGGTGACGATCCAGATGACAGAATCAGTTTCAATAAGATTGACCATAGTGCTCTCCCCTCTCCTGAACTTGGCCTTGAACCCCTTTTAGAAAAAGATGACGCCAGAAGATTCCGTGCCTTGTGCGTCGAGCGTCTCCACCGAGAAGGACTGCATTCTTTCGTATCCTCTACGAATGTCCTCCACGATGTTAACCACAAGTTAAGTTTTTTCCCGGATTGGAAACGGCATCAGTTTAATCTCAGATACTTTGAGGTGGACAGAGATATTCTTGAAGAGGCACTAACCCTCAGACACGAAGAAGACCGGCTGTATATCTATTTGAAGCACGTCTATGAAGACGAGAGGGAAATTGAGACTCAAATCCGTAGTCTGGCAAAACGACCAGACATTTCCTTTAGGTCACCAGTAACAGAAAAGCACTGGCACGACTATCTCTACGATCCTAACAGTGTCCTTGCCAAGAAGAACCCTAAAGAATATAGGGCAGCGATAAACGGACAGATCGAAGTCTGTCAGAAAGTCTTCACCAAGCCTATTTGCGTCGTCTCTGGTGCTGCAGGCACGGGGAAAACGACCATCATAAAGGCTATCATCAACGCAATAGAGAAGGCACACGGCAAGGGAACGTCATTCCAACTTCTCGCACCTACTGGTAAGGCAGCAGACTGGATTCGAGAGAAAACGAACAAGCCTGCTTCCACGATTCATTCCTTCCTCGCTCAAAGAGGATGGCTTAATGACAATCTTACATTCAAGCGTGCTGGTGGTAAATGCGAAGAGGGAATCTCAACCTATATCATCGATGAAGCTTCAATGGTTGATCTTAGCTTGGGTGCTGCTCTTTTTAGGTCTATTAACTGTGCGAGCGTGCAACGACTAATCCTTGTTGGCGATTCAAATCAGCTGCTACCTATTGGCAGAGGTAAAGTCTTCGCAGACATTATCGATTGGCTTATCGAACAAGGTTCTGAATCAATCGGGATTCTGAGAACGAATCTCCGACAGATGGAGAATCGACTTGAAGGCAAGGGAACAGGCATTCTTGATTTGGCAAATATCTACTTGCGAGAAAAAACAGCGGACACAGACAAGCAGACCCAGAAATCCCGGGCAGAATCAATTCTCGCAAGGTTGCAAGACGAAGGCGAGATAGACAAGGACCTCCGTGTGCTCTACTGGAAGAATCCAGTAGAACTAAAACAGAAGATACTTCAAGTGATTGTTTCTGATATTGAAGCAGACACAGGTGAAAACTTCAACTATGACAGACCATATGAGCTACTAACAAAAGCTGCGAAAGGTGATAACTCAAACCCGCGGCCAAGCTACTTCCAAGTTATTTCACCATATAGAGGGGAGGAATTCGGAACTGAGAATATCAATCTTGAATTACAGCAGTTCTTTAATGGCTACAATGTTAAGAACAAAGGTACGCTTGGCGGTATCACGATCTTCGACAAAATCATTCAATTCAGAAATCGACCCAAGTCAGATCGGTACTGGGCCTATAATCGCGAGTCAAGGTGTGAAGAGCAGATCGAGGTCTACAATGGAGAACTAGGTTACACGAAACCACACGCTTTTGACAGAAATTGGAAATGGAGTAATTTTCGGATTCAACGATTTCAAGCTTGGTTTGCTCGCAAGGAAAAGTACTGGATAGAGTTCAACTCTGATTCAGAAGTTGAAAACAATATTGAGCTTGCATATGCAATCTCTGTGCACAAATCACAAGGTAGCGAGTTCGACAGGGTATATTTTATCTTACCTAAGAGCAAAGCCGCCCTCCTTTCGACAGAGCTGATTTACACAGGTATTACTCGGGCACAGAAACATCTCACTATTCTTGCAGAAGAAGATGTCTCTGTTTTTGTCTCACTTCGGAGACCAGAAAAATCGCATTTGCTGGCAATAAACTCTTCGCTCTTTACATTTCGTCCTGTGCCAGATGAAATGCTTCAGATACGAGCTTGGTACGAAGAGGGTAAGATTCACCATACACTTGCAGACTATATGGTGAGATCGAAATCAGAAGTAATCATTGCTAACATCCTTTTCGATAGGAACATTCCATTCAAGTATGAAGTGCCGCTCTTCGCTTCAGACGGCACGTTCTACATTCCAGATTTCACCATCACTTGGAATGGTGAGCAATGGTATTGGGAACATCTCGGCTTACTCGATAGAGAGGACTATAGAAATCATTGGCAGACTAAGAAGGAATGGTATAAAAAACATTTTCCCGATCGGCTCATAACGACGAGCGAATCAACTACCTTGAGTAAAGATGCAAAAGACATTGTTGACAAGCACTTCTCGTGAGGTGGGCACGGCACAGCGTATAACGCAGCATAAAAGGTTCGTGCCTTTTTGCACTCACCCAAATTCCGCCTTTGGCGGAACTTCTTTTATGCTGGAAACGTTAGGCGCAATGCCGTGCCTGAAAAACTTGGAGGGAGTAAACTATGCAAGAAATGTGGAAATTTAAAGAACTTGAAACAGGGATGCCAGAAAGAGATCCTCGTGAAACGGAATTTTTCCGTCCTCCGAAGCCCTCAGAGGCACTCGTAAGAGAAATTATTCAGAACTCACTTGATGCTAAGAGAAACGATGAGCCTTGGAGTCAAGTGCGGTTCACATTTGGAAGTGTAAAGAGAGGAGAAATTGACGAGTACCTCGATGGGCTGATACCTCATCTTGCGGCATGTGAATTCAACCTGCCGGACCTTACAAGGGAGGCTTCTTTACACTTTCTGACAATTGAAGATTTCGGTACAACTGGATTGGATGGTGCCACAGGCGAAGGCGCGACAAGGCCGGAAAAAGGAACAAGTAACTTCTTTGACTTCTGGTGGCGAGAAGGAATATCGGGTAAAAAGGAAACACGGGCGGGGAGGTGGGGACTTGGTAAAACAACATTTCATATTACTTCGAGGATCAGAACATTCTGGGGATATACAATTAGATATGGTGATTCAAGAATATTACTGATGGGTAAGACCCTGCTTAAAACTCACAATATTGGAAATACCGGATACCAATACTATGGCTATTTTACCGGGGATGATTATAAGCCGATATCAGATAACAGGATAATTGAAGATTTCAGGAGAAGATTTTCAATAAGCAGAGGGAATGAACACGGACTATCGCTCACCGTTCCTTTGCCGGATGGAGAAATTACTCGCGAATCAGTTCTGAGGTCTGTTATTATTCACTATTTTTTCCCTCTTGCGAAGGGCACCCTTGAGGTTGAAATTAGAGACAACGGCAACTCTTTAACCGTCAAAAGCGATAACCTGATACAAGTGGCTGTTTCTCAGAAATGGTCGGGAACATCATGGGAGAATGTGAATGTTCGTGAACTGCTGCAGTTCGTATTTGGTGCAATATTAGGTTCCAGAGTTATAGATATTCGCCCATTGAACCCTGAAAAACCGGAGATAACAGAGGAAACATTCGATAACACATTCAATAGCTTAAGGGAATCGTTCAATGCCGGTAATCTTATAACTTTCAGAATTTACCTTTCAATAAAGAAGGTTACAGAGACGCAGTCCGTTTTCACATATTTTATGGTTCATCTGAAAAAAACTTCTGATTTAAGAGGAGCAGAAGAATTCTGGATTCGTTCAGGAATAAGAATATCTGATATTCAAACACTTGGAAACCGACCGGTTCGTGCCTTGGTGGTAGCAGAGGATAGCCCTGTCGCAACCTTTCTCGGCGATGCTGAAACACCAGCTCACACAGACTGGAAGGAAAATACCGAGGGGTTTAAGGAAAAATATCAAGATGCTGCGAGAATTCTTAGATTTATCAAAAGAAGCGTAAGTAAAATCGTTTCACTGCTTGACCAGCCTCCGGAGGAAATTCAAAGAGATTTCCTTAATGAGATATTTTTTGTTCCAGCAATTCAAGAAAATGAAGAACAAGAAGACATTACGAAAAAGCCTAAACCTCCCATAGAGAGAAAAATTCCTGTGTTTCTGATAAGTCCCATCAGCGGAGGTTTTAACATTTCCTTAAATCCAAAAAAGCAGGATGTTTCTCTGCCTCTTCATGCAACAGTAGTGGCTGCACACGATGTGAGGAGAGGTAATCCATTTAAGCAGTATGAGCCGTATGATTTTGATTTTGGAAACAGTTCTTGGCCAATAAATGCTGAAGGATGCAGTATACTGAACAGGGAGAGGAATAAAATAGAAACTCAAGTAACATCGCCTGATTTCAGTTTAAGAGTCACAGGTTTTGATCCTAACAGGGATTTGGTTGCCAAGGTAACGGAGGGTTAAAACGATGAAACGAAGATTCAACCATACCGGGCGTAAAAGAATCCTGAGGGAGAACATATCAATAGTCTTAATTAGGGACCAGCAGAATAAGGTCAGATCGTTTAATGCTACAATCAATCTGAAAGGGCTGGCTTTGCCCTCCGATGCAAAGTTATATGTTGAGGCATGTCATAGAGATGAGTTAAAACGTTTTGATTTTGGAAAGGTAGAGAATATTTCATCTCCTTCGGATACTCTGCTGACCGCTCTTGCTTACACCGAACATTTGAAGTTCCGTGTTCTTGTTGTGGAGGAATCTGGAGAGCATGGTAAAATCCTTGCTCATGCAGATAGAATTGCACTGGAGATTCCCGCGGATAAAAAACCTATCCTCCCTGTAGAATTCCGCGATCTGGGTCAGCAGATATGGTGTGTTGAATTTACCGGAGATGAAGGAGCACCTGTTCTGGTGATCAATAACAGAATTCCCAACATCGAAAATATGGCAAAAATCGATTCTCACTTTATAATGTATGTGTATCCAGCTGTCATCAGACAGGCTCTTACTCATATGATCTTTATTGACGGCGTGGAGGACATTGCGGACCCGCCCGCAGACTGGCATAGAGAGTGGCTTGAGTTTTCGAGAATAATACTTCCTGCTGAAGGTCCACCTCGGGAAATTCTTAATCCGGGAGAGAATGGTAATTCTGAAGTCGTAATTGATTGGATAAATAAAGTTGTTGAGGAATTCTGCTTTTCAAGAAATGAATGGAGAGAATATATTCGGCTTCTTGAAGGAGAAGAGACATGATTGCATTAAGAGTTCTTAAAGAGGATGGTATCCAGAAGTTTAAGGAATATATTGGGAGTGTAAGAAATAATCAACAAACACCTTGCCCTGATTTAAATATCGAACCATACTCATATGAATTTCAACCCAGAGTTGAGATTGATGAAAGCAGATCCTTTGCCACAAGAATGGAAATGGGGAGATATTTATTTGAATGTTTTGATAATGCAGGGATCCAGCGTAGCGATGTGGTGGGAAAAGGAAAAGAAGACCTGTGGACATGGCTGGCTTATATATGGTTTGAACAGATCACAAATGGAAGACAAAAGATACAAGAAATTTCTAAGTATGTTTGTAGCTCTGATTACACCGATTATTACCGACACCTTGTCGCTGGCCCATACTATGTATACTCCATTCACCGTGAACATAATTCTCGACTTATTCTCCACAATCCTCCAGATACACCTGGTGATTATTTTGAGCAAGTTGCATCCCGTCAGTATATTATTTCGCATCCCAATCTGGTTGAAACTGCTCACATGCTTTATTGGGACAGTAGTAGAAATTTTCCTAAAAGAGGGGCACAGTCAAGAGAAAGGCCGGGTAATCTCAGGCGATTTGTTAAAATAATCGGACAGTTAGAACTGACCTATGATATTTACACCATGAGTCCCGGTGAAATTCTTAATCTTTTACCAGCTGAATTTGGTCAATGGAAGGGTTCGCGGTGAACAACAATATGATAAATCATACATTCTTTGCGATAGATTTATTTGCCGGTGCTGGCGGGCTAAGTGAGGGATTCAAGCAGGCTGGATTTGACATTATCGCGCAGGTTGAAATGGATAAATGGGCGTGCGAGACTCTGAGAACCCGTCATCTATACCACGGACTAAAAGCCTTCGGAAAGGGCTATCTATATCGTAAGTATCTCCGGCAGGAAGTAGGGCGGGAGGATGTTCTCGATCGATTTCCGGATCTCAGCGAGTCAATTTCACACCGAGTTATTCAAGCAACCCTCGGAAACGACGGGACAGCGCCCATACTTCAGAAGATAGAGGTGAGCAGAAGATATCACGGTGCGCCACGATTCCATGTGCTTCTCGGAGGTCCACCCTGTCAACCCTACTCGCTTGCCGGAAGGTCGAGAGATCCCTTCGGAATGAAGAATGTCGAGAGGCATTACCTTTACAGGCATTATCTTGAGATTCTGGAGAGCCTTCAACCGGATTTTTTTCTTTATGAGAATGTCCCCGGTCTTTTTACTGCGAGGGCTGAGGGGAAAGAGATATTTGTCAAGATATTGAACGATTTCTCGTCCCTGAACCCTCCTTACGTAATTACACCCCCTCTGGAACAGGTTCTTGAAGAGCCGTGCAGCTACATTCTTAACAGTGCAGACTTCCACATCCCGCAAACCAGGAAGAGGTTGATTCTCATCGGATACAGGAAATCTCTTGAACACAAAAACCCCGGGATAAAAAACATATTCAAAGGATTACAGAAACTGACCCTTAAGAACAGGGGGGGAGGGCGCCTTACGGTTGAAGATGCAATCGGTGATTTACCGGCCCTGAAACCGGGTGAGGGAAGTAATGGCTGGTTCGGGTCTTACAGTTCAAATGTGAACCTCAAATCCTATCCGACAAGCATGAGAAGGGATTCTCCAGGGATTTCTAATCATAGAGCAAGAACACACATGCAGGGTGACCTTGAGAGATATAGGTTCTTCATCGAACATCACAGAAATGGGAACGGGGCGGCGCGCCTGAATGACCTCATTGAGGAAAGCCCCGACCTTATCCCGAACCACAGACACCTTGACAAGTTTCTGGATAGATTCAAAGTTCAGTGGTGGGATTGCCCCGCTTCAACAATAACGGCGCATATCTGCAAGGATGGACACTACTATATACACCCGGACATCAATCAATGCAGGTCTTTTACCGTGAGGGAGGCTGCCCGGTGCCAGTCCTTCCCCGATAACTTCAAATTTGAAGGACCCAGAACCGAACAGCTCAGGCAGGTCGGCAACGCTGTTCCACCTTTACTTGCCAGAGTAATAGGCAGATACATCCGTAAAGAACTTGAAAAGATTTATGCTAAAGAAATCCAATCTGGTGAATAGAAATGAAAATGCCGGGTCGAAAGGATATGAACATATTCAGGGGGAAAATTATTGAGTGGTATAAGAAAAATGGTAGAGCTTATCCATGGCGGGAAACTGTTGACCCATTTCGAATTCTAATTGCGGAAATGATGCTGAGGCGAACGAAGGCGAATCAGGTGGTTCCTGTATATGAACACTTTCTGAAAGAGTATCCTGACGTTGATTCTCTTGCTGTAGCAAAACAGGAAGCCCTCGAGGAAATTCTTTATCCTCTCGGGTTAAGATGGCGTGTACCGGCTTTCAGAATGGTAGCACGGGAAGTGCGCGAAAAATATCAATGCAGAATTCCTGAAACAAGGGAGGAACTGTTATCCTTACCCGGGGTGGGTGAATATGTGGCGGGGGCGGTATTATCCATTGCCTACGGCAAAAGAGAATGGCTTGTGGACAGCAATATTGTGCGGATTTTCAAGAGATACTTTGGTATCAAAACATCAAAAGAGGGACGCAGGAACAAACATGTTATAGAAATAGCTAAAATTTATGCATCAGAAAGGGATCCCGGCAGGGCAACTATGGGTATTCTGGATATAACCGCTCTTGTCTGTAAACCTGGAAAACCAGATTGTGAAAAGTGTCCTGTGATAGATCACTGTCATTATGCACTATTCCAGAAGAGAGATTAACAGGATTGGCACGGCACAGCGTATAACAGCGGATAAAAGGCTACGATGCTACGCACCTACGCCCAAATTGCCTTCGTTAACTTCTTTTATCCGCGAAACGTTATACGCCATGCCAAGGAGTAAGTAAGATA
>BBPF01001375.1_pt1 | contig 11203 bp, 9 predicted proteins | sample 1343921 | NCBI WGS metagenome assembly BBPF01 (sample SAMD00019090, study PRJDB2971) | groundwater metagenome | isolation source: The Cedars highly-alkaline
TCACAGCGAGTAAGTGGGCGGCAAGGTGCGCCTCAGGCGCTCCGCTTATATCGCAATAATCTGGATGGCTGGGTTTTAGTATTTGCCGGGCAAGAGTGGCGGTCACCTACTTGGCCAAAGTAGCGCCCAAATCATGGTCCGCTTGTCACTCTCCTGCCGGGATGCTATAATATTCTGGAAGATTGACAGGAGGATGACGATGCAGCAAAGCCAGATTCGTAATTTTAGCATTATTGCACATATAGACCACGGTAAATCCACGTTGGCCGATAGGCTGCTGGAATTTACCGGTGCGCTTGCAAAGCGGGAGATGGCTGAGCAGGTTCTTGATCAAATGGATCTAGAAAGGGAACGCGGCATTACAATTAAACTTCAGGCGGTGCGTCTGCTTTACCTTGCCAAAAACGGGCAGGAATACAGCTTAAATTTGATTGATACACCCGGACACGTGGATTTCACTTATGAAGTTTCCCGCAGCCTGGCAGCCTGCGAAGGGGCGCTGCTCGTGATAGACGCGGTACAGGGGATTGAGGCGCAGACCTTGGCCAATGTTTATCTGGCGACAGAAAACAATCTGGAAATTATACCGGTGATCAATAAAATAGATTTGCCAAATGCCGATGTGGATAAAACAAAGCGGGAACTGGAAGAGATCATTGGCCTGGCAGGAGATGACGCGGTGCTTACTTCGGCTAAAGCCGGCATTGGCATTGAGGATGTACTGGAAGCTGTCGTAAACAGGGTGCCGCCGCCGACCGGCGAAGCGGATGCACCTTTGCGCGCTTTGATCTTTGATTCTCATTATGATGCTTACCGCGGTGCCGTGGCTTATGTGCGAGTGATGGAAGGTCAAATTAAGGAACGCATGAAAATTAAAATGATGAGCAACGGGAAAGTATTTGAGGTGGCGGAAGTAGGCGTTTTTCGTCCGAGGATGACTAGAGTAAAGATGCTTAATGTCGGCGAAGTCGGTTATCTGGTGGCCGCAGTCAAAAACGTAAAGGATACCCGGGTGGGGGACACTATTACATCAGCAGAACGGCCGGCAGCGCAGCCATTGCCTGGCTACCGCCGTGCCAACCCCATGGTCTTTTGCGGACTTTACCCGGTGGAAAGCGCCGAATATGAAGATTTGCGGGACGCCCTGGAAAAGCTTAATCTAAACGATGCCGCACTTACTTATGAGCCGGAAACATCGGCAGCGTTAGGTTTCGGTTTTCGTTGTGGTTTTTTAGGTCTTTTACATATGGAGATTATCCAGGAGAGGTTGGAGAGGGAGTATCAGCTAACGTTGATTACTACTGCCCCAAACGTGGTTTACCGGGTTAATTTGCATAACGGAGCTACAATAAACATTGATAATCCCGCACGGCTGCCAAATTCTGCCGAAATTGTCTCGGTCGAGGAACCCTATGTTACCGCCCGCGTCATAGTGCCAACCGAGTACGTGGGTCAGGTGATGGAGCTTTGCCAGGAGAAACGGGGCATTTTTGTCAATATGGAATATCTTGAAGCCTTACGGGCGGTCTTAACTTACGAAATGCCTCTCTCTGAAATCGTTTTTGATTTCTTTGACCTACTAAAATCAAAGACGCGAGGCTATGCCTCCTTAGATTATGAACTGTTGGGCTACCGTGTTTCCAAACTTGTAAAAGTTGATTTGTTGATTAACGGTCAAGCAGTAGATGCGCTGTCTTTTATCAGCCATGTAGAAAGAGCTTACCAGCGGGGCCGTGAATTAACCGGAAAATTGCGGGAAATTATCCCGCGACAAATGTTTGAGGTTCCGCTCCAAGCCTCGATCGGCCAGAAGGTTATCGCTCGGGAAACAATTAAAGCTATGCGCAAAAATGTGCTAGATAAGTGTTACGGCGGCGATATCACGCGCAAACGTAAGTTGTTGGAGAAACAAAAAGCGGGCAAAAAACGGATGAAGCAGGTGGGCAATGTGGAGATTCCCCAGGAAGCTTTCATGGCCGTATTGCGGATTAATTGAGGATGAAAATAGCCGTTTACATTCATATTCCCTACTGCAGTTCAAAATGTATTTATTGCGATTTTCTTTCTTCTCCGAATTTGGCTATCGGTTCGGCAGAATATTTGCGGGCGCTTGAGCAAGAACTTACTCTGCGCAGTCGGGAATTGCGGGAGGCAGGCGTTGTGGTCGATACCGTCTATATTGGCGGCGGCACACCCACAGTTCTTTCCGCGGCGGAGTTGTCTTCACTGTTGTCTGCCTGCCGCACCCATTTGCCGCCTACCGGTGGCACAGAATGGACTGTCGAAGTAAATCCCGGTACTATTGACCGAGCTAAAGCCGTCGTGTTGCGTGACGGCGGTGTAAACCGCATCAGCCTTGGCGTTCAAGACATAAACGACGACAGGCTCGCTCTCCTTGGGAGAACGCATACATTCGCCCAGGCTAGGCAGGCATTTTCTTTGTGCAGAGAGTTTTTTAACGCTCTGTCTGTTGATGTGATGATTGGCTTACCCGGCCAAAAAGCTGCTGACTCTGCAGAAACGGTAGAGGAGCTTTGTGCCTGGCAGCCGGAGCATTTTTCTCTCTACGGATTGAAAGTGGAGTCAGGTACGCGCCTTGAGGGGCTTCTGGAGCAAGGAGAGGTAACCCTCCCATCAGAAGAGGAAGCTTTGCTCATGATGCAACAGGGCAAAGAGATTCTTACTGCACACGGATTTAATCATTATGAAATTGCAAATTTTGCCAAACCAGGTCATCAATGTCGTCATAATTTAAGCTACTGGGAAAATCGCCCGTATCTTGGTTTGGGGCTGGGCGCTCATTCTTATTGGCAGAACAGCCGTTACCGTAATACGGCAGATCTGCCGCTTTACCAAAATTCCCTCCTGGCAGGGAACCTGCCGCCGGTAGCTATCCATCCTGTCGAAATGCGCGAAGAAATGGAAGATACAATGATGCTTGGGCTTAGGCTGACTGCCGGTGTGTCTTTTAAGGAATTTCAGCGCCGCTTCCGGCTTGACTTACGCACGCTGTTTGCTGCGGAAATCCATGGACTTGCAGAGAGAGGCTTAATTGAATGTGATTCGGAAGCAATTCGCCTCAGCCGACGTGGATTGCCGCTGGCTAACTTAGTTTTTGCCGAGTTTATCACTGTCTAACCTTGACAACAACCTGCTTAAAATGGTATTTTTGTAATAGCTTTAGCACTCATAAACAGAGAGTGCTAAGTTAAGGAGGAAAACAAATGGCTGGATTGAGTGATAGAAAACAAAAAATCCTCCAAGCCGTTGTTACCGACTATATCCAAACGGCTGAACCAGTAGGTTCGAGGTCCATTTCCAGGCGCTATAAATTGAATCTCTCCGCTGCCACCATCCGCAATGAAATGTCGGATCTGGAAGAGCTAGGCTTTTTGACTCAACCTCATACGTCGGCAGGCCGGATTCCTTCGCAGCAGGGTTACCGTTTTTATGTGGATGCTTTGATGGGTCCGCCTAACTTGACACGGCAGGAGGAAACATACCTGGCAAATGTTTTTACCCAGCTGCAGAAAATGAGGGAAATTGACCAAATTATCCAGCAGACAGCTAAGGTGTTATCGGTGTTGACCAGTTATACGTCGCTGGTGCTGGGACCGCAGTTTCGCCATAGTGCATTCAAGCAAATGCGTTTGGTTCCGTTAGATGAACAAAAAGCGCTGGTGGTACTGATTACCAGCGTCGGTCATATTAAGCATAGAGTAATTAACTTGCCGCAGGCACTAAGCAGCCAGGAACTGAACCAGATTGTCAGCTATCTTAATGAGCAACTGGCAGGACAAACTATAGAAAATCTTTCTGCCACCCGGCTGAGGCAGCTCCGCAGCGACCTTTACGCCCGGATTGATCTGCTCAGCCAAGTGTTGCAACTTCTGGATGAAAGCTCGGCTGATGGTGAAGGGAGAGTGTTTTTGGGAGGAACATCCAACATTCTTAACCAACCGGAGTTTAAGGACGTAGAGAAAATCAAACACCTTTTAACTTTGTTTGAGGAAGGAAGCAGACTTACTTTTGTCTTGGAAACATCTTCGGAGGGCGTTTCGATTCGCATCGGCACCGAAAATGCTATTACCGAAATGAGTGATTGCAGCCTAATTACGGCTACCTATCAGTTGGATAACCGTCCTGTTGGTGCCATTGGCGTAATGGGACCTACTCGCATGGAATACTCGCGTGTGATCACCATTATTGAACATATTGCCAGTCACTTGAACTTTGTGGTGCAAGATTTATGATGGGTGAGGTGATGTAAATGAACGAGGAAGAAAAAAAGATTTTCGCTGAAGAAGAGGTGCTTTCCGGCGAGCTAGAAGAGAGCCGGCAAACGCCAAGTGATGCGGACAGTACTGAGTTGGTCAGATTGCAGGAGGAAAATGCTCAGCTTTTTGCACGGTTGCAACGCCTACAAGCAGACTTTGATAATTATAGAAAGCGAGTGAAAGCAGACAAGCAGGAATGGACTGCGCAGGCAGTCTGCGATATCGTCAGAGAACTTTTGCCGGTAGTTGATAATCTGGAACGTGCTTTGGAAGCAAGCGGTTCCCCTGAATTACTACTCTCAGGTGTGGATCTTGTGACTAAACAGTTTTTGTCTGTGCTAAACAAGCATGGGCTCAGCACAATTGAAGCATGCGGCTTCCAGTTTGATCCTACCTGCCATCATGCTATTATGCAGCTGGAGTGTGCTGAGTCGGAAAATATGGTGGTGGAAGAACTGCAAAAAGGGTACAGGCTTAATCAGCGCTTGCTCCGTCCTAGCATGGTAAAAGTGGCAAAGTAATTTTTTAGAGATATTTAAGAATTTAGACAGGAGGAAATAAAATGGGTAAAGTTATCGGTATTGACCTTGGGACAACAAACTCTGTGGTTGCAGTAATGGAAGGTGGGGAACCGCAAATAATTGCTAATGTTGAAGGCGAAAGAATCACGCCTTCCGTAGTAGCGTTTAGTAAGGCGGGAGAACTGTTGGTGGGGCAGGTCGCTAAGCGTCAATCCATCACCAATCCTGAAAGAACTATTGCCTCGATTAAACGGCAGATGGGGACTAATCATACGGTTAAAATTGACGAAAAAAATTATACTCCTCAGGAAATTTCTGCTATGGTGCTGCAGAAGCTGAAAAAAGATGCGGAAAGTTATCTTGGGGAAAAAATAGATAAAGCGGTTATTACTGTGCCGGCCTATTTTACCGATGCTCAGCGCCAGGCTACCAAAGATGCCGGTAAGATTGCAGGGCTTGAGGTGCTGCGTATTATTAATGAGCCTACCGCTGCGGCACTGGCTTATGGCATGGATAAAGGAAATGACCATACTATTCTTGTCTTTGACTTGGGCGGCGGTACGTTTGACGTCTCGATTTTGGAGTTGGGTGACGGCGTTTTTGAAGTAAAAGCCACCAGCGGTAACAATCGCCTGGGTGGAGATGATTTTGATGAAAAAGTAATCAATTATCTGGCAGAGCAATTTAAAAAAGAGCAGGGCATTGATTTGAGAACTGACAAAATGGCGCTGCAGCGTTTAAAAGAAGCGGCAGAAAAAGCCAAAGTCGAACTTTCCAATTTGGCTACCACCAATATCAATCTGCCATTTATCACTGCCACGGCAGAGGGTCCCAAACATTTAGACATGAACCTGACCAGGGCAAAATTTAATGATCTGACGGCTGACTTGGTGGAAGCTACAATGGGACCGACACGCAACGCTTTAAAGGATAGTGGCCTGAAAGCGGAGAATATCGACAGAGTAATTTTAGTAGGCGGCTCTACCCGGATTCCAGCGGTGCAGGAAGCGATAAAAATTCTAATCGGCAAAGAACCGCACAAAGGTGTAAATCCAGATGAGGTGGTGGCGTTAGGTGCGGCCATCCAAGCCGGCGTGTTGGCTGGAGAAGTAAAAGATGTTTTGTTGTTGGATGTTACACCGCTTTCCTTGGGGATAGAAACTTTGGGCGGTGTTTTTACCAAAATTATTGAACGTAACACTACTATCCCTACTGCAAAGAAGCAGACTTTCTCCACTGCGGCTGACAGCCAGACTCAGGTAGATATCCATGTGTTGCAGGGCGAACGGTCTATGGCAGCCGGTAACAAAACATTGGGTCGCTTTAGTCTGGACGGTATTCCGCCTGCTCCGCGCGGCATTCCGCAAATTGAAGTATCTTTTGATATTGATGCCAACGGAATTGTAAATGTGTCGGCTAAAGATAATGCCACCGGCAAAGAGCAAAAAATCACCATTACCGCTTCAGCGGGACTTAGTAATAAGGAAATTGATGAGATGGTGAAAAATGCCGAGCAATTCGCCGCAGAAGATGAAAAACGCAGAGAACTGGCGGATGCACGCAATGAGTCTGATTCACTTTGCTATTCCACAGAAAAAATGCTGCGTGAACTGGGAGATAAAGTTGATAGCACTCAAAAAGAGGAAATTGAGGCGGTTATCACTAAGCTGAAGGATGTGTCGTCCAAAGAGGATATTGCTGCCATGCGCAGCGAAATGGAAACACTGACAAAGCACTTGCATGAGCTATCGATTAAGCTTTACCAGCAGCAAGAGGATGAAGCAAAGCCTGCAGAGGAAGGCGGACAGTCTGAGACGGTAGATGCCGAATATGAGGTCGTAGACGAAGATAAAAAATAGTGAAGCGTAAGGAATGTGAGCAAAAATGGCTAAACGAGATTATTATGATATCCTGGGCTTGTCAAGGGACGCCACTTCCGAGGAGATAAAAAAAGCGTACCGGAAGTTGGCAAGGAAATATCATCCGGACGTTAATCAGAGCGATCAAGACGCGGAGAATAAATTTAAGGAAATGAAAGAAGCCTTTGATGTGCTTAGTGAGCCTAGTAGCCGTGAGCATTACGACCGTTTCGGTCACGCTGCCGAGCAAGGGGCCGGCGGCTTCAATGGGTTTGGGCAAAGCGGTGGTGGCGGCTTCGGATTTGAAGATATTTTTGACACATTTTTTGGCGGCGGCGGCGGGCGCAGGTCAAACAGCCCGCAGCGGGGAATTGATTTGAGTTATGATTTGGAAATTAGTTTGGAAGACGCCGCATTTGGTTTAGAGACAATCGTAAAAATACCCAGAGCAGAATCATGTTCCACATGCGGCGGCAGTGGGGCAAAGCCCGGCACGCAGCCTGAAACATGCACCTATTGTAACGGCAGTGGACAACAGCAAGTGGTGCGCAATACGGCATTCGGTCGTTTTGTCAGTGCAAGAACCTGCGAAGCCTGCCGTGGAGAGGGGACCTTTATTAAAGAACGCTGCTCCGCTTGCCAGGGCAGCGGGAGCCAGCAGCACGAGCGGCAGATTGAGGTCAAAGTCCCGGCGGGGGTAGATACAGGCTCCCGTCTCCGTGTCACAGGCGAAGGGGCAGCCGGCAGCCGCGGCGGTCCTCCCGGTGATTTGTATCTGTTTATTCATATTAAGCCTCATGCTCTCTTTAGACGCGATGGTGACGATATCGTTGTCGAAGTGCCGGTTTCGTTTGCTCAAGCTGCGCTGGGTACTGAACTGGAAGTGCCGACACTTGATGGGAAGGCGCGCATTAAAGTGCCTGAGGGAACTCAACCGGGCACACTGTTTCGTCTGCGCGGCAAAGGGATTCCCCGTTTGCGCGGCTATGGCAGGGGCGACCAGCATGTCCGCGTGAACGTGGTTATTCCTAAAAAGGTTGCGGGGAAGCAGCGAGAACTGCTGCGTGAATACGCAAAGCTTGCCGGCGAAGAAATTGGGCATCATGATAAAGGTATTATTGATAAGTTGAAGGACGCGCTAGGAGGAAAATAGCGTGCAATGGTTAGAAGTAAAAGTTGTTACAGGGCGGGAGAGTACCGAAGCAGTGTCGGAAAAACTGATGAGCCTAGGTGCCGGCGGTGTGTCCGTCTATGATGAAATGGACTGGGTCACTGCCAAACAGGCAGGATTGGGTGAAATTTTCCCCGCCCTGCCTGCCGCAGATAGTGGACTGGTAACGATTAGGGGATATTTCCCCCTTTCTTTTTTAGCTGAGGGCAAAGAGGAAGAACTGAAGTCGTTTTTGCTAGCACTGCCCTCTTTTGGCCTGGCGCCGGCTGTCCTTTCCACCAAGCAGCATAGCGATCCAGACTGGGAACAGGCATGGAAGCAATACTGGGAGCCTACGCCGGCAGGTAATAAGCTGATGATTCTGCCGGCATGGCTGGATGCTTTGCCGTGGCCGGGCAGATTGGTTCTTCGGCTTGATCCCGGGGCTGCTTTTGGTACCGGAACTCATGAAAGTACACAGCTCTGTCTGGAATTGCTGGAAACTGAAATAGCAGGAGAAGAAACAGTCTGCGATTTAGGCTGTGGTTCTGGAATTTTGGCTTTGGCTGCCAAGCTGCTTGGTGCCGGAAAAGTTTCAGGTGTTGATATCGATGAGGCGGCAATTCGTGCTGCCTGCGAAAATGCTGAGCTAAATGGAATGCAGCTTCCCTTTATCCGGGCTGATTTATTCAGCGAAGAAGCATGGCGTTTACTCAAGCAGGCAGACCTTATTACCGCAAATTTGACTGCAGACGCTTTGCTAACTGTGAGCAGCCGCCTTCGCCATGTATTGTTTCCGGGCGGGCGGCTGATCATTTCCGGGATTGTTCGCCACCGCCTGGGCGAAATTCTTGCTGCTTACTTGCAGGAAGGCTATCTGCTTAAGGAAAAACGAAGTGCCGGGGAGTGGGTGGCACTTCTGCTGGAGCTGAAGTGATGAATCGTTTTTTTTATAAACAAATCCAGCTTCTAAGTGAGGACACGGTTAAGCTTAGCGGTGAGGATGCACATCACCTGTTACGCGTTCTGCGCGCCTCCGTCGGAGAAAGTTTGGAATTATGCTGCGAAACAGGCCGGTGTCGTCGGGCTGAAATTCTTTTTGTTGAAAAAAACAGCGTTTCTTGCCGTTTGGGTGATTTTTTGCCTGACAGTGAGCCGTCTGTACAGTTTAGTGTAGCTTTTGGCTTATTAAAAGGGGAAAAGGCAGAGTTTGTCTTACAAAAAGCTACCGAGTTGGGTGCCGCCAGTTTTATTCCCTTCATTAGCGGGCGGACTGTCGTTCGCCCTGATAAGGAGATGGAAAATCGCAGGCAGCGCTGGCAGAAAATTATTCGTAGTGCCGCAGCCCAGTCACGCCGCAATCTCATTCCGTCCATTCAGTCACCTGCTTCCTGGCAGCAACTTCTTGAGCTGGCCAAAAGCTTTGACAAAGCGTTACTCTTTTGGGAAGGCAAGGGGGGAAGGCTTCTCTGCGATGTGCTGAAAAATCTTCAGCCTAAAAGCCGGATTCTGTTGGTGATTGGACCGGAAGGCGGCTTTAGTGACGAAGAGCTGGTTGCCGCCAAAAGTCACGGATTAGAGCCTGTTACACTTGGTTACCGGATTCTGCGGGCGGAAACTGCGGCTCTCGTAGCGTTGGCAGTTTCTCTCTATCAGGCGGGGGAGATGGGAGGGTCATAAATGGCGACTGCAGCTTTTTTTACGCTGGGTTGTAAAGTGAACCAGACGGAAACTGCGGCTCTGCAGCAGCTTTTTGTGGAGGCAGGCTATCAGCCGGTGCCTTTTGATGGGCATGCTGACGTTTATGTAATAAATACTTGTACCGTCACCCAGCTTGGCGATAGAAAGTCACGGCAAATGATTCGCCGCGCACGGCGGGCTAACTTAGCCGCAGTGATTGTGGTTACAGGGTGCTATGCTCAGGTTTCCCCCGATGATGTACTGAAAATCTCCGAGGTGGATTTAGTCGTCGGTACCCATGCGCGCGGCCACCTGCCGGAGCTGGTAGAAGAAGCCAAAAAAGGCCGTCTCAACTGTGTTGTGCCTTTGACAGAGAAGGAAAAATTTGAAGCTTTGCCTAGCGCGCAAAAAGAAGGGCGAAAGAGAGCTTTTTTGAAAATTCAGGAAGGGTGCAATCAGTTTTGTTCCTACTGTGTTGTCCCGCATGCTCGAGGCTCTCTTTACAGCCGTCCTCCGGAAGAAACGGTTGTGGAGGTAAAACAGCTGGCCAAGCAGGGTTTCCATGAATTGGTGCTTACCGGTGTGCACCTTGGTTCATATGGGGTTGACCTGCCGGGAGAAATTGCTCTAAGCGATCTGCTCAGACAGCTTGCGCCTCTTGCTGGAATCCGTCGGATTCGCATCTCATCCATTGAACCTACGGAAATTACGCCCGATTTAGTCGAGGTGTTGTTGGAGAATCCAAGCATCTGTCGCCACCTCCATATTCCCTTGCAAAGCGGGGATGATCTGGTGTTGCGCAGGATGAACCGTAAATATGACGCAACAGAGTTTCTTCAACTTGTGTGCTGGCTGCGGGCACAACTGCCCGGCATTGCTTTGACCACTGATGTGATGGTAGGTTTTCCGGGTGAAACGGAAGAACAGTTTCAGCATACGATGGGACTGGTGGAAAAAAGCGCTTTTAGCCGCGTCCATGTTTTTAAGTATTCGCCGAGGAAAGGCACCCCTGCCGCCGGTTTTCCGGAGCAGGTGACGTCGGCGCAAAAGGAAGAACGGAGCAAGCGCTTGATAGCCTTGAGCGGCAAACTGTCTGGTGTCTTTTGTCGACAGTTCATTGGTAAGACGGTGGATGTATTGTTTGAAGAAACGGCTGGCAAAGGTAACTTAGCGGGGCTGACGGAACATTACGTCCGGGTCACCGCCCGCGCACCGGAAGCTCTTTTGGGCGAAATAGCCGCCGTTACAGTTGGAGGAGAACAGAGGGACGGACTCTATGGGACAGTCGATCTTTAAATGTATCCACTCTTTTTTATGGACATATTTCTTGTCCGGCGCGAATAAAATGGAAGCGAAGAAAGAGGATTGGGAAAGAGGTGGTAATGTGGGTAAAAAATTGTTTGTGGTGGAAGCGAGACGAGTGCTCCCGCTGTTGTTCCTCCTAGTATTGTTGATTTCTCTCTCGGTGTACGACTCATTTCGTGTCAGCCCTACAGTAAAACCAGAGGACGTTGCAGCGAAAGGTCAGGTTAATTTCACCACTGCCGACAAGGGGGAGATGAAGGAGAATCCATCTTTCCGCATAGCCCCTTGTCAGGCAAGTTGGGCGGCAGTTGTAGACGAATGGTCAATTGTCTTGCCGCAGTTGGGAGGAAGGCAGCGTAAAGCTGTGGGGGTAGGTAGCTTTGACGAATGCTGTTTGCAGAGCCGGAATTG
>BBPF01002106.1_pt2 | contig 11199 bp, 15 predicted proteins | sample 1343921 | NCBI WGS metagenome assembly BBPF01 (sample SAMD00019090, study PRJDB2971) | groundwater metagenome | isolation source: The Cedars highly-alkaline
GACCATAGAGAAGGATTATGGAAATTTATCAATTAACCGAGGAGCAGAAGATATTGATTTAGAAGTTTGTAATGATGCCTTGATGATAATTATTTCTCTTTCTAAACGGTCTTGATAATTTTATGACTACTCCTGACATTCGACGACGTAAACCTGCAATTGATGCCCGTGTGGAACGACAGATTGTTGTGGCAATGATTGTTAGTGACCGTTTTCTTCGTGAGATTCGTCCTCTTTATTCTCCTGACTCTTTGCAAGCTGATTTTGCCCGCCGAGTAGCTCAGTGGTGTTTTGATTATCATGAAAAGTATGGTAAGCCTCCAGAGAAACATATAGAGGATATTTACATCCAACATAAGGGGGAAGTGCCAGAGGAAGAAGCCGCTGTTTTGGAAGAGTTTCTTTCAGGTATTAGTGAGGAGTATGAGCGGGTTGAAGGATTTAATGTTGAGTATGTTTTGGATAAAGCAGAGCAATATTTTCGCTTGGTTGCTTTAAAAGGACTTCAGAATAAACTCCATCAGTCAATCATTGGAGGAAGATCAGAAGAGGCAGAAGAGTTTGTTAGAAGTTATAGACGTCCTGCTCGACGTAGAAGTCAAGGGGTCGATCCATTGAGAGATGTAGATTTTATTGTTGACGCCTTAACCCCAGAAGAAAGTAATCCTGATGTTATTCTTCGATTGCCAGGAGATTTAGGAGAATCAGCTGGTCCATTGGAACGAGGGTTTTTTGTGGCCGTTCAGGCAGAGTCGGGAGTAGGTAAAACTTGGTGGCTTTGGCTTATTTCTCAATTAGGGGTTTTCTCGGGTTATGATACCGTGTTTTTTAGTATGGAGATGAGTAACAGAAAGATGGCACCTCGCATCTGGCAAACTGTTACAGGTTCTCCGTCAACGGTTATTCCTGCTTATCAATTAAGTTTAGATGGACAGTTGCTTATTCCCGTTTTTGATTGCGAGAAAAATCAAACTAATGAATGTAAAGAGGGATGTAATGTTGCTTTGTATAATGGAGATAGGAGAGGAATGCTTCCTGCTTACCGAGATGCTTCTCCCAATTATCGTCCTTGTTCTCGATGTCGGGGGAAACCAGAGTTTGAAGTGTCTGCCTGGTGGCGAGTGGCGGGGAAACGAGATCGCCTTGATCCGACTTCTGCTCTTGCTAAGCATGCTATGTTAGATCGAAGTGGTGTATTGAAGAAAGCCGGAAGGTTTCATCTTGTAGAGTTTGCCAGTCGACGATATACGATGGAAGATCTTTTGGCCTACCTTAACAATTTAGAATACTACGAAGGATTTGTTCCTTCAGTTATTGTTACTGACTACGCCGATAAATTGAAATGGAATGTTCCAAACGATCCCCGTATTAGCATTGCTCAAATATGGGATGGGCATAAGGCATTGGCTCAGGAGAGACATTGTCTGGTTGTAACAGCGAGTCAGTCCAATACTATGCGTTCTGGTAAACAGGTTGGGAGGGGATCGTGGGGAGAGACTCAAGAGAAGGAACATTTGTTGGATTTAGGGATTGCCTTTAATCAGTCGGCTCAAGATCAAGCTTCTGGAATAATGAGAGCAAGTCTTGCTAAGAAGAGACATGGACAGATGGAGCGGGCTGCGGAGGTGGTGATTCTTCAACAATTGTCAATAGGACGGCCGTATATAGATTCTTGCAGATTAGTGAAAAAAGAAGGAGAAAGATGAAAATTTATTTTGCAGGAGATACGATGTCAAATTCTCGTCAACAGAATTGGTTTAAGTTTATAGAAGGTCGGTTGATCAGTTTTTATTTGATTTTGGAAGAAGACAAAGGAAAGTTATCTGGGGTTGGATGGAAGGCTTATAAAAAATATTTTAAAGAAGAAGGAAGAAAACGATATGAGAAATAAAGATTTGGAGAAATTATTGTTTGAGAGACAGACTCAACAGACTCAATTTCTTAGGTATGATTTGATAAAGTTACTGATAAGCTCGTATTTCGATGATGCAAATTTTTGTAATGAGGCTGATGGGGTTATTGCTATTAAGGTTTTGGAATTTATAAGAGCTGTTATTGGAGACGATTTTTCTAAAGTAAGAAAGACCTTTTCGGCTTTACAGAATGAGAAGTTTTTTGGGAGAATGAGATTTGATCAATTAGAGAAGTTTACAGGTTATGTTAAAAAAGGTTCTTTTTAAAAATTCACAAATTTTTATATAATAAAAGTAAAAAGGGGTGTTAAATTTTAAAAATTAAGAAAGGAAGAAAGTGATATGTTAAGTATAACAAAAAGATTTGAATTTGAGGCGGCACATCGACTCCCCGAATATGACGGAAGGTGTAATCGGGTCCATGGACACCGGTTTCAATTGGAGATTGAAGTCTGGGGTCCGGTAGTTAACGAAGGACCAAAAAGAGGGATGATTTTGGACTTTGGGGATTTGAAACGAGTTGTTCAGGAAAGGGTGGTTGAGAAGTTAGATCATCAGTATTTAAATGATTTGAGTGATTTATTTAGTTTTACTCCGACCGCCGAGAATCTTGTTATGTGGATTGTAGAGGAACTTCGTTATGTCCTTCTTGGCCTCTCTCGAGTTCGTCTTTGGGAAACGTCGACTTCTTATTGTGAGTGGAATAAATGAAAATCTATTTAGCCTCTGGTTATACAGTTATGAATGTGGAGGGGCGAGAAAGGGAGCTTTATCGAAAATTTAAAAATTGGAAAAGGCTAATTTCTTTCTATGATTTGGAAAGAGGAAATAAAATTCAAAATATTTTGGATTTAAGAAAGGGCAAGAAGGATGCAAATTACAGAAATTTTTCAAAGTATCGACGGGGAAATTAATCCTTGGGGTCAGGGTCGGTTGTCGACTTTTGTTCGGACTTCTCAATGTAATTTATTATCGTGCCGATGGTGCGACACTCCTCAATCCAAAACCCAAGGCATGGAGATGTCGGTTGAAGAAGTTTTTCAAAAGATTGAAACATTGGGTTGTCATAAAGTTACCATCACCGGTGGGGAACCATTGGTGCAGATGGATGAGGTTCTTCGTCTGATTGATTTATTACTTAAATATAGTTATAAGATTTCAGTTGAGACCAACGGGAGTATCAGCCCTCCTTTGGTTTATTTTCAGGACAAGCACCTTTCTTGGATTTTTGATTACAAGTTGGAATTTCCTGAGGAGATGCAGATCGGGATGATGGCAAATATTTTATCCTCTTGCCATTGGATTAAGATTGTAGTTGGAAGTGAGGATGATTATAAAGAGGCGGTTAGAATTAAAAATTGGTTAAAAGGGGCAGGGTCAAAAGCCTCTTTTGCTTTTTCTTTGGCTTTTGATGGGTTTAAGTATATGCTTCCTCCAAATAATAATTTGGTTGATTGGTTGATTAGAGACTCTCAATGGGATGTAGTGGTAAATGTTCAGATTCATAAACTTATTGCTGTTCGATAAAAAACCTTACAGTTTTTTGTTTTTCTTATATAATATAAGATGTGAGGTCAAATGGCAGTTAATAATTAACCTACAAATCACAAAGGAGGAAAAAAGATGGAAAAGAAAGAGTTAACAAAAGAGATGTTGGTGGAGGCGGCTAATGACCTGAATAAGGTTTTGGAGTTGAAGCCGCCGGTTGCAACAGAGTTTACTTCGGCGTTTAAAGGGGCGGTTTTGAAAGGCGCAGAAAAGAAGTTCATGGATCAGTTAAGCAAAGATCTGATCGAAGTAGCGACCTGCACCGACGAATCAGGGAAGCCGTTACTTCAGCCGACAGATATTCTTCAACTTACAACGATCGATGTTCTGGAAGCTTTAGGGGTCCAAGCAATTCGATCAAAGTTGGTTTCTGGTGAGGTTTCTGATCCAATAAACACAAACAAAAAAAAGGGAGGTTTTGAGATGAAAACGAAACTGATCAAAGAAAAGAAGGGGAACAAAACGACTACCAGTAAAAAGGGCATTAAAGGACCGGGGGTCATTTCTTCCATTCTGGATATTATAAAGGAGAAAGGGCCCATTTGCATTGAAAACATCGGGAAGAGGCTGGCTGTTAAATTTCCAGATCGGAGTCCAGCCTCAATGCTGAAGACAGTCAAAGCCCAGATCGGGGGTAAGAAACGGCCATTGCGTTTGGAAGCCGAGAAAAAGGTCAAGTTCATCATTGAGAATGATGAATTTAGCCTGTAACCCGTATTTCAATTTCATTAAAATTTTTGGCTATAAGGAAAAAGGAAAAATATGTTAACGAAAAAGTCGAGTCTTGTTCTTTTATCAGGAGGACAAGACTCGACTACTTGTCTTTATTGGTCGAAGCAAAATTTTTCCAAACTGGTTTGTCTAAACATTTGGTATGGTCAGCGACATGAAGTTGAAATTGAAGCCGCAAGAAAAATCGCGTCGTTGGCCGGATTGACTCTTAATGAATTTAGAACTAATATTTTCCGAGATATTGATGATTCTGCTCTTCTTTCTGATGGCGATATTTCTTGTCTCCGTCCTTCTTCTGACAATCTTCCTGCTTCATTTGTCCCTGGTCGAAATATTGTCTTTTTAACTATTGCTGCAGCTATTGCTTACAAATTTGGGATTCGAGATCTTGTGACCGGGGTTTGCCAAACTGATTTTTCAGGTTACCCAGATTGTAGAGATAATACAATCAAGTCTCTTCAAGTTACTTTATCATTAGCATTCGGTCAGGAGATGATTATTCATGCTCCTTTGATGTGGATGACAAAAGCAGAGACGGTCAAATTAGCCTGCAATCTTCCAGGATGCATGGAAGCTTTATCATGGTCCCATACTTGTTATGAAGGAAAATATCCTCCATGTGGAAAATGTCCGGCTTGTCTTCTGAGGACGAAAGGATTTTCTGAGGCAGGCATTGCCGATCCTATTTTTTTGAGGTCACCATGATGGAAAAACAAGAGAAATTAATTTATACCCCAGAAATGTTAGAGAGGGATATTGATATATTTATGACCAAGATTCCTTCTCGACATGGATGCGATTCAATTTTTGGAATTCCAAGAGGAGGAATTCCTTTGGCGGTTGGTTTATCAGAAAAATTAAATTTGCATCTCGTGAGTAAACCTAACCTGAAGACCCTTATTGTTGATGATATAGTAGACTCAGGAAAAACTCGTCTTCGATACAAACAAAATCAATTTGCTTCTATTCATGTTAAGACTTATACTCCCGAAGACTTTCGTCCTCAATATTATCTTTATCAGACAGATAAATGGATTGATTATTTCTGGGAAACCAATGAGTCAACCATTGAAGATCATATCATCCGGCAGATCCAATATATTGGAGAAGATCCTTGTCGTCAAGGGATGATCGAAACACCAAAGAGAATTGTTGCCTCTTGGGGCGAAATTTTTCAAGGTTATAAACAAGATCCAGAAAGTGTTTTTAAAACTTTTGAAGATGAACAAGAACAGTTTGGGGGATTGGTTTATTTAAAAGGGATTGAATTTTATAGTATATGCGAGCATCATTGGTTACCTTTCTTTGGGCAGGCTTTCGTTGCTTATATTCCAAATGGGCCAGTTATTGGAGTCTCTAAGTTAGCTCGTCTCTTGGATATTTACGCTCGACGATTTCAAATGCAAGAAAGAATTGGAGAACAAGTTACAAATTCTTTAATGAAACATTTGAATCCTGTTGGAGCAGCTTGTCTTACTGAAGCAAAACATCTTTGTATTTCATGCCGAGGAGTTAAAAAGCAACATGCTATTATGGGATATAGTTCAATGAAGGGGGTGTTTTTAGACGACTCTAATAAAGGGATTGCTGCTCGAAATGAGTTGATGGCTCTATGGGGCAAACCTTAAGTGAAGATTTATTATTGAAATCTACAGGAAAATCAAATTTAGATTTAATATTTCCGTATGTTTAGTTTATGTGGAGGAAAAAAGTGGAAAAGAAAATTAGTTTGTTTCTTGACTCGGGAGCATATTCAGCGTGGAGCCGAGGAGCTTCGATTGATATCCAAAATTATATTTGTTTTATTAAAGAAAATATTGATTTAGTCGATGTTTATTCTAATTTGGATGTTATTGGAGATCCTGAAATGACATTAAGTAATCAGAGAATCATGGAGAAAGCTGGACTTTTTCCTCTTCCTTGTTTTCATTATGGCGAGGATTTTAAATTTCTTGAGTTTTATATATCTAATTATAATTATGTTGGTCTTGGTGGAATGGTTCCAATCCCCACAAAGCAATTAATTCCTTGGCTTGATGTTGTCTTTTCTCGTTATGTTTGTGATAAAAAGACACATCTTCCTAAAATTAAGATTCATGGATTTGGAATGACGTCTCTTCTTATGATGCTTCGTTATCCTTGGTGGGGTGTAGATAGCACTTCGTGGGTGATGACCAGCCGGATGGGCTCTGTCTATGTCCCTCGATTTAAAAGTGGGCAATGGATTTATGATGAGAATTCCTGGAAGATTACTGTTTCTTCTCGTTCTCCTTTTCAACAAGATGTGGGTCAACATTTTAACACCTTTTCTCCTGAAGTCCAGAAGGTCATTGTTTCTTATTTTCAAGAGAAGGGTTATAAAATGGGTCAGTCTGAGTTTCGGACGGAAAGTAAATCTTACAAACTTAAAGTGAATGAACGTTGGAATGGTAAAGTCTCTGAAGAGAAACGAGAGGTGGAGTTGATTCAAGAAGAGGGGCTTTGCAATAGTTATAGGCAGCGGGACGAAATGAATATTATTTACTTCTTGGATTTAGAAAAAAGTATGCCGGAATGGCCATGGCCGTTTAAGAAACAAAAGAAGGGATTTGGGCTGTTGTGAAAATTTATTTAGCAACATCTGACAACCATAATGGACCAGGAACAAGCCGGATTGAATTGACAAGGCTGTTTCTATGGTAGAAGATTGTGGTGTTAAGAATGTATTTTATTAATATAAGGTTGACTATTTTTCTCTTTCTCTTTGGGATGGAATTATCAAAGGCAAAATTGATAGAAATTGATAGAAAGGTTTTGGGTTTAAGAAAATGAATATCTATTTTGCCACTTGGCTTTACGAGCCAGCTCAAAAGGAAAGTCTTGATAGGAAGGGAGGACAAAATCGTCTCTTGTCATACTTCTTTTGTATAGATCAGAAGAAGACATGTATTCAAGAATATATGGAAAATTCAAAAAAGGAGGAAGTGCATGAAGATAAAAAAAGACGAACTTTTAGAAGCTTTGACTAAGATCCGCCCTGGTCTTTCCGACAAAGCAATTATTGAACAAACGGATCATTTCATTTTTGATGGAGACTTTATTCGGACTTATAATGACGAGATTGCCATTAGTTACCCCTTCAAGTCTGAGTTTCATTTGGCCATCAAAGCCGATGAGTTCTTTAGTCTCATTTCTAAAATTGAGACACAAGAAATTGAGTTGAGTGTGAGTGAGAGCGATGGGGCCTTAAGCATTGGTGTCGAGAAAACGAAGGGATCAATAAAAGGATTGATGGTTACGGCTGCTGAGATTAAATGCCCCGCTGTTATCATCAAGACAAAACGATGGTTTGCGTTGCCTAAGAACTTTTCTGATGCTATTCGTTTTTGTTCTTTCTCGGCTGACCGCAATATGTTAATGAAAGAGTTGACCTGCCTTTGTATCAATAATAATTATGTTTTGTCTTCTGACAATTTTCGGGCAACAAAATATGAAATGGATTCTAAACTTCCTGAGTTTCTTCTTCCTGCGACTGTTGCTCAGGAACTTGCGAAGTATTCTCCAACTCATTATGCAATAGAAGCAGAAGGGGCATGGATTCATTTTAAGAATGCGGATGGGGTGATTTTTAGTAGCCGGGTTATAGAGGGTAAATACCCGCAGGAAGAGGTGTGGGGATTGTTTACCCAGAAGGGGGACCCCATTGTGATTCCAGAGGGACTGAAAGAATCACTTGATCGAGCAAGGATTTTTTCCCAGCAGCTTACCGGAATGGATGATTTGATCCAGATTCGGGTTTATAAGTCAGGCAGGTTAACTTGTCGAGGGGAAGGAGCTTTGGGATGGGTTGAAGAGGAGTTCAAGGTCGATTATGAGAAAAAAGATTTTGAGGTCAAGGTGTCGCCAGAAGCTCTGATCGAAATTCTCTCTCATGTAAACGAGATGAAGGTTAGTGATGATAAGCTTTATTTTGGCGGTGAAAAATTTGAGCATGTGATTTCTTTGATATGAAAGTTTATTTTGCTGATACAATTCAACGCGAACGTCTTGGCCATAATTTAAAGTTTCGATGTCAAAGCAACCTGGAATCTTATTTCTTTATTTTGGATAAGAAACCAGACTGGAAGTCCTGGTGGTGTATTCAAGAAAAATTGAAAGAGACTGATGTTGCCTCTGACAAATAATAGGGCTTTTGTTCGGGCTTATAAAAAAGGGTTATTGGCGGGTTCCTGTGGATTTTCTAAAAGAGATAATCCTTATCCCGATAAAAAAACAAAAAGAGGGAGGGTTACATTCTCCAGAGCTTTTCGTCGGTTTTGGGAAAAAGGTTGCACCGACTCTTCACCCAAAGGTCTTCGGCTTTTGCGGGAAAAAGGGAAAAGGATCTTGGGAGACCTTAATCAGGCGAAAAAACAGGTAAGTCTGGGTTGAAACCATCAAATTTATAGCCGTATTTAATGAAAAACAGGGGTTTAGACAAGAGATTATGCTTTACTCCTTATAATGGATCATGCCCTTAAAAAATAAAAAAATAATGCCTTAAAAAGGGGTTTTTGGAAAAAGGGGAGAATGGTGGAGTTGACTTGGATTCTTGCTGGATTATCGATATTTGGAGTGATTCTGAATATTAAGAAGGTCCGCTGGTGTTTTTGGATATGGGCCTTTACAAATGCGGGTTGGGCGGTGGTCGATTTTATTATGGGCATTTATGCTCAGGCGACATTATTTGTAGTCTATTTTGCTTTGGCGGTATGGGGGATAATTGCATGGAGAAAATAAGTTATCAGGAATTTCTTATTCAAAAAGAGATTAAAGATCAGTCAAGTGGATTTCAAGTCGATTTGGATCAATTGAATCCCATGTTATTTGACTGGCAGAAAGTCTTGGTGCAATGGGCGTTGATGAAGGGGCGGGCGGCTCTGTTTGAGGATTGTGGCTTAGGCAAGACCCCTCAACAACTTGTATGGGCTGATTGGGTTTCCCAATATACTGATAGGCCAGTCTTGATCTTGACCCCTCTTGCTGTCTCTGAACAGACGAAAAGGGAAGGAGATAAGTTTGGGGTGAATGTTAATATCTCATTTTCTCAAAATGATATAAAAGCAGGAATCAATGTAACAAATTATGAAAAGCTTCATAAGTTTGATCCTTCTAAGTTTGGCGGAGTGGTAGTTGACGAATCTTCAATTTTGAAATCGTTTAATGGAGTTACCCGAACTGAGATTATTGAAACCTTCAAGAATACTCCATTTCGTCTTGCTTGCACAGCCACCCCTGCCCCTAATGATTATTCTGAGTTGGGAAATCATGCTGAGTATCTTGGGGTGATGAGCCGCTCCGAAATGCTTTCGACTTTTTTTATCAATGATACCGGTGATACTGGGACTTGGAGATTAAAAGGACATGTTCAAAAAAACGTTTTTTGGGAGTGGCTTTCTTCCTGGGCGATCATGATGACGAAGCCTTCCGATTTAGGATTTGATGACGATGGATTTATTCTTCGTCAGATTCATTATAATGAGCATATTCTTAAGACAACTTCAAAATCCCAGAGAGGCTTTTTTCATCTTCCTGTTGTTGGGTTGAATGATCGGCGGAAGGTAAGGAGAGAAAGCCAGGAGGATAGATGTAAGGCTGTAGCTGAACTTATCAACTCTACGGATGAGGAATGGATTGTCTGGTGCGAGTTGAATCCGGAAGGGGAGCTTTTAGCAAAATTAGTTGATGATGGGATAGAAGTCGCGGGCCGTCATATCGATGAGATTAAGACAGAGCGATTGGTTGGATTTGCGACAGGTAAATATAAGCGCCTTATCACGAAACCAAAGATTGGTGGATTAGGGATGAATTTTCAGATTTGCCGAAATGCTGCCTTTGTAGGACTTAATGATAGCTGGGAGCAGCTATATCAGGCTATCCGGAGGATATGGAGATTTGGGCAGAAAAGAGAAGTTAATATTCATATTTTCATGGATCAAAGGGAAGGACCAATCCTTCAGAATATTAAGGAAAAAGATGAACGCGCGAGAGAGATGATCAAAAATATGATTTTTCATATGAAGGAATTGACTAAAACAGAGTTGTTAAAGACAAAGAGACAGTCAGTTGAGTATTTCCCGACTGTAGATATGGAGATCCCTAAATGGATGATAATTTGAAAGAAATTGAATTTTATGAGCAGAAATTGAAAGAAGCGAAAGCAAGACTGATTGCCGAATTAAATAAGCGGAAACCTCCAGAAGTCAAAGTTATTGAGCAAGAAATTACTGATCAATACGCGATTTATCATGGGGATTGTGTTGAGGTTTTGAAAGGGATCCCGAACAATTCGATTCATTATACAATTTTTAGTCCTCCATTTTCTAATTTGTTTTGTTATTCAGCTTCTATCAGAGATATGGGAAATTCAAAGGAAGACCAGTTCTATGATCATTTTCGGTTTGCTATTCCTCAGATGTATCGGGTAATGATGCCGGGTAGGCTTCTGTCTTTTCATTGTTCTGATATTCCGGCGATAAGAGAGAGAGACGGTTATATGGGGTTAAAAGATTTTCCGTCTTATGTCCGATTGCTTTTTGAGGAGGCAGGGTTTATTTATCATTCAAAGGTTATGATTTGGAAAGATCCTTTAATAGAGGCGGTTAGAACGAAATCTCTTGGCTTGTCTCATAAGCAAGTGGTGAAGGATTCGGTTCGTTGTCGTCAAGGCACTCCTGATTATATTGTTACAATGTTGAAGCCCGGGGAAAATCCTGAGCCGGTTAGTAGAGGAAGGGGATTTGAGACTTATATTGGAGAAAAGAAAGAGCCACAGAGTGTTAAAAAAGATGACCCAAAACTGAATAAATATAGTCATTATGTTTGGCAGCGTTATGCCTCTCCTGTTTGGATGGATATTCGTCAGGGAAATACCCTTAATATTAAAATGGCTCGTGACAAAAGGGATGAGCGTCATATCTGTCCATTGCAATTGGATGTGATTGCCCGATGTTTGGAGTTGTGGACAAATCCCGGAGACACGGTGGCT
>BBPF01005198.1_pt6 | contig 11163 bp, 15 predicted proteins | sample 1343921 | NCBI WGS metagenome assembly BBPF01 (sample SAMD00019090, study PRJDB2971) | groundwater metagenome | isolation source: The Cedars highly-alkaline
TTAGCCAAGCCGGAAAGTAAACAGAAAAAAATGAGGAAAATTAAATTCGTAAAAGGAGGAATATACCATATCTTTAATAGGGGGGTAGAAAAAAGAAATATTTTTCAAGATGATGCTGATAGATGGAGATTTCTTCAAGGATTATATTTATTTAACGATGAAAGAAACTCGGCAAGTTTGCTGTGGAGGATGGAAAATGAAGGGGGAGGATTGAATTTCAGAGCATTAAAAAACTTTGTGGAGAAAGAATATAAAGAACGGAAACCTTTGGTCAGGATTATGGCAGATTGCTTAATGCCCAATCATTATCACCTACTTTTGGAAGAGATAAAAGAGGGTGGCATTTCCGCTTTCATGCATAAAATTGGCACGGGATACGCGGGTTATTTCAACAAAAAACATGAAAGAGTGGGAAGCTTGTTCCAGGGAACGTTCAAAGCCGGCCCAGTAGACAAAGACTTATATTTGCAGTATCTTTTAATTTATTTAAATGTTGTGAATCCGGGGGAATTAGTTGAGCCAAAGTTAAAAGAAAGAGGAGTAAAAAATGTAGATATGATTATGAAATTTGTTGCAGAATATCCCTGGAGTACTCATCAAGAATATCTTGGGAAAAGAAATTCAATAATAATTGATAAGGGTTTGTTGGAAAATTTTTTCCCAACGCGAATAAAATATCGGGAGTTTGCCAAAGATGTTTTATTAACAAAGAAATTCGACACAATCAATTACCTTTTCCTGGATTGATTGTTCGATTTGCCATCGGCTTGGCTAAGCCAAGTTTCACAACATTTGGGTGAAGTGGTCAAGATTTTATGATGGTTAATGTTGAAATCAGAAGTCAACAAGGCCTGAATTACCTTACCCCGTGCGAATACCTTTTTAAGGTTCAAAATGGTCGAATTCCATTCAAAGATATTATCGCTTTACAAACTTAACGGGTGTATCATATGTATCTGAACCTATACAGGTTGACATTTTAAATGAGAAGGTTAAATTGAAGGTGGCAACTAAAAGGTCGTAACTTTTTATCAATAAACGTTTTACCATTATGGCAACACAAGTTATTAAGAAAGACGGCACAAAGCAACCTTTTGATGCTGAAAAAATTAAGAATTCAATTGCCGCCGCCGCTGCCAGAACAGAGCTTCCGGAAGAGAGGCAAGCAGAGGTAGTAGGACAGGTGGTAGCTAAAATAATTCAGATGGCAGGAGAGAAAGAAGAGATAGCCACTTCGGAAATTAAAGAGAACATTCTCAGCGAGTTGGATATTGTCGAACCCGCTGTTTCTGGAGCCTGGAGAAAATACGACCAGGAGAACAAAAGCGCTTAGGGTTGAGGCGATGAGAATAAATTCTCTTCTTCACTTTCGCTTCTTGCAGAAGCTCGGTTTATGAGGATTTTATCTTGCGTTTTTTCTTCAATCCTATCCATAGCTTTAAAACTATTCTGGCTGTTTGAATTATTCTTGTTTTTAAGACTGTCGCTTAAATTTTTAGGAGCCAATCCTCAAACTCCAGCGGTTAATCTTGTTTATGAACATAGCGATGTTGTTGTTTCGCCTTTCGTTTTCATTTTCAGGGATATTTACTGGCGAGGCCATTTGGTTGAAATGTCGGTTATCTCCGCCATGGTTGGTTATGCCATTGCGGCTTTCGTCGTTTTTAAAATTCTCCGTTTGTTTTTCAAAAATTAAAAAACTTCTTCACTCATGAAGGACTCGGTATTTGAAAAACTGGTCAAAGAAGCCCTGCTGGAGATACCTGAGCATATCCGCGAAAAAATGGATAATGTTGCTATTGTCATAGAAAAAGGTTCTCCCAGCGGTTCTCTGCTTGGGCTTTACCAGGGAGTTCCTCAAAATATGTGGGCCAGGGGATTTGGCATGAGATTGCCGGACAAAATAACTATTTTTCAGGCGCCCTTGGAAAGAATGGCTCGTTCCAGAGAAGAGGCAAAGAGAATAAGTTCTCTTCCTCATCTTCATCCCGCTTCGCAGGAATCGGTATTAAAAGAAATCGTCAAAAATGTTGTTTGGCACGAAGTGGCCCATCACTTCGGGTTTGGCGAAAAAGGGATTCGAGAACTCGAAGCTAAACGGAGAAAAAAATGAAAAAAACTGACCAAATCNNCTTTGCCATATATTCTGTAACTTCTAACAGAGAAAAGTGTGATTTTGAAAGACTGATTAAAGAATGTTTTACTCTTTTCCCTGAGACCTTTAGTTTTTCAAAATATCCTCAATGGCCGGATTCCCTTAAGCTTGATCGCCAGCTTCGAACCCTTCGAAAAAGAAAATTAATCACCGGCGGCCCCAAAACCTCTTTCTTTTTAACCAAGCTTGGCAAGAAAATCGCCATTGAAACCTCTAGAACCTTCAAACAGAGAAAGTTGTTTAAATAAAGAAGATTAAAAAATAAAAAGGGAGGAGACTATCAAGGCTTATTGTGGAAAACTAGGCTAAGCCTAGTTTGGCTTAGCCAAGTTTCACAATTATCGGGCCCTATTTGTTGAAAACGGCAGATTAATTCGGGGAACCTGGCAGAAGATTTTTCTGCTGGAATTAGACGGACCAAGAGATAGAAAAGTAATCGTAAAAATAATAAAAGACTAACTTTTGACGAAATGGAAATAAAAAATATAAAAGTAGGAGACTTGGAAACCAATTGCTATTTATTGGTTTTTGGGAAAGAGCTGGCGATTATTGACCCTGGCGGAGAGCCAGAGAAGATTTTAGAAGAAATTAAAAAAACTAAAACTGAACCAAAATATATAATCAATACTCATTCTCATCCAGACCACAACTCAGCTAATCAGGAAATAAAAGAGGCAACCATGGCTGTAATTTTGACTCCAAAAGAAAACCAAGAAATAAAAATAGGGGAGAGCGTCTTAAGGGTCATTTCCACTTCCGGACATACCAAAGATAGTATTTGTCTTTTGGGAGAAAGCTTTATTTTTACTGGCGACACTTTGTTTGAAGATGGCCACGGTAGAACCGATCTTCCAGGCGGTTCCCAACAAGAAATAGAAAACTCTTTGGAGAAACTAAATAAAATAATAAAGCCGGGGATGATAGTTTATCCCGGCCATGGAAGAATTTTTAAAAAATAATCAAATTACCTACTTCGTCAAGGGCAGATTTAAGAATAGTTTGATAAGTGTCGGATATTGAGCGGCTAACTTGTATTTCAAAAGTTTGGTTAAAACCAAAAGATCGGCTACTTCGGATAGTATACTTTCAGGACCGATAAAAATTTCTTTGGACTCTGAGATTAAATTTTTCACATAATTATTTAATACTTCATAATCCGCTTTGTTTTTTACGTATTTAATGATTTTCTTGAATTCGCCTCGGTCCAGCCAAATCCCTTCGCAGATTCCGCAAACATCAATCGCAACGTCGGAATTGCCATAGTTCACTTTATAAAGAGGCGTTTTACAGTGCGGGCAGAACTCGGTATCTTTCGCAGCCTTAAATTTTATTTTATTTTTCCATAGTTCGAATTTAAACCAATCCAATTTTTTATCTTTTAATTCGACGTCTATCCATCTCGCGTCTTTAACTTTTTTATCTTTGGCAAGACGCAGCTCATTCCGTTCAAACCAAAGCCCGCCACAAAAAGAACACCGGTCAATAACCACATCGCCAATTCTGACTTTTTCTGATAATTTTTTAGTTTTGCATTTTGGACAGTTCATATTTTTATATTAGTTAATTGTATTGCTATCAACATTTTAATTCTATCACAAAATCGTGAATAAAAAAGGGCTTAAATCTCAACAGGTCGCCGGAAAGGCGGTTTTTTGGTAGAATAAGAAAGTAAAACAAAAATCAATGGAACCTTTAGCTTCAAAAATCAGGCCAAAAACCCTGAAAGAATTTGAGGGACAGAATCATTTGGTTGGGACAGGAAAGCCTTTGAATATCGCCATAAAGCAAAAGCATCTGTTTTCTTTTATCTTCTGGGGACCGCCGGGTTCCGGGAAAACAACTCTGGCTAAGATATATGCCAACAGTCTGAATGCCAAGCTTTATGCGTTATCCGCCGTTTCTTCTGGGAAAGCTGATATTAAAAGAATCGTTGACGAAGACACGAAGAAATATCCCAAGGTTTTGTTTCTAGACGAAATCCATCGTTTTAACAAATCTCAGCAGGACTATCTGCTTCCGTTTGTGGAAAGAGGGGAAATAACTCTTATCGGGGCTACCACGGAAAACCCGAGTTTTGAAATAATCCCGCCCCTGCTTTCCCGCTGCAGGGTCTTTGTTTTGAACGAGCTTTCCGACAAAGACATGGAGGCAATTATCAAAAGAACCGGGTTCAAAATGGATAAGAAGGCAAAAGACTGGCTTATCAATATGGCAAACGGGGATGCAAGGCAGGCTATTACTATGCTTGAAAACACCCACGAGCTTTACAAGAAAATTAACATAGACAATTTAAAAAACACTTTGCAGTCAAAGTTCTTGAGGTATGACAAGGTAGGAGAAGAGCATTATAATACTATTTCGGCTTTCATCAAAAGTATGAGGGCGAGCCAGCCTGATGCTGCCCTGTATTATCTGGCCAGAATGATAGATTCAGGAGAAGATCCAAAATTCATAGCCAGAAGAATGGTTATTTTTGCTTCAGAAGATATTGGTTTGGCCCATCCGACAGCCTTGGTGGTGGCAAACGACGTGTTCAGGTCCGTAGAAATTATCGGCTTGCCCGAATGCGGCATCAATTTGGCTCACGGAGTAGCTTATTTGTGTCAATGCAATAAAAACAGAAGTGCCTATAACGCGTATATGGCTGCCATGAAAGACGTGAAGAAGCATGGGAACCTGCCTATCCCTTTGATGCTGCGAAATGCGGAAACAAAACTTATGAAAGAACTGGATTACGGAAAAGGATATGAAAAATATACCAAAGAAGATCTGCTTCCGGATAAATTAAAGGGCAAAAAATACTTAAAGTGAATATAAGAATTTTAAATCCATCAAAACTTAGCCCCCTGTTTTTGCCCCTCGCTTCGCGAGGAGACTATTATATTGTGGAAAACTTGGCTAAGCCAAGTTTGGCTTAGCCAAGTTTCACAATTATCGGGGCAGTTTGTCAAAGAATAATCGTTTAATCGAGCGATAGCGAAGATAGAAAGGAATGAACATTCTTTGACCTCTTCTCTTGGTTTCGCCTCGCTCGGTAGGTGGTTTTTTGGTAAAATAGAAATATGGAAGAAAAATATCAAAAGATAAAAAAGATTGTCGAGAAAAGCTTGAAAGGATGCGATGCCGGTCACGATATTAATCATATGTTGCGGGTTTACGACTTATGTCTGGAGTTGTCTCGCGGTGTAAAAGACGTTGATTTGGAAGTTCTTCACTTAGCTACTTTGCTTCACGATATCGGCGGTCCCAAGGAATTAAAAGACAAGACCGGAAAAGTTTGCCACGCCCGGGAATCGGTCAAAATGGCCCAGAAGATTCTTAAAAATCTTAACTATCCAAAAGAGAAGATAAAAAAGGTGATTCATTGTATTTTGGCACACCGGCACCGAACAGGAGTAAGGCCGGAAACCCGAGAAGCTGAAATTCTTTTTGACGCGGATAAACTGGACGCTCTTGGCGCTCTTGGCATTGCCAGGGCTTATATCTGGATAGGCAAGAATAAGGCCAGAATATACAGCAACATGCCTTTGAAGAAATACGTTAAAGAAAACATAGTCGGCGGCAAGCTGAATGGCAGAGTCAAAGACAAATCAAAGCACAATCCCTTTTTTGAATTTGAATTGAAATTAAAACGGCTCCCGCAACGGCTGCATACCAGGAAAGCAAAAAGCATGGCCAGAGAAAGACTGTCTTACATGGCATCATTTTTTAAGAGATTGAAAAAAGAGGTTGCGGGTGAAATTTAAATTGATATAATGAGTTTATCTAAAAGGTCGTATTTAAAAAAGCGATGGGAAAAAATTCTCATCTTTAATCTTCGCTTTCATGAAAGGTTACGTTACAAATATGGTAAAATATCTAACCCCTCAGGGTCTGGAAAAATTTAAAAAAGAGCTTGATTTTTTAGAAAATGTCAAAAGAAAAGAAGTTTCAGAAAGGCTAAGACAGACCGCTTCCCAAGGCGACTTGAAAGAAAACGCAGGGTATCATGCGGCCAAAGAACAACAGGGTTTTGTTGAGGGGAGAATAAAAGAATTAAAAGAAATTCTTTCCCAGTCCAAAATAATTGAAAAAGGGGGAGGGGATAAAGTTCAAATAGGTTCCTTTGTCTGTTTAGAGTCAGATGAGGGTGAAAAAACTTTTCAGCTTGTCGGCCCGGAAGAAGCGGATATTTTAAACGGGAAGATATCGCTTAAATCTCCTCTGGGAGAAGCGATTTTAAAAAAGAAAAAGGGAGACGTTGTTGAAGTTGACACTCCGGAGGGAAAAAAGAAATACGAAATCGTCGAGATAAAATAAAAATATGTGGTTTAGAATAATAGTCTTCATCGTGGTGGTGATTATAGTTTTGATTGCCGGCTACAGCATCTATCAGCTTTATCCTTCCGAAAGGGGAATCCTGGTTTTTGAGAAAGACAACCCTTTCGGTCTCCAAGAGAATGCCAACGAATTGAGAATACCGGTAGTTTTCGAATAAAAACATAAAAACATAAAAACTTAAAAATTATGGAAGAACTTTCTTCAGCCTATCTATCATTATTCGTTTTAGCGGTGCTTGTTTGGACGCTTCCCTGGAAGGGAGTGGCTTTGTGGAAAGCGGCACGAAATGCCCACAAAAGATGGTTTATTTTTCTTTTAGTGCTGAACACCTTGGCGTTTTTGGAGATTGTTTATATTTTTTTCTTCAGCAAGCGAGCGCTGCGACAGCGGGACGGAGGTAAAGAAAAAGATTTATCCTCTTCACCGAAAAAGGAACCAAAACAAGAAACGTCCCAGATCTAATTTTTTTTGCTAAAATAAATTAATGGCACTGAACAACGAAAAAAGCATTCAACTGTCTCCCAATTCTTTGAATTTATACCTGGAGTGTCCCTGCTGTTTTTGGCTGGAGAAGAAGCAGCGCGTCAGAAGACCCCAGCCGTATCCCTATGCCCTAAACTCCGCGGTTGACCTTCTTTTGAAAGAAGAGTTTGACAATTACAGGAAAAAAGGAGAAATTCATCCTTTGCTTGTAACTCATAATGTCCCGGCAAAACTTTTTCCAAACCAGGAATTATTAAATCAATGGAGAAGTAATTTCAGCGGAATCCGTTATTACGATAAAGAGCTGGACGCTACCATCTTCGGCGCGGTTGACGACGTTTTGGAATTCCCCGACGCTAAATTAGCGCCTTTGGATTATAAATCTACGGGCAGCGCGACAGCCAACATTTACGACCGGTTTCAGCTGCAAATGGATATTTATACTTATCTTTTGGAAAAGAACGGTTTTCCGACTACCAGAAAGGGATATTTAGCTTTCTATATCGTTGACAAAAAGAACGGTTTCGGTGATAGACTGCCTTTTAGGAAAGAACTTCAGGAAATAGAAACAGACCCTTCGGATATTCCCCAGTTATTTAAGGAAGCGGTAGCGATTTTAAAAAGAGTCGTGCCGCCGCCCCACAGCCAGGAATGCCAATATGGCCAATGGTTTAAAAAAGCTTCTAATTTCCAACAATAAAATTTATGGCAAAAAATAAATCAAACTTTCTTAATAAAGTTGTTATTGGCGGAACGTTTGACGTTTTGCACAAAGGGCACGAAGCGTTATTGAGAAAGGGGTTATCCTTGGGAGAGATAACTATCGGATTAACCTCAAACAAAATGGCTGAAAAAATTAAAAGAAGAAGGGTTGGAAATTTTCGAAGTAGAAAAAAAGAATTGGAAAAATTTATTAAACGAGAACTTTCTGGCAAATATAGAATAATAAGAATTGAAGATAAATTCGGCCCTACTTTAAAAGAGGATTTTGATTATATCGTCGTTTCTCCGGAAACTTATAGGACGGCATTGTTAATCAATAAAAAACGGCAAAAAATAAAAAAAAGACCGATAAAAATCGTTAAAATAAAGTTTATTTTGGGGGAAAATGGAAAACCCATCCATGCAACCGAGATAATAAAAGGTCGGATGAATAGACTGGGGAAATCAATTCAGAAATAGTCAAAGAGTGTTTCGCGCTCTTCTTCACTCTCAAGTTAATAAATAATATGCTGTTAAAGATGCCTGTCGGCGAAGGAAAGATTGCTTGGACTCAGCATTCAAAAATGAAATTGAAACAATACCGGTTTTCGGAGAAAAGAGTTTTAAGAATTTTCCGCAAACCAGACAGGATTGAAGAGGGGATAACTGGGGGGACCTTTGCCGCCATGCAGATTACCGGCACGAGGAAACATCCGACTGAAGCCTGGATGATGTACGTAATGCTGAAAAGGCCAAAGGGAATTAAAATAATTTCCGCTTGGAGATATCCCGGCAGAACGTCGGCTGGCGAAAGACCTGTGATACCCATTGATACACTTGAGGAATTATACAAATTAATAATTAGAAAATAAAAAGGCAAAATGCAGCAAAACATCGTTCTGCAATATCTAATCTGGCAGTTTTTCGATGTACCCGGGCAACTCCTTTTGGTCTGGAAGAATTTTCTTTTGTTTAATTTAAATTATTTTTCAGTGTTTTCGCTGTTCAAAACATTGTTTTCGCCCTGGAGAAAATACAAATGGTCTTACGGAAAAGGGTTTGACATAAAAAGATACTTTGAGGTTCTTTTTTCCAATCTAATCTCCCGATTTCTGGGAGCCACAGTCCGAAGCTTTTTAATCTTTGCGGGGCTGATAGTAGAGATTTTTATAGTGTTTTTAGGCTTTATTGTTTTTGCCGGTTGGCTGTTGCTGCCGGCGATTTTAATTTCAGGGTTTATTTTCGGGTTTAAAGTTATTCTATGACGGATAAATTCAATTTTAATCTAAAGACAGCGGCAATTTATCAAGCGGTAAAATGGTCGCAAACCCCTTTTTTCAAGCTGTTGAAGCCTCTCAGAAAACTGTTTTCAATTTTATTTGTTTTGATTTTTTTGATTTTTATTTATGGATTTTTGACCGACGATCTCAGCATGAATACTCAGTCTCTAATGTTGGGACTTTCGATAATTTTTCTGACATGGTTCTTGGGGCTCAGAATAAAGGAATCTTTTTTAAATTCAAAACTTAAAAACCCGAAATTAAGTGCGACCGTAGATGAAGTCGCTTCCAATTTAGGAAACTTTAATCTGGCAGACTTTCTAAGTTTTGAGGTGGCCGGGGCTGTGGCGGATGCAATAAGTTTTTCCAAGAAGAAGAAGCTCCCGGAAATCAGTTCAACCCTGCTTTTTTATTTTCTTCTTTCAAAAAATCAAAATTTAAATTTTATATTTTCTCGGGCACTCCTGAGAGCCAAAGAAATTAAAATGGTTCTTGAGAATTACCTTGAAATGATAGGCCCCGCGTCTCAGCCTTTGAAAATGACTTACTCGGAGGATTTCCAGGAATCGATTTTAGAAGCTTTAAGAGTGGCGCAGAAAAAGGATCATCTTAGGATAGAAATCGGAGATGTCATCAGCGGTCTGGCTAAGCACGATATGATTTTTAAAAGGATTCTGATTGACAACAATCTTAAAGCCCAAGACATTGAGAATCTAACCTGGTGGCTGGAGGATGTGGAAGAAAAAATAAGAGAAAGTAAAAGATTTTGGGAATGGAAAAATTTGATTAAAAAGGGCTCTTTGGGAAAGCAATGGACGGCCGGCTATACTCCCATCCTGGATCAATTCTCGATTGATTTATCCGAAACAATGAGGAAAAGGGGATTTCCGGAAGTCATTGGTCATAAAAAAGAAATCGCAGCCGCAGAAAGGATTTTGTCCAGAAGAGAAATAAACAATGTCTTAGTGGTGGGAGAATCGGGAAGCGGAAGGAAAAGCATAATCCAAGCCCTAGCCAAAAAAAGCTTTCTGGGAGAAAGCTTGCCGGAAGTCAATTATAAAAGGGTTGTCCAGTTGGATTTATCCAGTCTCTTGGCTCAAATTACGACGGGCGAAGAGATAGAATCCTTTCTGGATAATATTTTCAAGGAAGTGATTTTTTCCGGCAATGTAATCCTGGTTATAGATGAATTTCACAATTTTATCGGCGGGGGGAGTCGGCCGGGAGTGACGGACATTTCCGGGATCCTGGCTCCTTATCTGGCTTATCCTGCTTTTCAAATCGTGGCCATTACCACCTTTGAAGGTCTTCACAAAAACATTGAACAGAATTCTTCCGTTCTATCTCTGTTTGAAAAGGTTGAGGTTGCCGAAATATCCGACAGCGAAACATTGATGCTGCTTGAAAATCTGGCTTTAGGGTTGGAATTAAGATACAAGAAATTCGTTTCTTATTTAGCCCTCAGAGACATTATTGTTTATTGTTCGAAATATTTGCCGGCAATTCCTTTTCCCGAAAAAGCAATGGATTTGCTTGATGAATCAATGGTTTATCTAAAACAGACCAAAGACAAACAGCTGTTGCCTGAACATATTGCTCGCATAGTTACGGAGAAAACCCAGATTCCGGTTGGAGAAATGGAAAAAGGAGAAAGGCAAGTCTTGCTCAATCTGGAGAGTTTAATTCACGAAAGAATCATTAATCAGGAAGAAGCTGTCAAGGAAGTTTCCGCGGCCCTAAGAAGGGCCAGGGCAGAAATCACCATAAGAAAGGGACCCATGGGCACTTTCTTGTTTTTAGGGCCAACTGGCGTGGGTAAAACCGAAGCCTCAAAAGCCTTGGCAGAAATTTACTTTGGCTCTGAGGAAAGGATGATAAGATTAGATATGTCAGAATTTCAAAGCACTACAGACATCCCTCGTTTACTGGGAGCTACCGGGGGAGAAGGACTTCTAACTACTCAAATCAGGAAAAGGCCGTTTTCTTTGATACTCTTGGACGAAATAGAAAAAGCCCATCCCAATATTTTAAATTTATTCTTGCAGGTTTTGGATGAGGGTCATTTGACCGATGGATTGGGTAGGAAGGTTGATTTTAAAAATTCAATAATCATTGCCACGTCTAATGCCGGTTATCAAATAATTCTGAAAGTTCTGCGAGAAAAGACCGAGTGGTCCAAAGTAAAGCAAATGCTTTTGGATTATCTTTTTGAAGAAGGTCTTT
>BBPF01002532.1_pt2 | contig 11160 bp, 18 predicted proteins | sample 1343921 | NCBI WGS metagenome assembly BBPF01 (sample SAMD00019090, study PRJDB2971) | groundwater metagenome | isolation source: The Cedars highly-alkaline
TCTTTAGAGACATCCTGCAGAGTATCAATTTGTTTGTTTAATTCATCTCTCAGGGAAAGAATTTCTTCGGTTGATTCAAGTTTGTGGCGTTTTTTCAGAATTTCAATTTCGTTTAACCTTTTCTCTATCTCTTCTAACCTACCAGGATAATAGTCTAAAGAGTCCTGGTAATTAGGTAAAAAATTACCTAATTCTCTTAAATTAATAATTAAATCAGAAAAATAACTTAACCAGGTTTCAAACTTTTTATCAATATTTGATAAACTTTTAAGGTTTCTAATTGTGTTTTGTGACAAACTTTCTAAATTGGGAAGGTGATAATCAGAATTAAGATGCTCTTTCAACAAAATAATCAATCGGTTTAGTTCTTCGCTGTGAACCAATTTAATTTTTTCAGCTATCAGTTCTTTTTCTTCACCTGATTTTAGCTTCAACCTATCAATTTCAGAAAGCTGAAACTGCCATAGTTCCAAGGAATCTGTGCTTTTTCTATGAAAATATAACAACTCATCCTTCTCTTTCTGTAATAATTTTAACTTGCTTAAGATAGTTTCAAGCTCAGTTATAATTTCTAAACTCTTAGTACCTGGATAATAATCCAGTAAGTTTCGTTGAAAATCAGTATTTAATAAAAGTTGCTGCTCTCCCTGACCATGAAAGTCTGCCAGAACATTACCAATACTCTTTAATAAATGTATATTTGCAAGACGACCGTTTACCCAACATCTGCTCCTGCCATCAGCAAATAAAACTCTCTCCAGTATAAGAAGTTTATCTTCTATTAGCTCTAAATCATCAAATAACTTATCAGGTAAAACCAGGTTCACCAGATCAAAGATCCCAGTAATTACACATCTTTCATAGGTGCTTTTTATATATTCCGAATTAACTTTCCCCCCAAACAGTAAATTAAGAGCATCAATTATTATAGATTTTCCTGCCCCAGTCTCCCCAGTTAAAACTTGAAAGTTTGGTTTAAATTGAAGATGGAGATAGTCAATTATGGCAAAACCTTTGATTTTAAGTTCCTGAAGCACTTTTTTTCCAACCCCAGCTTAATTTATACCTAATGGTTTTATAGAAATTACCACTGCTCATTCCCAGAAGTTTAATTCTCTGGTTACCTGGAGAAACCTCCAGGTTAATAGGTGGTTTAGCCATCATTATTTTTAAACCATCCAGAAATAAGTGTAGTTTTAATTCTTTACTACCTTGAATTAATACTTTTGGCTTCTCTATAGGATTTATTAGAATAGGGCGAATGTTAATTGAGTGAGCAGAAAGAGGAACCAGATTAACGCAATATAACTGGTGGCTAATAAGAGGTCCTCCTGCAGACAAAGCTTGAGCGGTTGAACCAAATGAAGAAGATAATATTACTCCTTCACCATGATAACTTCCCAGAATTGACTTTCCAACTTTGACCTGGAAAATAGGTAATCGGGATTGAAAATCTCTTACCAGGACGGTTTCGTTGATAAACTCTCCATCATATTTTTCCTCCTCAGTAAATATTCTGGTTTTAAGTGTTTGAATTTCAGATGACACAAACTTTCCTTTAATAAAATTATTTATTTCCTTTCTTACCTGGTCAATAGTATGTGTACAATTTAAAAAGCCCAAACTACCAGAAGTATTAAGGCCTATTAAATAAGCCTCAGTTTTTATACTGGCCATATGGCGAGCAACTCTAAGAAATGTCCCATCACCACCTATAGACACTACAATAGAAGATTCCTCAAGTAGCAGGTTGTCAGCTAAACCATCTTCACCTTCAAATTTCCTCATAATTACTTTAATATTAGCTAATTGTAAGGCTTCTTTAAGCTTAACTGCTTTATTTTTTGCCTCTGCACGTTGATGGTGGGGAAAAATTCCAACTGTTAGTTCTTTCATTGGTATATTACCTCGCTAAGGTAGGATTCTCCAATACCATTGGTTAAATCAGTCCTCCTTTTAAGCAAAAGAAAGTACTCTTGATTTCCCCTGCTTCCCTTAATGACGGAAGGGGCAATGTTTATAATACAACAACCTCTTGATTCAATGGTTCTTTTTAAAGCTAAAAGAGAGTTTATTATGGTGTCTTTGTTTTTAGCAACCCCCCGCCGTACTTCCTTTGGCCCCACTTCAAATTGAGGTTTAAAAAGAGCTACCATAATACCATTTTCAGCTAAAAACTGTTCTGCTATAGGAAGAATTAGATTCAAAGAAATAAAAGATACATCAATGGTAATTATATTAACTAATTCAGATACAAGGTCGTTGTTAGCATATCTAAAATTTATTCCTTCCAATATTTCAACTCTGGGGTCACTTCTAAGTTTGTGGTGAAGTTGCCCTAAGCCTACATCCACTGCAAATACTTTTCTAACCCCCTGCCTAAGAAGACATTCGGTGAAACCTCCTGTTGAAGCCCCTATATCCAGGGCTAACCAGCCCTGGGGAGTTATTGCAAAATCCTTTAGAGCCTGCTCAAGTTTAACTCCTCCTCTGCTTACATAACCTTCAGGTCCTCTAATTTCTACATTTACATCAGGACTTACGAGAGATGCAGGTTTGTAGGTGGGTAAACCTTCAACTATTAGCAATCGGGAATTAATAGCCTCAACAGCTTTTTCCCTACTCTCAAACAAACCCCTTTTTTCAAGCAATTTATCAAGCCGTATTTTGAGATGCATATATTTAACTAAATTACATAGAAGGTTTCAAAGTTTACAGAAAATTCCAAAGGATTTAAATCTTTCAAGGTAAAAGATTCTATCAGGGAAAAAGGGGTTCCTTTCTTAATAACATTTATAAACATCTCCAGACTATCAGCTTCTCCATAGGCAACGGTCTCAACTTCTCCTGAAGGAAGGTTCTTCACATAACCTGTCAAACCCAATTGCCTTGCCTGGCGATAAGTAAAGTAGCGAAACCCCACACCCTGAACCCGACCTTTAACCAAAATTTTTATCAACTTCTTTGCTGGCATTGTATAAACCTCTTAATACACCATTGACAAACTTTGCAGCTTTTTCACCAGCAAACTTTTTAGTTAGAATTACACTCTCGCTTAAAATAACTTTGGGAGGTGAGTCCTGCTGATAAAATAACTCATAGGTTGCCAGTCTGAGAACAGACTTTTCTACCGATCCCAATTCAACGAGCTTTCTGTTGTGCAGACAAGATGAGATTATTTTATCAATTGCTACTATCTCTTTTTTTATTCTACTTAACATTTCCCGAGTAGCCAGGACTAACTCTTCAGATATTTCTTCCAGACCATCTGGATCCAAAAACTTATCTCCACCTAACTCTTGAGCAACTAAATCACTAAGCACTATTCTTCTACACAAATGCCGCTTTTTCAAAGGATCTATTTTCTACTTACTCCTTTGAATATTATATCCACCCTTTCTACCTCAACTCCTCCCAATTCTTCCAGTGATTTTATAATTCTCCCTCTAACGACTGCCCCAACTTCTCTTAAGTTCTCTCCATACTCCCCCAGGAGGTAAATCTTTATTTTTAATTTTTCCTTGCTTCTAATTATTTTTATAGGTTTTTTTAATAGCCCAGAAAAATCAGGTGCTAAACCAGTAACCCCCTTAACTTCTACAATTGCCTCTAATATTAATTGTTGAAGAGCCGTATCTTCAATAAAAAACCGATCTATGGCTGATGGCTTATAAATATCATCTCTCCACATTTCTTACACCCCAGTCTTATCCATTCTTTTTCCATAAAAGCTGTTAGGTCCAGAGGAATTTGTTCTTTACAGACTGGACAATCAAACAGCTGCTCTTCGCCCAACATGGTAACCAGTTTAGCACTATCTAAAAAGCTTATCAATCCTTTAAGATAGTTAATGGTACCAATGTTTTATTAATTAAGTCTTGATTCAAATTCTCTGGTACCTTTAAATACTCTCGCAGGGTAGAGATTTTATCCTTCATTTTTTCTATCATGTCTATCTTCTCCATCATTCATTTAGTTTTTGTCCTTTCTAAATATTCTCCAGTCCTGGTGTCTACCCTGATTATATCGCCAATTTCTATGAATAGAGGCACAGATATTTTTGCCCCTGTTTCTAAAACTGCTTGTTTGGTAGCTCCTGATACGGTATCACCTTTAAAGCCTGGCTCAGTTTCTTGAACCAGTAATTCTACTATGATCGGTAGGTCAACTCCAATAGGTTTACTCTGGTAAAACAAGACATCAGCTTCTAAACCCTCTTTCAAAAATTCAACTCCCTGCTTGAAATCATCTTCTTTGATGTGCCATTGTTCATAATTAGATTGATCCATAAAAATATAATTATCATCCTGATGGTAAAGAAATTGCATTTTTTTCTCTTCAAGGTAAGCTCGTATAATTTTTTCTCCAGCCCTGAAAGTTTTCTCCAACACAGTACCATCTTTCAATTTCTTTAACCTTGTTCTTACAAAAGCAGCTCCTTTTCCAGGTTTCACATGCAACTGTTCAACGCAGATATAAAGATCCCCGTCTAACTCTACAGCCATTCCTGACCTAACATCATTTACGGAAATCAAAGCTTCCACTCATCTTTGGGGAATTTTGAGAGGTTATAGTAACCATTACTCTTTAAGACTACCATATCTTCAGTTCTCACACCTCCCCAACCAGAAATATATACACCAGGCTCAACTGTTATAACCATTCCTTCCTTCAAAACAGTTTTATCATCTATAGCCACCCTCGGTGCTTCGTGAACTTCCAAACCGACACCATGACCTAAACCATGACCAAAATAATTATCCAATCCCTTACCTTTCAAATAATCTCGAGCTGCTTTATCAACTAAACCAGCTTCCACACCTGCTTGAATGATACTAAATGCCTGTCTTTGGGCTTCAAGGACATGGTTATATACATCTACTTCTTTCTCCCCTGGTTTACCCAGAAAAAAGGTTCGCGTGCAATCTGAGACATACCCATCAATGCGGGCTCCAAAATCAATTACTATGAACTCACCGGTTTTTATTTCTTTGTTCGTTGGTTGAGCATGTGGTAAAGCTGCTCTTTCTCCTGAAGCAACAATAATAGGAAATGCCATATTGGCACCCCTTTGCCTTATCTGGTACTCCAGTTCAATGGCTAAATCAATTTCCTTAACCCCTGGTTTCAATAGTTTTAATATGTTATATAAAGCTTTTTCAGATAGTTCTTGAGCTGTCTTTATTGAGGATATTTCCTGTTCATCTTTTATGACACGACAATTTTCTACCAGGTTTTCTGTGGGTAACCATTCCACCTCCCCAATGAATTCTTCTAATTCCTTCAGTTGAGAAACTGTTAGGTGGTTAGGTTCAAACCCAACTTTTTTAATCGAACCTGAGTTCAGTACTTCTTTAAGATACTTATGATATGGTTTAGTAAATTCTATAACCTTAGCGCTGGGAGATTCGATTTTAGCTTGCTCGGTATATCGAAAATCAACTAAAAGATTAGGTTCAGGTTTCATTACCAAAATCCCAGCTGAACCAGTAAATCCTATTAGGTACCTTCTGGACTCATATCTAAAGGAAACCCAAGCGCCTAAGTTATTTTCTCTTAAATAATTTTTAACTATCTCCTGACTGTTAAATAAAGTATCTCTAGGGAGCAAATATATTCACCTTCCTGGTATCCTCACCAATTACAACTATTTCAGTACCATCTCTTCTTGTTTGGAGGATTTCGTCTACTTGGTTAGAAATTTCAGTTTCTATTAATTGTGGTACTCGGTGATCTACAATCCCTTCATATTCTGTAATATAAAACCTCAAAAAGAAATTAAGGAGGGTGTCTTCGATTTCCTGTCTATAAGTAGTAACTCCCCAAACCAGAACCAACAGCACGGTTAATAAGAATATTGTGGTAATCCTTATTTTTCTTGTTTTTTTAACTTTTGCCATATTCACACCTTAATTACCAACGCCTTTAAAATAAACTGCTAATTCTAAACTGGCTCCCACTGCAATTTCTGTACCAGAAACATTAATTCTTTCTACAGAAACTATATAAGGGAATACTTCAATTTCTCTCAAAAAAGAAAGTAAATTTGCATAGTTACCAGAGATGTTGATTGACACATTAACCCGCGAGTTCTCGCCTACTGCCCCTATTTCTCCCAGAGAAATGTTAGAAAGCTCAACTCCACCTCTTCTGGCTAAATTATATATTTCTAAAAACAACTCTTCCTCTTTGATAACAGGTTTTAGCATATCTTGAAGCTCACTCAAACGTGTGCTTACCTTAGCTATTTCCTGTTCCATCCTGGGGAGTTGTTCATTCAGAAACACCAGGTAACTAAGTTCGGCTTTTTTATCCTGTAGAATTACACTATGCTCCCGACCTTTATTATATAAAGGGAGTAGGTAGGTTGACACCAGAAAATAAGAGGTAATTATATATATGATTATTGCTATGCCTATTTTAATTTTTTTACTCATCTTAAACCCCCTCTATAAAAGTAAGGGAGATGGGAAAGGTGATTCTACCGGTATTAACATCAATACTGATGCCGCGAATATCTAAATTAGGAATAAATTTAGATTTCCTGATTCTTGCCAGAAACTCTGTGGCAAGATTAATATTTCTGGCTTCAACTTGTAGGGAAATGCTTTTACCGCTCCTATCTATATTTACTGAACTGAAGGAAACCCCGGCAGGAGTTATTTTTTGGAGTTCAAGGAAAAGCCATCTCAAAGAGGTAGATTCTTCTTCTAACTTCACTATAGACGCTTCAACCCTTCCAATAGCAGCTAAATCCCTCTCTAATTCAGTTACTTTTTGCTTTACCTGGGCAAGGTTATTTATCTCATTTTCAACTTTATTAATTTGAGCTAAAAGCTGATTGTTTAAGGAGGTTTGAAAATAATAAACACCCCCAATTATGGCAACTATAGCAAAAAATACCAGTATAAGCGTTATTTCTTCTCCTTTAATTAATCTCCTTTTCTTAGCTTTTCTCGGTAGCAAATTAAATGATAAAAATTGTAGTTTTTTAGACATATGATGGTTCCTCCGAAACAAGCCTTAAGGCCAGGCCTAAGGCGCAGTTCAGTAGTATAGCTGAATCTACTAAAAATCTTTTATCTAACCCTTTTTTATGTTTAATATTTAATAAAGAAGTATTTAGTATGGTGTTCACTTCAAGGTTCTCATTTAGCGCTTCCACCAAACCCTTTAAGAAAGCACCCCCACCACTTAAAACCAGGTTAAGTTTATCGCCAATAGGTAAACTCCACTCTTGCTGAGCAAAAATCTGCGATCTTCTAATCTCTGAATACAGTTTATCTTCGAGAATTTCGGTGACCCGCATTTTCAATTCCTTGTAATTATAAGATTGCCCAGCATCAAATAACAGTCCTTCCTCTTTCTTAAATCTTTCTGCTTCCAATTGATTCAATTGTAGTCTTTGTTTAACAATAGTAGTAACCATGTCTCCAGAAAATGGGATAGCTCGGGAAAAAAATATTCTACCTCGGGCATAAAAACTTATAGAACTAATGCTGGAACCTACATTCAAAATTGCATAAATCTCTTCTTCTTTAAACTCGGGTAAAAAACCAAGTGTACGCACTTCAGCATAGGAATCAATTTCAATGGCAGTAAGTTTTAGTCGTGCTTTGGAGAATCCCTTGATTAAGGGATCCAGGACAGTGTTAGGAACTGCTACCAACAAGCCTTTATAATACTTCCTCCCATCTTTTTCGAAAACTTCCAGAATTTTATAATCATACCCGCTTTCTTCAATCGGGAAATCAAGCATTTTAGCACCTTCCCACTTAATCATTTCTCCAACTTCGTCTATGTTTACATAAGGTATAGTGAACTCGGTAGTTCTAACCAGATCGCTTGCAATAGCCACTACTGCATTAGATGCTTTTAGATTATAGGCAGATATGACGATTCTTAATGCTTCTGCCAGTGCTAGAGGGTTTTTTACCAGTCCCTCTTTACTCAAAAGGTCCTGTGGGGTGGGAGATAGCGCTGCACCTTCAACCACGGGTTCACCTCTAACACTCCCCAGGAGAACAGCTTTGATGGTATTGGCACCCACATCAACCCCAAGAACCTGTTTACTACCTTTTCCAAAACTAAAAATAGGTTTCATGGCTGATACCTCCATTCTTTGAATATAAATAACTTCTTCACCAATAAATGCTCAAATTTTTCATAAACAGCCTTATTATTTACTAAGGTGGTCTGTCTCTCAAACTTGAGGTTCTTCGCAATAATCATACCATTAAAATGCACTGAATTGCTAAAATTGAATTCTTCTGCAATTAATACTCCATTTCCCGAAACATCTCCCTTAAAAAATGCTTTATCTTTAATTATAAGCATTATTTTATCAAATTCCAATGGGTACGAAGTATGGAAATCCTGATTTAATATAATAATGGTGCCATTGGAACTACCCTTTAAAGTTAAGGTACCATTTAACAGAAGGTTGGGGTTATTAATTACAAAAACATCAGGTAAGCCAGGCTCTTTTTCCAGGAAGTTTATCTGAAGGCTATTTCCTGTGTGAGTAAATGAGACTCTTTGACTGTCTGACAATAAAGACATCATATCGTTATATACAAAATAATCACTTCCCGGATTGGATAAATCCATTTTAAGTATACTTGAGGTAAGTGGTCGGAAATTGTTAGTAATTAAACTACTATCTGTTTTATTAGATATTTTAGAAAGCCCTTTTCCTATTATATTTAGCTGTTTATCAGATTCGAGATTTTCAGTAATAAAAACAAAATCAAGTAAATTGAAAACTTCACCTATTACCGTTAACTGTCTTTTGGCTCTATTCACCTCACCGGTAACCCTAATTGTTTGTACGGGATTATTATTAATATTTAAATTAAGTTTAACTCCATTTAAATCATAGTTCTTATTGAAAGATACGATATTTTTATTAATTATCTGGTATAAACCTAACTCTAATCCGCTCATCAACGAAGATTGTACTTTTAATGAGTCTTTAAGGTATGTTAAAACCTGAGCTTCCTGAATTAATAAAGTGGCAAAGCTGGTTAACAAAAGCATAACCAGAAAAGAAAGAATCATGGTTATTAAAATAATAGTTCCTTTATTGTTTATAAGCGGGGTAGGCATATAATATTAATATTATTTTCTCTTCTCCCAATTTTTAATTTCAACTCAAAGGTTACGCTTTCATTGTTTCTTAGGTAATTAAACTCCATAACATTTTGAACCAGGGGATTGCTGGTGGGTCTACGGAACTTAAAAGGATGACGATCAGGAAATTCATTCTCCTTTAAACTGTTTTTATTTATGGGAACGGCAATGTATCTATATAAGTTCTTTCGACTTGGACTGAAGTAATATCCCACCACCACCTGATCAGAATTTTTTCCCCAGATTCCCCGGTAACTGCCCATTCTTCCTTCCCTGATACTATTTAATTTCATAGAATGAATATCCTGCCTGATAATATGGTTAGCTATCCTGATGTTTTGAATGGTTTCTATCCTATCTCTTCCGTAAAGGGTTATATTTTTCATCCCCACCAGTGTAGAAATAAAGGGGAATACCACTATAATCGCTATAGAAAAAGAAATAATAATTTCTAACAGAGTGAACCCTTTATTCATGGAGATTTAAGGGTGTACAAAATGAGAAGAGGTTTTTCTCTTACCCTTAAAGAGAGTCTAATTTTTTTAAATGGTTTTTCGCCATCAGCAATCCCAAAATAATCTGGTTCTACTGTTTCAATTTCTTCTATCAACTCCACATCTTCAAACAACTTATAATTTCCTCCATCAATTTCAGCATAAGGTTTATAGAAATATTCTTCTAAAATATTTTCTGTTAAAAGGAGTGATTTACCAACAGTATCTATGTTTTTCAAAAGCTTAATATAAGAAGCGGTTATGCTTGTAGATAGATATATAAGAATAAGAAACCAGGTTATTGAGATTATTAATTCCATAAGGGTAAAACCCCTACTAAACTCATAATCTTTTTTATTATTTATTTTATTCAATTAGACTCCAGGCGCATTCTTCCAGTTACGGGCATTAAAAAAAGAGTTATACTTCTTCCTCTGCTATTGGAAAGAGTGATTGTTCCTGAAGAATTAGGGGAACCTGTAGGTGTAAATCCAAACCTATAAGATAACGATGCTCCTCTTACTATATTGTATCTTTCAATTATCACCCCTGAGGGTAAAACTATTTTTTTAAAAGATGGCGAACCTGGAGATATTTGCACAAAATAATAGTTATTATCTTTAGAACTGAAAATAGCTTCCATAACTCGTGAAGAGACCATTGCCTTAGTCTGTAAATGCCTTAATTCCTGCAGAAGAACCCTGGATGAGTAGTTCATTCTTTCTTCTAAAATAATACCCATTAAAACATTATGAACTGGTAAGGAAAATAATAATATAATAGAAAAAACAGTGAGCAATTCAATATAGGTTAAACCTTTAGAATTAAAAGCCATAAACCGCTAATTTTAATTTTTTGTTATCAATTTGATAACATTTCTAATAATTGGATAAACAGAGCTGTTCTATTAGAAATTTCCTTTAACTCAATATATTCATTTTCAGAATGAGCCCCATCACCAACTCCACCCAAGCCATCCAGGGTAGGTATATTTAAATTAGCGGTAAAATTACCATCGCTTCCTCCCCCGGATAAATCATCTTTAATATCAAAACCCAATTCGCTGGCAATATTTTTTGCTTTGAGAAATAATTCTGTTATTTTCTCGGTTTTAACCATAGGAGGTCTGTTAATACTCCCTGAGACCGATATATTTATTCCTGTAGTGAAGGGTTTTAAAGATAATATTTCTTTCTCTACCTTAATAGCCTCTTCAACATTTATAGCCCTTATATCTACCAGAGCCTTTGCTTCAGCAGGAACAACATTTCTCCTGGTTCCACCACTAATTACCCCTACATTAACCGTTGTTCCGAGTGCATAATTTGTCATAGACTCTAAATGTAATATTTGCAGGGCAAGTTCTTTTATAGCACTTAAGCCTTGTTGGTGTGCTGCTCCCGCGTGGGACGCTCTACCAGTAACTTCTATTTCAAACATCCCTACGCCTTTTCTTGCAGTTTTCAAATTACCAGGTGGTTCAGCTGGCTCCAGAACTAGCACCTGCTGGCTTTTTAAAGCTTCTTTCTCAATT
>BBPF01007584.1_pt3 | contig 11008 bp, 17 predicted proteins | sample 1343921 | NCBI WGS metagenome assembly BBPF01 (sample SAMD00019090, study PRJDB2971) | groundwater metagenome | isolation source: The Cedars highly-alkaline
GTCCTACATTCGCCCTTCGGGCTCAGTAGGACTAAACACAGAAAGATATGACCTGCCGAGTATAACGAGGCAGGTCGTTGAAACGATCAACCCTTTTGAGGGTTGTGGTAGACACCGTGAGGTCAAGGATTCAAATTCCTTCGGGCCCATTATGTATCATTCGATATAAAAAAATAAAAAAAGAGATGTTGGAAAGCTATCGTAGAAGCCCAAATGGATTTCTCGATAATTGGTTGTACTTCAAATGTTGAACACGGATTTTTTTGACATTGGGTTTCCAAACCATGGAGGGCAACCAGCTCGGGGCACCGCTTGGAGCTCTGACTTTTTCCCTGAATCCCTTAAATACGTGAAGTCTTTTCGTGCCCTTCTCCCTGAGCATTATGTTTGTCTTTCCCCTGCTTGCGCACTTCAGGGCAGCATCTCGTGGTTGATATCCACTGAATGTTCCAACTTCTCTTCCATTTTCTATCAAACCAAAATTCTTTGTAGGTCTATTTACCATTTTATACCTCCTGATATTTTGTGAGTAAATATGTTTACAAGCTCATCCTATTTCAGCATTGCGGTTTTTTCTTGTAATTTCTACGGAAATTCAACATGTCACCATCTAAATATTCCAAAAAAGAATAGTATTAACGGAAACAGTAATACGCCCATTGCATGGCTTTTTCTGACCTTAAAATAAGATGGAATCATTCCAATCGCGGTCGCAGTTGCGAATACTATCATCCCAAATAAACCAGTGGTTAGAATCACCATCACGCAAAGACCCATTAGAACCGTTGCGCTGATTCTTTGGTAGTTTAGGCGTGACAGCGCTTTGGAAATTCGCTCCCCTATTGAAATGGTCACGAAATAGGATATTATGGAAACACTAACGATAACGGCTAAAAATAGCACCACTAATGAAACATCCCATGTGGCAGGATTCAAAATCTCGTTGACCGCGACCATGGCACCACTTCTGGGCCGATGAATGATATACAATGCTATTAAACTGAAAATGGCGTTTGCCGTGTTAACTCCACTGACTGCGACGATAAATTCCCTCGCGGAATCTCCATCATTATCTTCTCGAATCGCCAGTCGTATTATCACCGTCGCAACTGCTGATGATATGCCCGGCAGCCACGCCACCAACGACCCAGCTATACTTCCAGTGAACACTCCCCTCACGATATTTCGGCTTGGAAGGTCGAACTCCACCACCTCCGTCTGGGCAGGGATGACCGATCGCGTAATGAGACTTATAGAGAGCATGCTCGCCCCAAACAATCCACAGAACAGTGGAAACAATATAGCCGGCGTACCCATGGGCAACAAGGGGTCCATCAGCCCATCTCCGATAAATGCGAGAATGCCGAGTACCCCAGATAACAGAAAAACAAGTATGGCATATCCCTTGTATTTGAGATGCGCAAGCGAGCCCTGCCCTTCGACCATCTCTCCTGATTCTGACCCGATCATAAGCAGGACGATCGTCAGAAGAATCCAGCCCATGTGCTGGTGGAGGACGGGATAAATATGATATACCAGCATGCTTAATGGTGCCACTAACAGCAGCGCCACGGTCACAGAACCCGCACTACCGAGTGCAGATAGTCTGACCGCTTCGACGCCTCTGCCCTCTAATAGCATACGGTGTCCTGGCAGGACTGCCAGTGCGGTGTCTGCTTCAGGAGCACCCAAAAATATCGAAGGGACGAAATCCAGAAACGTATGTGCAATCGAAGTTGCGAGAATTATAACGACGATATAAACTGGCAAAATACCATGCATCACCAGGGATGGAGAAAGGGCCACGAGCAGCAACGCGACATTATTGACATGAAGGCCAGGAATTAGTCCAGTGATGGTGCCAAGTATGCATCCCAGAAGAACCGATGCCAACAAAAAATGCGGCGAGATTTCGAACATTTATGTAAGCGAAGACAGGTGATTGATTCGCTTTAACATATTTGGATGGGTGCTAAGCAACTCCATCAGCTTATCGGTCGTGCTGACGTGTACCTTTTTACTCCTGAGCAGCATCAACTCGTTTCTGTCGACACATCCGCTCATATCCTTGTCTATCTGCTTTAACTCTCTAATCTCATTCCATGCCCTGGAAGGGTCGCTGATGAAGAATGCTTTGTTCCCTTCGACCTGTTTTAACGTCTCCTTTGCGACTCTCGCATTCCCGTAGGATAATTTGTACAGGGCGGATGCGAGCAGGTGAGGGTCGTTTCCGAATTTAACGCTGCCCAAATCCGCATAATACTCACGAATTCTGGAGCCATACATCACCAACAGATTAGTAATGAAATAAAGCACAAATGCAAAGATTCCGATGGCTATCGTATTGCCTCGCTGACCTCCTGAGAACATCATGCTCCAGGCAATGTACCAGCAGATCATTGGAATTATGCTAATCAACGTGATAACTGCGACGTCTCTGTTCTTGATGTGGGCAATCTCATGACCTATCACTGCCTTCAGCTCATCCTTTGTTAGCAATCTGATGATGCCATCGGTAACGCAAACCCTGCCGTCTCTAATCGATCTGCCGAATGCAAAGGCATTTGGAATCTGGATTTTAGCTATTCCTACCTTTGGCTTTGGGATTCCTGCCCGTTGAGCCTGCTCTGCAACCATTCTGTGCAATTCTGGATGCTCCTTCTCAGATACATATTGGATGCGCATTGACCAGTCGACCATCCTGGGACCGATCATGTACTGGATGAAGAGGAAGAACGATGCTAAAACAGCAAAGAAGAAAAAGTTGCCTATGCCCATCATAGTTCCTACAACTACGACTAGTGCGTAGATGATGGCGAACATCAATCCCAGTAAGAGGTACATCCGTATTTGCAACCACATTTAACGATCACCATTTAATTTGGATTATCATATAAGGATATGTATGTATATAAGCTCTGTGCTTACACCAACGGGATAATGTTTTTAGCATATATGGAGTTTGCGACCGAAGGGAACAATGTCCCGAAGGGCAAGGGCGTAGCCCGTAGCGTATATCCTGTGTTATGCGCCGCACCTTTATTATTAGACAGGCTTAACTTGGCCTTCCCAACAATTTGATGTATTCAGAGAACCTTGATCCTTCAAGTTGCGCTTCTTTAGCAATGATTTTCCTTGCGATATGAACTTGCTGTAAAGCATGGTCGTCTGGGAACTCCTTTTCTACCGCTCTTCTTATTTCCTCGATATCTTTTTCTTTAATCTTGCTCATACTTTCTCCTATAGCAATTCCGCAGGTGTCATAATCTCTATTTGTCTCAGGTTATTTAAAGTATTTACCATCCTCACTATGTCTCTCGTTTTCCTCCTCACTATGTGTTTGAAGTTCCAACTCAAAAGATAGTCAACCTCGCTTATAACAGCGATGGCAATATGGTAGGCATCCTCGGTGTAACCTTCAGGAACCGCACCATGGCGGATATACTCGCTGGCTATCCATTCAACGTCATCGGTTAAAGAGAGCACTGAAAATCGTGATACTGTATCCTTCATTTTGCCTCGGAGTTCTATGTCGGGAGTGCGTTCAATCTCAGCAACCGTAATTTCGGAGATGAAAGTCTCAAAGTTTCCTATTTCTGCGAAAAAAGCTTCTGTGAGTGATACTCTCCCTGGATTCCTTTCATCAAATAGCGCTGAAATTACCGAAGTATCCATATATACTCTCATTTTTCTTCTCATCTTCGTCTACCTCTTATTCTTCTTAGGCATGGCGTATAACTCCTTAATATACGAAAAGTTGACAGATTCACACCAACACCTCTCTCATTCTGTCCAATCCCTCTGAAATGCGCGCCTGGGAAGTGGCATATGAAATTCTGATATAGTCTTCACTATGGGGCCCAAATGCAGACCCAGGCGTGACAGCGACATACCCTTCATTTAGCAAACGTTCTGCGACGCTCATACCATCTCCGAATCGAGCGACGTTCACGAACAGATAGAATGCACCATCTGGCTTTTTGCACTCCAAACCCATCGACTCGAGTCCGTCAACGATGAGGTCTCTGCGTGTTTTAAATTCATTCACCATCTCTGCGATACATTCCTGCGGACCTTTCAATGCCTCTAAAGCGCCATATTGCGCAAAAGACGTTGCGCAGCTCGTTGAGTGCTGCTGTATCTTGAGCATGGCATCTATGACCTCTGGCGGGGCGGATGCATATCCCACTCGCCAGCCAGTCATTGCATACGCCTTGGAAAAACCATTGACCGTGACGGTTCTATCGTGCATGCCATCAAAGGAAGCAATGCTGAGATGTTTTCCTTCATAGATGATCTTTTCATATACCTCATCGGAAAGCACGAATATGTCATGGTCCCTTGCAATATCCGCAATCATCTTGAGCGTATTCTCATCAAAAACTGCCCCGGTTGGATTGCCTGGCGTGTTCACGATGATCAGTTTTGTTTTTCTGCTGATGGACTCCAGGAAATCATCTGGCACAAAGCCTTTTTCTTCACCTGTCTTGATCCACGCGGGCCTTGCACCTGCCAGTTTTATGCAGGACTCATACGAAACCCAGGCAGGGTCGAATAATATCACTTCGTCTCCATCTCCTAGTATGGAAAGCACTGCCTCAAAGATCGCCTGCTTCGCCCCGGGTGTTACGATGACTTCATTCGGAGATACGCTGATGCCGTTCTCTTTGAACTTATTGGCTATCGCCTCTCTCAGCTCGGGTATGCCCGCACTCGGCGTGTAGTGTGTCCTTCCTTCATCCAGCGCCTTCTTTGCAGCGTCTATGATGTGCTGTGGAGTGACAAAGTCGGGCTCGCCAACGCTAAAACTGATGACGTCCTTTCCAGCCCTTTTCAGTTTATTCGCCAGGTCGGATATTCTGAGCGTCGCGGATTCTTCTATCCTGTTGACTCGTTCTGAGGGCATTTCATTCACGCATTCGCCGTACCATCTTCACCGCTGACTCTACTGCCCTCTTCGCATAATCAACGCGCTCGTGCGCCTCCAGCCTGCTCATTCCTGGACCGGATATGCCCAATGCAACGGGTTTCTCAAAATCCAGCGATAAATCCATGAGCTTTCTGGACGTTTGCTGCATGATGACTTCATCGTGTTCTGTTGTGCCTTCAATAACACAGCCAAGAGCAACGATTGCGTCGACGCCGTTATCCTTAGCCAATTTCTTCGCAGCCAGAGGCATGTCATAAACACCTGGTACCAGAAGAGTTCGTACCACTGGCGCTCCGAGAAATTCAGCATGCTCCCTTCCCAACAACTCCATTTGGTGCGTCAGGTCTCTGTTAAATTCCGACACGACAAATCCAAGCCTGATTTTATTCATTTTAATCCTCCTAAAGGCTATAACCTCAAAGGTCCCACATCTTCGCTTCCCTGCCTTTTGCCCATCCCTGCATCTTTTTCAAGCAGTTTTGGTTTGAGCAACAACTTAATGACGTTCTGCGCATGCTCCCTGGTTCTGCGACCTGCTAACTCTGCTAACATTTTATCGTCTTTCGCCTCGTCCTCATGAACGAACACCTCTATAATATGCGTGTTCGTCATCAGTTGCGCCTGAATTAAGCCAAGAGATGCTTCATGTGCACAGGTCTTGTCTATTGGCGTAGCGCCAGGCATTCCAAGTGCCATCACGATATCACACTTGCGCTCCTCGATCAGTTTCTTGGCTGCAGCAGGCAGGTCCTTGATGCCAGGCACCGTATATCTTTCGATGCGCATCGATGCATTCTTTTTCAGCTCATCGATAGCGGCAGTGCCCATATCAAAGCGCGCGAACGTTGTATCTGCGATGCCGACCTTCATCGCTATAGTGAATGCGACGCATCTCATTTAAGAGTTTCTTTCCACTTCCTTTACAGTAGCTACACCACCTTCCGCTTTGACTCCATGTTCGGCCAGCGTGGACTCTACTGCTTCTATCGTGGTCAAAATCTCTTTAGCAGAGACGTTGCCCATATGCCCTATCCTGAATATCTTGCCCTTGAGATGTTCCTGCCCGCCAGCTATGAGTACGCCCCTGTTTTTTATTCCATCGCGCAATTGCTCATAGACGATGCCTTCGGGCATCTTAACTGCTGTGACTGTGTTCGAATATCTGCTAATTTTATTCAAACGCGGAAACAGTTCGAGCCCCATTGCATTCATAGCTCTTCGAACGGCATCTGCACATCGTTCATGTCGCTTGACCCTGGCGGACAGCCCCTCCTCGCACACAAGGCGCAATGCCTCATGCAACGCAAAAAACAATGGAATGGCGGGAGTGTATGGCGTCTGTCCCTTGCTTGCAGATTTCTGATGCGCCTTCAGGTCTAAGTAATATGGGGAATTGACATTCTCCATGCGTTCCCATGCCCTCTCGCTGACGGAGATGGCAGCCAACCCAGGCGGTACTGCAAGGCACTTCTGGGAACCGAGGATAGCGAGGTCCACGCCCCACTTGTCCACGGGCACTTCGTTGCCGCCTATGGAAGATATCCCGTCCATTATAAACAGCGCATCGTACTTTCTGGCCAGTTCTCCGACTTCTTCAGCTGGGTTCACTATGCCTACCGAAGTCTCGTTGTGAACCATGGTTACGGCTGATGCACCCTTTTTTAAGGCACCCTCTACGTCATCCAATTCTATGGAACTTCCCCATGCATACTCCACAGGTATCGGATTTCCATACAGTGCAACGATTTCCTTGAAGCGCTCGCCGAATTTGCCGTTTACAATCGTAACGACCTCGTCGCCCCTTGTCACGTTGCTGACAGCCGCTTCCATTCCAGCCGTCCCTGAGCCACTGAGCACGAGTACATCATTCTCGGTCTGAAAAACATCCTTCAAAATGGAAACGCATTCATCAAAGATTCTGGCAAATTCGGGACCTCTGTGATTGATCATTTGCCTGGACATCGCCTTCAATACCCTTGGATGCAGGGGCACAGGTCCTGGTATCATCAGCAATGGTTTGTTCAAATCCATAATATGGGCGCCTCTTCATGTCGGTAATTGGTATTTTAATGCCATCAATGTAATTTAAGTTTTTGTTTTTTGGTCACAATCTGACATCACGCATGATTTTAATTGCGCACAACTCTCCGCACATGGAACACGCATCGCTCGGTGACTTCCGGAATTCATGAATCCTTCTCGCTTTGTCGGTATCGATGGCAAGTTCAAACTGTTTATCCCAGTCAAGGTCCCTGCGCGCATATGCCATTTTGTCATCCCATTCTATTGCACGTCCTCTTCGGCCTGTTTTGACAAGGTCTGCTACGTGTGCTGCAATTTTGGTCACGATGGTGCCTTCTTTGATCTCGTCTATGGTGGGAAGGGCAAGGTGTTCAGATGGCGTGACCATGCACAGGAAGTCCGCACCGTGCATGCCGGCGACCGACCCCCCTATAGCAGCAGTTATATGGTCATAGCCGGGTGCTATGTCCGTGACCAGAGGGCCGAGCAGGTACAATGGGGCACCATCGGTCAGATGCTTCATCATTCTTATGCTCGACTCAATTTCGTTTAACGGCATATGTCCCGGCCCCTCCACCATCGTCTGCACTCCCGCATCCCGCGACCTGCGCACCAGTTCTCTGAATGTGATGCACTCCGTGAACATTGCCCCATCGCCAGCATCCGAGATGCAACCCGGTCGCATACCGTCTCCCAGGCTGAGCGTGACATCATGTTCGCGCGCGATTTCCAGCAGATAATCATATTCGGCGTAGAACGGGTTCTCGCAATCGTTGTGAGTCATATAGGCTATCATGAGCGCACCTCCGCGAGATACGACGCTCATAATTCGGTCACTCTTCCTCAGATGTTCAACGGCATTTATGGTGACGCCTGCATGAATGGTCATAAAGTCGATGCCATCCGCCGCATGCTTTCGCACCATATTGAACATATCATCAGAAGTAATATCCATAACATCACTATGTGCAGCCTGATAAATCGGAACAGAGCCAACTGGAACGCTTACTGCATCGAGAATCCCCCTCCGAATGGTGTCGAGGTCGCCGCCGGTGGACAGGTCCATAACAGTGTCGGCGCCATATTTCACTGCAGTTAGCGCTTTTTCTGTCTCCTCATCTGCATCGATAAAATCCACAGAGCTACCTATGTTCACGTTGATTTTGGTGCCGAGGGATTCGCCAACGGCAACGGGCATGGTATCTCTACGTGTATTTTTTAAGATGACCAATCGTCCTGCTGCAATTAGCTTCCTTACTTTTTGGGATTCCACGCCCTCTGACCGGGCTACAAACTCCATCTCTGGCGTGATATGTCCTTTCTGTGCGTCTCTTATTATGCTCATGTTCATGCCAACTCTTAGTTTGTTTAATATAGTTATAATTACGAAGATTGTCTTTAATGGTCAAGGTGCATAAAATTGCTGCTTCGCTATACGTTGCGAATGCATATCTGGTCGAAGCAGAACGGCCGGTGTTGGTGGACGTCGGCATCGATCCTGATTTTGTCCTTAACGCCATAAAGAGGATAATCAATCCGGACTCTCTTGAGTATATCATTCTGACACACTGCCACTACGACCACACTGCTGGCACCGCTCAACTGGCCGAACAAACAAATGCCAGCGTTGTGATTCACCAGCGCGATGCTGATTTATTGGATGACAACCATGCGACGGCATCCTCGTTATTTGAAGTATGCTCTCCCAACATTAAACCTGATATGCTGCTCCATGGGGGAGAGATTCTGGACCTTGGAGACCTAAACCTTAAGGTAATTCATACGCCAGGGCACACGTCGGGTGGCATATGTCTTTACGGCTCTAAACTTTTGTTCTCTGGTGATACGATTTTCTCGAATGGCGGCATTGGGCGGACTGATATGCCCGGTGGCGACTCCACTGCGCTGGCAAATTCGATAAAACTATTGACAACGCTGGACATCGATGCCATTTATCCCGGGCATGGCGAGGCAGTACACAAAAATGTCAATATCCATATGAGAAAGTCATTAGAATTCGCCGAGCTCAACAAATGAAGAGGCTCATACGTGCTTTTCAGCATCAACGACACTCTTTTTTACCATTTGATACCATCGAAACACCAGGACCGCAAGACAACTTATGGAGATTAGTCTTAGGGCGCTTGCAAACACCTGTATCCCTATCGGCTCCCACAGGTTGAAGAGGCGAATTAATTCGTAAGCTGCGAAATACGCGCCTGATGCAAAAAGAAGCGTCCAATTTTTAGTTAAAAAGTGTATGTCTTGAAAAGTGTTCTCTTTCAGTATATTCCAGTCAACTCTTCCTAACGTTAGAAACAGGATGATGCAGAGAATAAATCCAGCAAGTGCCACTAAAAAGGATATAGTTCCCACTATCACTTCAATATGCGTTCCAATCATTATTATATAATTTTAACTATAACCTATTAAAATGTTTCTATTCGCTGAATCCGTCAACCCTCTCCTAAATGGAAACAGATTACAGATTCCCTCCTTCGGAAGATTATCTTCTGCGATTTTCAATAGATTGCCAATCAATTCAAAATCTTTTTATGCACCTACATCGTTTGAATGTTATAATTATCATCAAATGTTAGTGAGGATATGAGATGAACTCTAAAGATATTGTCGGCATCTTTCTAACATTCATCGTCTTATTTGGTTTCTGGGTATTTTTATCTGGCCTTTTGGATGTGATGCACCTCTCAATGGGCATAATCTGCTCTATTCTCGTCGCACTTTATTCACATGATTTGTTCATAAGAGGTAACGACAGCATCATTGACCGTGTAGGCACCCTCATCAGGTTTATAAAATATGGTTTTTGGCTAATACCCCAAATCTTTATAGCCAACATAGATGTTGCGCGCAGGGTTCTCGACCCAAAGATGCCAATATCTCCGGGAATCATAAAGTTCAGCTCCAGACTGAAAAGTGATGTCGCGCTCACTACGCTGGCGAGCTCGATAACGCTGACGCCGGGCACGCTTACCATGGATATAGTTGGAGAAGATTATTATGTTCACTGTCTGGCAACCGAGCATGGAGAAAACCTTTTGGAGGGGGATTTTGAGAGGCGTATGGAGCACGTGTTTGGGGAGGGGAAACGATGAACGTCTTTTTACTTGTTGCCCTGGCACTATCTTTCGCAGCCTTGATGTGTTTCTACAGGCTTATAGTTGGGCCAACCCTGCCAGACAAGATAGCTGCCGCACAGGTAATAGGTACCAAGACGCTGGCGGTCTTGGTTTTAATCGCGGTTATATATGACCAGATGATGTTCATCGACATCGCTCTGACATATGCAATATTGTTGTTCTTGGCAATAATTGCTGCAGCGAGATATTTAGAGGCTGGGAAGGTGGTCGAATGATAATCGAGGCACTGCAAATACTCTTCCTCTTCATTGGCACCCTGTTTTTCTTCATAGGCGTCATTGGATTGCTGAGATTTCCTGACGTTTATACGAGGCTGCATGCGGCGACTAAATGCGATACGCTTGGGCTTGGTATGATATTGACGGGGTCGATACTGTATGAGGGGGCAACACTCGCAAGCGTGAAAATGATATTCATCATAGGCTTCGTCTTTCTGACGAATCCAGTCGCTGCTCATGCGATAGCAAGAGCTGCATATAAACACGGCATAGAGTTATGGAAGAAGAGCATCGTTGACATGTACAAGGAGGTATCACGGTGATATGGGCACTTGACATCGTACTCTTGTATTTTCTGGTGATACTTTCCATCATCGTGGTCTTCACCAGGGATTTGTTGGCAGCAGCGGTCGTCTTCTCGATTTACAGCTTGGTCATGGCGATAGTGTTCGCGCAACTGAATGCGCCAGACGTTGCTTTGACCGAGGCAGCTGTTGGAGCAGGAATCACGACTCTCTTGTTTATCGCAGCCATAGCTAAAACGACGAGGAGGGAGGAAGATTAGAATTGCACCGCTTATCGTCTTGGTGATGATTGGAGCTGTGCTTGTCATGGCTGTGGTCGACATGCCAGCGTTCGGCGATCCTGAGGGTCCGGTACATCAGCACGTCGCCCCC
>BBPF01007077.1_pt3 | contig 11005 bp, 4 predicted proteins | sample 1343921 | NCBI WGS metagenome assembly BBPF01 (sample SAMD00019090, study PRJDB2971) | groundwater metagenome | isolation source: The Cedars highly-alkaline
TTCTTCAATTTCTCAAAGAATCCGCACTCACTGACTACATATTAGCAAATTTAAAAACTCTGTCAAGTCCTTGCCCCGAAAAAATTTACAAATTGGCAATCCCCTGGTCAGTATATATTTTTTCCATTCTCAAGTGGACTGACCCCGTTTCCCAATATATAGTGTAAGGGAAACATTAATAATTCTGAGAATTTCTGGACCGCCTTTTTAACAAATTGCTAAATTTTTTAAAATCCATATTAAATGGGTTTTTCATTTTAAATATAATTTTCGGAGTTTTTTTAAAGTCATTGTCATTTTGTATTTTTGTCTGTTAGCTGGCGGATTGATTTTTGAATTTTCTATTAGACCTTCTTCCATTTTTCCTCATCTTCCTCATCAGTTTTGATATACACCTCTCTGGGTTTAGCTCCTTCTCCGGGTCCCACTACCCCTCTTTCTTCTAAGGTATCAAGGAGTCGGGCTGCTCTGGCATAACCAATTCTCAATCTGCGCTGTAAAAAAGAAGCAGAGCCCTTTCTGGCCAAGATAACTTCTTTTTTTGCTTCTTCATAAAGCGGGTCTTCATCTGAGTTAAATTCTTTTTGTTTCATTTCTTCACTTTCAATAGCTTCTTTTAAATCTTTGGCTAATCCGTTTTCTAAAAATCCTTGTTCTACTTTAAATTCTGAGGGCTGAGTTTTAGCTTTTATCCAATTTACTACTTTTTTTACTTCTTTTTCTGAAACGAAAGCAGATTGAATTCTTCGCGGTTTGCCGAGTTCAGCTGACAAATAAAGAAGATCTCCCGAGCCCAAAAGTTTTTCAGCTCCAGCCATATCTAAAATTGTTCTTGAATCAACCTGGCTGGCTACTTGAAAACTAATCCTGGAAGTAATATTTGCTTTAATCAAACCAGTAATCACTTCTACCGAAGGTCTTTGAGTAGCCACCACCAAATGAACCCCTACGGCCCTGGCCATTTGAGCCAATCTAACAATTCCCGCTTCTACTTCTCTGCCTTTAGCTGCCATTAAATCCGCCAATTCATCAATAATTAAAACAATATAAGGCATCACTTTTTCCTCTCCTTCTTTTTTTACTATCTGACTGTTGTAGCCGGCAATATCTCTCGTGCCAGAAGCCGATAATATATCAAATCTTCTTTCCATCTCTAAAATCAGCCATTTTAGAGCATTAATTGCCTGATTGGCACCAAAAATTACCGGACACAAAAGATGAGGAAGTTCATTATAAACCGCAAATTCTACTCTTTTTGGGTCAATTAAGATGAATCTAAGAATTTGTGGCGAATTCTGATACAAAAGCGATAAAATTAAATCATTAAGGAAAATAGTTTTGCCCGTTCCCGTTGAACCAGCTACCAGTAAATGAGGCATCCTGGCCAAATCCGTGTAGATAGGATTTCCAGAAACATCGCGACCCAAAATAATGGTCAAGATTGAGAAAGATTTTTGAAAACTTTCATTTTCAATTAAATCTCTCAACCTTACTTGAGCCCGAACTTTATTCGGAAGTTCAATTCCCACCAAAGATTTACCGGGAACAGGGGCTTCAATTCTAATAGGGTGAGCAGCCAATGCCAAAGCCAAATCATTATTTAACGCCGTAATTTTAGAAAGCTTTACGCCTTCTGAAGGTTTTAAAGTATATTGAGTAACAGTAGGACCAATATTTACTTCTGACATCTCAACCGGAATATCAAAATTTTGTAAGGTTTTTTTAATAATAGCGGCATTGGTCCTGGTATCGCCCGGACTGGCTATGCCTCTTTCTGATTCTAAAAGAATAATTGGCGGCAGTTCATAGCTAAAATCTTTAGCTTCAATCGGCCTGGTCTTTAATTCGGGAATAATTTTTTCTGGTTTAACCGTTTCTAGTAAAGAAACACTATCGGAAAAAGGGACTTCTTTAATTTTTAATCGGGGAACATTCTCTTTTTTAAATAGACGGGCAATGATTGACTTCTTTTCTTTTCCGGTTTCTTCTTTTTCTGGCTGAAAAGGAATTAACAGATGCCAGAAAATTACAATACAAATAATCAAAAGGGCAGCAAAAATAATTTGACTAAGCCAAAAACCAAAAAGTTTTAAAAGGGGTAATGTCGCAAAATACCCCAACCAGCCGCCGTGTCTCTCTTGAGAACTTAAAAGTTCGAAAATCCCTGACATCCCCAAAACGAAAATAAAAGTTACTAAAATTAAGGAGTAAAAAATTTTTTTGTATCTACTTCTTAAATATATGAAACCAACAAGCAATAAAATCAAAGGGAAAATAAAAGTTGTTCTTCCAATTAAAAATAAAAGACCGTTTCTCAGTCCTCTGCCGGCAGGTCCGGCTAGTTCAAAAAAACTTAAAATAATAATCACAGCTAAAAGAATAATACCTACTTCTGAAATATATTTTTTAGTTCTTTCGGGAAGAAAAAATTTACTTTGTCGTGTTTGACGATCACTATTTTCCTTTAAAAAATTTTGTTTATTCTTCTTCGCCATATTGTTTCCTAAAACCCGTCCCAACTGGTATTAGCTTTCCTATTATAACATTTTCTTTCAAGCCCCTCAATTTATCTTCTTTTCCTTCAAGAGCCGCCCGAATTAAAACTCGTGATGTTTCCTGGAAAGAAGCAGCTGATAAAAAAGAATCTGTGGTTAAAGCCACTTGGGTTATTCCGAGCAAAACTGAACTACCCTTGGCTATCTTTTTGCCTTCTTTCTTTAAAATCTTATTTTCTTCCCTAAAATTCGGCCAGCTGACAACTTCGCCAACCGTAAATGAACTGTCGCCTGATTCTTTTATTTTTATTCGGGAAAACATTTGCCGAACAATCACCTCAATATGTTTATCATGAATAGAAGCACCTTGGAAAACATAAATTTTTTGAATCTCTCTTATAATATAATGCTGGGTTTCTTCTTTACCCACCAACTTAAATAATTCTTTTAAATCCAGACTTCCCTCGCAAAGCTGCTGTCCCTTTTTTACCTCCTGACCGGGTTGAACCCAAATCGCCCGATCCAAAGGCATTTGATATTCAACAATTTCTTTCTTTTCCTCTTTGGAATTTTGTTGCAAACGGTCAAGTTTTTTGGAAATGGACTCTGACTGCTCTTTTATTTTAACTATTCTTTCTGAAGTAATTTTAATAACCTTTCCATTAATATGGGAAATTATTGCTTTTCCCATGGGCTCTCTAACTTCAAAAACTTCTTGAACTCGCGGCAAACCCGAAGTAATATCTCCTACTCCTGCTACCCCACCTAAATGAAAAGTTCTCATTGTTAATTGAGTTCCCGGTTCCCCTATTGCTTGAGCTGCTACAATTCCTATTGCCTCCCCTAACTTAACCAACTTATTTTTCCCCAAGTCCCAGCCATAACATTTTTGACAAACCCCTCGCGATGATTTACAGGTTAAAAGAGAACGAACTTTTACTTTGTTAATTTTAGAGTCAGCAATCTTTTTCGCTGCCTGCCAATCAATAATCTCTCCTTTTTTAACAACAATTTTCTTCCCTTCTGATTTGATATCTTCCAAAGTTACTCTGCCAACAATTTTAAAAATAAAATTTTGGGCAATTTCTTCAGCTCTTTCTTTTAATATCTCAATTCCGCTGTCATCTTTACAGTCCTCTTCAAAAATTACTATTTCATGAGCAACATCAATTAATCTTCGCGTCAAATACCCTGCTGCTGACGTCCTTAAAGCAGTATCAACCGTACCTTTTCTAGCTCCGTGAGTAGAAATAAAATATTCAAGAACATCAAGTCCTTCTTTATAACAACTTTTTACCGGCAGTTCAATGGTTTCGCCAAGGGGATTGGCTACCAAACCCTTAATTCCTGCCATTTGGACGAGCTGGAACCAGGACCCCCGAGCACCAGCATCAATAAAAGAAAAAACCGGGCTATCTTCTGATAAGGTTTTAGGTACTAATTTCTCTATTTCTGATTTTGCTTTTGTCCAAACCTCAATGATTTTACCAGTCTTTTCATACGGAGAAAGTAGACCCTTTTTCTGATATTCTTCAATTTTCTTAACCTCTTTTTCGGCTCTTTCAATAATTTCGCTTTTTTCAGAAGGAATAATTAAATCATCTATACCCCAGGAAAATCCAGCTAAAGTGGAATATTCAAATCCCAGGTTTTTGATTTTGTCAAGCGTTTCTTCAACAACTTCGGGACTGTGTTTTTGAATAATTTCTCCGATTATTTCTTCAAGGTCTTTCCCTTTTATTATAGAATTTTGAAAAGGAAAGTCAGTAGGTAAAATCTGATTAAAAATAATTCTACCAACCGTAGTTTCTACGAAACTACCATTGATTTTCGCTGATTTATCGCTGATTCTCACTGACTTTTTATCAGCGGTAATCGGTAATTTACCAGTGGTTGTCAGTGGTATTCGGACACGAATGCGGGCTTTTAAATCTACTTCTCCAAACTCATAAGCCAAAATTGCTTCTTCTGCACAAGAAAATATTTTTCCTTCACCTTTTAAACCTTGTTTAGTATTTGTTAACCAATAACAACCCAAACTAATATCTTGATAAAGGGTGACAACAGGAGTGCCGATGGCCGGTTTTAATAGATTAAGTATTGATAACAAAATCTCTTTGCTTTCTTTCTGAGCTTCGTCTGAAAGAGGTAAATGCACTGCCATCTGGTCGCCGTCAAAATCAGCATTGTAGGCACGACAAACCATAGGATGAATTTGAATAGAAGAACCTTCAATTAAGACAGGCTGGAAAGCCTGAAATCCAAGTTTATGCAAGGTAGGCGCCCGATTTAAGAGAACTAACTTATTTTTAACGACTTGTTCTAAGATAGCCCAAACTTCATCTGTTTCTTCTTCAATTATTCTGATTGCCCCGCGAACATTAAAAGACAGTTCTTTGTCCAGAATTTTTTTAATGACAAAAGGTTTGAAAAGCTCCAAAGCCATTGTTTTAGGCAGGCCGCACTGGTCAAGTCTTAATTCGGGTCCTACCACAATGACCGATCTTCCGGAATAATCAACTCTTTTCCCCAAAAGATTTTGTCTGAACCTCCCTTGTTTTCCTCTAAGCATATCAGCTAAAGATTTCAAAAGTCTTTTTCCTCCGGTTGTTGCCAGGGTCATTTGGCCTTTTCTCATTCCATTGTCAATTAAAGCGTCAACCGCTTCTTGAAGCATTCTTTTTTCGTTTCTAATAATGACTTCGGGAGCATTAATTTCAAGTAAATATTTTAGTCGGTTATTTCGGTTAATCACTCTGCGGTAAAGATCGTTTAAATCCGAAGATGCGTATCTCCCGCCGTCCAATTGAACCATAGGTCTCAATTCAGGTGGTAAAACTGGCAGGACCCGCAAAAACATCCATTCCGGCCGCACTCCAGCTTTGTGCATAACTTGAAACATTTTTAATCGTCTTAGAATCTTTCTTCGATTTGGAGAAAGAGTTTTTTCTAATTGTTTTTCCAAAATACTGATTTCTTTTTTGAAGTCTATTTTCTCAAAAATTTTCCTTAAAGTTTCAGCTCCTGTGTTTGCTTCAAAAACCTGACCATATTTCAAAGAAAGTTCGTAATATTCAACTTCGGATAAAATTTTCAAGGGTTCAAGATTTAAAACCTCTTCTCTTGCTCTATCCCGAGCTGTCTTCAGCTCCTGTAAGCGATTTTTCTTTTCTTTAATTTTTAGCTTTCTCTTATATTCTTTTTCAATCTCTACTAAAACCTTTTTCTTATTTTCTTGATTAACACCAATAATAATATAAGCTGCAAAATAAATCACTTTCTCTAATTGCTGCATAGGAATATCTAAAATTAATCCTATTCTTGAAGGCACTCCCCTCAGAAACCAAATATGCGAACAAGGAGTTGCTAATTTAATGTGTCCCATTCTTTCCCGTCTTACTTGGGACTTGGTCACTTCAACGCCGCAACGATCGCAAATCACTCCTTTATAACGAATCCTTTTATATTTCCCGCAATAACATTCATAATCTTTTTCCGGCCCAAAAATTTTCTCACAAAAAAGCCCATCTTTTTCTGCTCTTTGGGTTCGATAATTAATAGTTTCGGGTTTTTGTACCTCGCCATGTGACCAATGCAAAATTTCCTCAGGAGAGGCAAGTTTTATTCTAATTGCTTCTAAATCTTGGACTCTCATAAAATTAATTCAAAGTTAAGATTGTCATTTTGCATTTTGATTTTTGAATTTTGAATTTTCTCTTTCCTCTTTGGTTTTCTCTTTTATTTCTACACTCAAGCCCAAAGATTTCAATTCATTTACCAACAAGTTAAAGGAGGCAGGCACATTAGGTGGTTTAATTTTTTCTCCTTTTAAAATTGCTTCGTAGGTAGTTCCTCTACCCGCCACATCATCAGATTTTATTGTCAGAACTTCTTGCAAAGTAAAAGCTGCTCCATAGCCCTCTAATGCCCAGACTTCCATTTCGCCAAATCGCTGCCCTCCGAATTGAGCTTTTCCTCCCAAGGGCTGTTGAGTAATCAAAGAATAAGGACCAATTGAGCGCATATGGATTTTATCTTCAACCATATGAACTAATTTCATCATATAAATATAGCCGACTGTAATTTTTTTCGGAAAAGGAAGTCCTGTCCTGCCGTCAAAAAGAGTTACCTTTCCGTCTTCTGATAAACCTGCTTTTTTAAGTTCATTTTTAATATCTTTTTCTCCGGCTCCGGTTAAGGCTGGAGAAACAGCAATATATCCCAATTTTTGAGCAGCTATTCCCAAATGGGTTTCTAAAATTTGGCCTAAATTCATCCGAGAAACAACTCCTAAGGGGTTCAAGGCAATATCAACCGGAGTGCCATCTTCTAAAAAAGGCATTTCTTCTTCAGGTAGAACCTTAGAAATCACTCCTTTATTCCCATGACGACCCGAGAGCTTATCCCCAGCCTGAATTTTCCGAAGAGAAGCTATTTCTATTTGAATTCTTTTTATTACCCCGGGCTCCAAAGTATGACCTTGTTCCCGGGAAAAAATTCTTACATTAATCACCCGACCCCTTTTTCCATGTTCCATAAGCAAAGAAGTATCTTTAACTTCTTTTGCCTTTTCGCCGAAAATTGCTTTTAACAATCTTTCTTCGGCTGTTAGGTCGGCTTCTCCTTTTGGTGAAATTTTGCCAACCAAAATATCATTGGGTCCAACCTCTGCTCCTATCCTGACAATTCCTTCCTCATCTAAATCTTTCAACTTTCTTTCTGAAACATTGGGAATATCATAAGTAGTGATTTCCGGCCCCAATTTTGTCTCGCGAACATTACAACTGAAATTCTCAATATGAATCGAAGTATAAACATCATCTTTAACCAACCTTTCAGAAATAACAATAGCGTCTTCAAAGTTCCATCCCCACCAGGGCAAAAAAGCAACCAGAATGTTTCTACCTAAAGCCAACCTTCCTTGGGAAATTCCTCCACCATCAGCTAAAAGATCACCTTTTTTAACTTTTTGACCTTTCTTAATTATTGGTTTTTGGTGAAGACAGGTGTATTGATTGGTTCCCATAAAAATGCGCAAATTATATACTTTTGACTTTATAGTAATATGATTGGCATCAACCTCTAAGACAGTTCCATCTTCCTGTGCTATTATTGCCAAACCTGAATCCTTAGCCACTCTTTCTTCTACTCCAGTACAAACTAAAGGGGGCTGAGGGTTAATGAGCGGAACAGATTGTCTTTGTATATTTGAACCCATTAAAGCCCGGTTAGCATCATTGTTTTGTAAAAAAGGAATAAGAGTGGTAGCAATTGAAATTGATTGTTCAGATGAAACATCAATAAAATCAATTTGAGTCCTCTCGCAAAATCCTGGTTTTCCTTTTATTCTGGCATCAACTCTTTCTGGAATCAAAAACTTTTTTTCATCAATAGAAACTCCGGCATGCGCAATATTATATCTTTCTTCTTCATGAGCTGAAAGATATTGAATTTTTGAGGTTACTTTGCCTTGTTCTACTTTAAAATAAGGTGTTTCAAGAAAACCGTAAGGATTAATCCTGGCAAAAGAAGCTAAATGGGAAACCAAACCAACATTGGGTCCTTCGGGAGTTTGAATGGGGCAAATTCTTCCGTAGTGCGAGGGCTGAACATCTCTCACCTCAAAACTCGCCCTCTCTCTGGTAAGGCCTCCTGGCCCGGTGGCTGATAGTCTTCTTTTGTGTTCTAGTTCAGCCAAAGGATTTTCATTGTCCATAAATTGGCAAATTTGGGAAGAGGTGAAAAATTCTTTGACCGAAGCCATTACTGGACGGGGATTAATAAGCTGAATCGCGGTGAGAGTAGTAATATCCAGGGTTGACATTTTATCTTTAATAATCCTCTCCATTCTGGTCAACCCTATTCTTATTCTGTTCTGTAAGAGTTCATTAAAGGTTCTAACCCTTCTATTTCCCAGGTGGTCAATCTGGTCCTGTTTTGCTCCTGGGTCATTATTTAAACGGATAATTTCACGAATAACCGCTACAACATCTTCAGGCTTGAGAATTCTATCACTAATCGTCATCTCGTCCGACTGATGACCTTTGACTTTTGACCCCTGACCTATTTTTTTTATGTCAATAGTTAATTTGTCATTGGTCAATTGTTTCAGCGCTGGTAGGCGCTGACCCATTCTCCATCTCCCTACTTTTGAGAGATCATAACGCTCAAAAGTAAAAAACATATTTTTGATAAATTCTCGGGCAGTATCTGATGTAACCAAATCTTCCGGTCTTAAAATTTTATAAATTTCAATTAGGGCTTCTGCTTGATTTTTGCAATGGTCTTTTTTTAAGGTTTCTTCAATATATTTAATCTCGCCTGTATCAACATCTTTAAATAAATCAATCAATTGTTGTTTCGCGTCAGTTTTACCTATTTCTGTTTCTGATAGAATCTCAAATGCTCTTAATAAAGTGGTTGCAGCTACCTTTCTTTTCCGGTCAATCTTTACTCCGATAAAACCAGAAGAATCAGTCTCAAATTCTAACCAGGCTCCTCTATTAGGAATAATTTTTGCTCCAAAGTAATTTTTACCTGATATTTGTTGGCTGGTGAAAAAGACTCCAGGAGAACGAATTAACTGTGAAATTGCCACCCTTTCCACTCCATTAACAATAAAAGTTCCCCTTTCTGTCATTAAGGGGAAATCAGTTAAAAAAATCTCCTGCTCTTTCACTTCTTTTGTTTTCAGGTTGACTAATTTTGTCTTTACTCTCAAGGGCGCTTCATAAGAATCGTTATTTTTCTTAGCTTCAAAATCGTCTTTATATTTACTCTCACCTAACTTGTAATCTAAAAACCAGAGTTCTAACTCTTTTTTACTGTAATCTTTGATTGGCGACATTTCTTGGAAAAGTTCTTTTAAGTCAGTTTTCCAAAATTTTTGCCAATTATTTTTTTGAAGAGAAAGCAAATAGGGCAGCGGTAAAAAAATTTTAGATTTTCCAAAATTTTTTATCTTCATAAAACAAATTACCCTGTTAGAGAAAGCCTCCGTCTCCGCAGACTATTAGAGAACGAAGTTTTCTAACTGGGTTTGCAGGAAACCGAAAATTTCCTATTTCCTATAGATACGTAAAAAACCCCTAAATCATTTTATTCTTAGGGTTATACCTTTCATTAAATTTTAATAGAAAAAAGAGGGTAAATAAGTATAAAAAAATTATTTCCTAAAAACTACTACAAAACTATATATTTTTAATTTTACTTCTTATTTAAAAAAAATCAAGGCTTTTGCGAGTTCAGTCTACCGATTAAAATCAATGGTCTTCTTACCAATCTTTCATAAAAGCAAAACAATTAAAGAAATTATTAGAATTTTTTATTTATCCACAATTAATCAAATTTTACCTTTAATATAAATCTTGTCAAGCCCAACCTGCTACTTAATTTATTTTAAAGCTTTGTAAAATTCCCAAACAAATAAAAAAAGCAATTAAGTTGCTCCCGCCGTAACTGATCAAGGGCAGGGGTATGCCGATTATTGGCAAAATTCCCAGGTTCATTCCAATATTAATAAATAACTGGGAAATAATTAAAATGGCAAAACCTGTGGAAAACAAACGAGGAAAGTTACTGGAAGAAGTTAAAGCAATTTTTATTATTCGCCAGATTAAAATGGTAAATAAAAGCAAAAGAACTATAATTCCGATAAAACCAAATTCTTCAGCAAAAGCGGCAAAAATAAAATCAGTTTGAGGCTCTGGTAAAAAACCATGTTGGGTCTGAGAACCTTGGCCAAAACCTTGTCCCAAAATACCTCCTGACCCTATGGCAATTTTTGCCTGATTTTGACTCCAATCAATACCCAAAGGATCAACCGGACGAATAAAACTAAGTATTCTTTCTTTTTGATAATCTCTTAAAAAAGTTGTCCAACTAAAAATTAAAAGTAATATTGCACAAAAAGTAAGAATTAAAAAATGGCGCAGTTTTATTCCAGAAATAATTAAAATTCCTACCCATAAAAAAAGTAAAATTAAAACAGAACCTAAATCGGGCTGGAAAAAAATTAAAATTGCGGGCAAAAAAATATAAAACCCTGACAAAAGTATGTGTTTTACCCGATACATTTCTATATGGCGAGTTGAGAAATATTTGGCCAATATTATTATTAAAACAATCTTTACCAGCTCTATTGGCCCAAAAGTAAGAGGTCCTAGTCTATACCACCCCTTAACACCTCTGATTTCCGGAGCGAATAAAAATAAACCTATTAATAAAATAAGAGAAAGTATATAGAGCCCTAAAATTAAATAAGGGTTGTCCCGAAAATTTCTCCAATCCAAAAAAGCAAAAAGAAACATTAAAAAAAAGCCGACTGCAAAGAAAGAAATCTGCTTTCTGAAATTTAAAAAATTTTCCTGGCCAAGGGAGCTGCTGTAAAGCGACAACAATCCAATACCAACTAACAAAAAAGCAGAAATAATAAGTATCCAATCTAACTTTTTGAAATGAATTACTACTCCTTTCATTATAAGACCTATTGCGAAATAATTTTTCGTGAC
>BBPF01003732.1_pt1 | contig 10983 bp, 20 predicted proteins | sample 1343921 | NCBI WGS metagenome assembly BBPF01 (sample SAMD00019090, study PRJDB2971) | groundwater metagenome | isolation source: The Cedars highly-alkaline
TGGTCATTTTTACCCAAATAGGAATAGTTATTCCATATTCGAATAATGGGTTTATGATACTATCTACATGGGTTCTATTTGAACCCCGCTCACCAAAACAACTATCATCGTCCCCCCAATTCCCATTACCCAAATCGTCAGGATAAAGTACTCCCATCGTGATATCCATCTCCGACTTTGAATTAACAGTGATGATGCTGGTGAGTACTTCATAGTTATCCTTGTTGGTTAATTTGAAGTACTCGGATAATATCCGTGTTGGTTTTTCCTTTGCGTTCAATGCCTCCATCAACTTCGTATCCAATTCATGGTCAAAACTTGGATAAAGTAACCGCTTGATTGCGTACGCTTCCATAATAGCACCCTCATCCCTATATGAAGGGATAGTAAACGTTTTTTTCAGTGCCCTGTAAAATCTTCTGACTTCCTTAATAGGTTCAGGAATCAATTTAATACCTCCTTGTTTTATGTTTGTACAGGAAAGTTCAATAAGTGCACGCTCTAATTCGGGGGGATAGAGTTGCTCCTATGACTTACGCTGTAACTATTAATATTATATCATAAAATAGCCTTATTTATAATATATTTATATAGCCATTATTGAGGGGCATTTGAGGGGCTTCGGAGTCTTCGGGGTTGACAACTAACAACACTGTATTCGGGGGGTACAATCAGATTATCTATATTATAATAGGGTAATTTTTATAACCAAGTTATATAAAAACCCTGTAAACATCTCATTATTTAATAGTCTATATTACATAATCTTAAAATTACACCCAGCGACTTGTTCGGGGCGTTCCTCCATGTCGGTCTGTTCGGGGTTGTTTGTGGGATAAACCACCATTTTCTGTACGCCCCTGGTAAAATGGGAAGACCCCGAATACGCCGTAAGTGGTTGTCGTTAGAGATAGAGGCTTTGAGAAATAGTTTTGTCGTTAGAGATAAAGGCTATTATTGCTAAAACTATTGACAATAATTTTATTATATGGTATAATTTGCTATAAATTAAAATAAAGGAGGTTAAAAGATGAAAACATCTAATTACACAAGGTCTGTGGAAAGGCTAGCGGAGTTAGCCCCCACCATTGTTTATGTTATTAAGAGACCCACGGCATCATACTCCCAAACCGCAAGGTATGATTTTCTTGTAGGGTCAAATAATGGACTTATAAATGTTAATAAAGAGGTTGCCAGTATCGTCAAAGCTACTGTCAGTAAGATTGTAGGCAAGGAAAATGTGATGACCAAAAAATCTGACCCCACTTTTTTAACAAGGGTTGGCTATGAGTTATCAGTTTCATTGGGGCATGTGGTAGAGTGTCGGATTATATAATGAGCAAAAGTATTGACAAAAATAATGATTTACGATATAATATAATACCAGTGGCGAAAGATGTGGTTACTTCATATGGGAAAAACACCATGTCAGCTTATTCCCTGGTTGACTGTGAAAACAAATGTTGGTGGCGTAGAGTAAACTTACTTCAAAACTATTCACTATTTCAAAATGAGAGAATCTCAAAGAAAAAGTTTACTCGCTTATCCCCAGCATTTTATCAATAAAAATTTAAGGAGGTATCAAATGGCGAGTATTAATAAGAAGATTGAAACAATATTCACCCACGAGGGTGCGGTAGCAAAGCATATTAATCCTGAATTACAGTTAAGACGCAGTGTTATGGCTTGTTTGTTGTGGGAAAAGACATTCTATGAAGATGGCATAGATATCGCAGACCGCATAGCATCCCTTGTTCCTTTGGTAAATGCTGATAAGGTATCTGAAATAGCAATTGAAGCAAGAGAACAGATGAAGTTAAGACACGTTCCTTTATTAATAGTTAGGGAAATGAGTAGGCACAACTCACATAAACATCTTGTGGCAAGAACGCTTGAAAGAATAATACAGAGGGCTGATGAATTGGTAGAATTTATGGCAATTTATTGGAAGGATAAAAAACAACCATTATCAGCACAGGTAAAGAAGGGGCTTGCTAAGGCATTCACAAAATTTAATGAATACGAATTAGCAAAGTATGACCGTGGAAAAACAGTAAAACTAAAGGATGTTTTATTTTTATCACACGCTAAGCCTAAAGACAATGAACAATCTGAGTTATGGAAAAGGCTTATAAATGGAACAATGGAGATACCTGATACTTGGGAAGTATCCTTATCAACAGGTAAGGATAAAAAAGGAACTTGGGAACGATTAATAAGTGAGAAGAAACTTGGTGGATTAGCCTTGTTGAGAAACCTGAGAAATATGAAGAGCGTTAATGTTGACGAAAATTTAATTTTTGAAGCACTCAATAATATGAGAGTAGAGAGAATACTTCCGTTTAATTTTATTTCTGCGGCTATATCTGCACCTCAATGGGAAGATAGGCTTGAACCTGTCATGTTGAAATGCTTAGAGGGGAAAGAAAGGTTGCTTGGTAAAACGATACTACTGGTAGATGTTTCTGCAAGTATGGGTTCTCTTATATCAGTAAGGTCTGAAACAAAGAGAAGAGATGTCGCTTGTGGACTTGCTATACTTGCCAGAGAAATTTGTGAAGATGTGCAAATATTTACATTTTCTAATTGGCTTGCTCAAATTCCACCCCGAAGAGGTTTTGCCTTAAGAGACGCTATAGTGGGTAGCCTACGCCCTGCAGGAACTCGTCTTGGCAAGGCAATTCATACAATACATGAAGAATATCAAATGAAGTACGACACCCTAATAGTTTTTACAGATGAGCAAACCCACGATGTTGTCCCCGACATTCCTGGCAATGGGTATATAGTTAATGTAGCACCATATAAAAATGGTATTGGCTATGGAGCATGGACACATATAGATGGGTTTTCTGAAGCAATCCTTGACTATATTGTATTAGATAAGGGGAGGAAAGAATAATGGATACTTATGTGAAGGAAAGAAAACATAGCATTAGATGTGAAAAAAGTTTAAATAAACGGTGTAAGTGTCGTTGTGGAGGAGCAAAACATGGGGTATTACATCAACATCCTCTTGAGTTTCCTGCCATGAGTGCAAGCGTTCAATCAGTTGGGGGGATAGAGGGGATTACCGTACGTATTTCTACCGTCATTCCCTTTATAGATGATGATATTCAACATCTTTTACGCACCGTCCTTAAATATTGTCCTTCCAATAGCAAGTTATATTTTAACGATGTTTTGGTTATTGAAAGGAAGGTGATAAATAATGACCAAGAAAGAATTAATTAAGATATATAATGAAATGACCGATAGCGAAAAGTATGGAGTTCAGTTTGCCTTGTTCCCAGTAAGACTATGGGGGTTAACAAAAGAGGAAACTATTCTATTAATGGATGTGAGAAAAGAAATTGAAAAACAAGATATTAACAAATAAAGGAGGTATATTTTAAATGAGTAAAGAATTAACGAGTGCGGAAAGTATGGGAAGTATAGTTAAGCGAGACGAAAGCTCTATGGATTGGGCTACCCCAAAGCAAGTGCTTGAACAGGTTAATCTTATCCAAGAAATTATGAAACTTGTTATGAAAGAAGGGGAGCATTATGGAGTGATACCAGGCTTTAAGAGTAAAAAACCATCGCTGTTAAAACCTGGGGCTGAAAAGCTGATATTAACATTCAAGTTAGTCCCAGTTTTGGAAATGGAAGAAAAAGATGTATGGCATCCGACAATTAAGGGACACAAAGAGTATGTATCAAATGTTAAGTTGTATACTCGGAGTGGTCTTTATCTTGGTTGCGGTATAGGTTCTTGTTCTACAATGGAAAATAAATATAGATTTCAAAAGGCTGAGGTGGAGGTAACCGACCTTCCAGTTCCTAATCAATATTGGGGATTGCGTGGTAAAGACCCAGAAGGTGCTCTTAATCTTTTGGGTGGCAAGGGATTTCTTCCACATAAACTTGACGATGGTAGGTGGGTAATAGCGGTCGTCCAAAAAGATAAAGTGGAAAACACTAGTCCAGCAGATGATTACAATACTTGTAGAAAGATAAGTAAGAAGAGAGGATTAATAGACGCTGTATTAACCGTTACTGGTGCTTCTGATATTTTTACCCAAGATATTGAAGATATAGCTGAGAATTTAACCAAGCAAACAATAGTTAGAGACGCTCCCGTTACTCCCGCCCCGACACAAAAAAACACGCTCGTAGAGGACAAAGAAATCCCTATATCTATGGAACAAGAATATGGCGATGTAGAGCTTTTATCGCCCCCCGATGATAAAGTGTGGATAACAGACCTGCAAAATAAATTAATAAACAAATTGTGCGATGAAGGAAGAATGTCAGTGGTTGATTTTAGGGCATACATAGAAAAACAATATGCTTTACTATCTACAAAAGATTTAACTACAGAACAAGCAAGTGCGGTAATAAAATATCTATTGTCTTTAAAGCCTAAGAAAGATGAGGAAAAGAAATGAACGATGCCGAAAAAAAAGTAATGAAAACAAAGGATAAGTATTTTACAAAAGATGGGATTGAAGTTCCAGGGGTAACTACTATAACTGGTATGCTTAATAAGCCCGCAATAATACACTGGGCTTGGAAGCTTGGAATGAGCGGGCTAGATTATAAAAAGGTATTGAGTACACAAGGTGATATAGGAACTGTCGCACATTATCTAATAGAGTGCGATATTAATAATACTTCACCCGACCTTGATATGTTTTCTAAGCACATAATAGAGAAGGCGGAAACAGCATATATAGCTTGGCTTGATTTCAAAGATCCAAATTGGATTATACTTGTTAATGAACTACCATTTGTATCGGAAAGTTTAAGGGTTGGCGGGAAACCAGACCTTTTAGTAAGACGACCAAGTGGCAATATTAGATTGATAGATTTTAAAACATCTACTGGTAACGCAATATATGATGAGTGGGTAATGCAAGTCTCGGCTTATAGATATATAATAGAGGAAAATACAGACTATGTAATAGACGAAATAGTTATTGTCAGATTGGGCAAGGAAGATGGAAGTTTCTCTCCATATAATATGCCTCTCTCAAAATCAGATGTGGCAATTGAATGTTTTAAACATCTAAGAGACGCATATGATTTATTAAAAAAATTTTAGCTCTGGGGCTACAGAGCCTGGGACTTATCCCTAGAAGCCCCACGCCCTTAGGTGTGGGGAGTAGTCACTAAAAAAAGTAAAGATATAACATTAAGGAGGAATAGAAATGAACGGAAAACTCAAATTTGAAATTAGTAGAAGACTGCCACTGTCGTTAGCTTTGTTAATCAGTGAATTTATTTTTAATAAAGTAAGTGATGATGAGATAATGAGTCGTGTTGAACTGGTACGAACACAGGATAAAGATATTGAGGTAACGCAAAAAGACCTGAAGGCTTTACGAAAATGTGCATCTGAATTTTTAATGATATCAACATACCCAGCATGTAAAACTATTTGTGAACGTATTGACGAGTGCCATGCCGATAAAAAGGTTGCGGTAACAAAACGAGAATATTCATTAATTGCGGGGCTATTACAAGCCTCAAATATGTTTAAGTGTTGTTCTCAGCGTATAGATTATATAGAAGAGCTGATTACCAGGAACGACCTCCTAGAGGTGGCCGCAGAAGAAATAGATATTAATTTTTTATCTGCAGGACAACTTGTTTCAGCAATGGCTATAGAATTTGTTAAACCAGAAGACAATACGCTAAATTAACGAAGCAATAACTATGCTTAAAAAAATAATTGTTAATGATGAGATAAATAAAAAAATACAGAGAGCATTATATTTTAATATTAAGTCTATTCCACAAACAGCTTCTTGGGGTTATTTTTCCGATTCGCTTGATTTAGCATATAAAATTAGTAGAGATACTGAGATAATGATAGATAAGTATGGAGAAAAGGAAACGGTGAAAGCTATTTTATTAAATGCCTTGGAGTATTTATCTAGCATGGAAGATAGTGATAAGACGGAATTAGTCTCAGGTTTTTTAAATGAATTGTACTACAGGGTGTGTGAAGAAAAGGAGATAGGTTATGGAGAGTAAATTAAGGTCTCCCATTATTTGGATCGGTGGAAAGCACTTTATGGTAGATAATTTACTCCCATTGATACCAAAGCACGAGGTCTATTGTGAGGTCTTTGGTGGGGGTGCTTCTCTATTGGTTAGGAAGAAGCCATCTAAGATAGAATTTTATAATGATATTAATAGTGGGTTAGTTAATTTCTTTAGAGTGCTGAGGGATGAGGTAAAATCCGAACGACTTTATGAACTATTAAGACTCGTTCCATACTCAAGAGAAGAGTATTGTTTTTGTAGAGAAAATTGGGATAGGGAAACAGATGATATAAAGAGAGCGATAATGTGGTTTGTTACCATAAGACAGAGTTTTACTGGGCGTTTTGGTGGAAGTTGGGGCTATGGAGTTGGTAGGGCTGGGAACAGTTTTACTAGCCAAGCCTCTAAATGGACGAGTTCCATAGAAATGTTACCATCAATTAGTAAGCGACTTAGGAAGGTATTAATAGAAAATTTGGACTATAAGGATATAATAGAGAGGGTGGATAGCAAGCATGTGTTTTTTTATCTTGACCCACCCTATCTACCCGAAACAAGGAAGTGGCATGAGGTATATGAGTATGAAATGTCTTACGAAGACCACGAAGTCTTACTGGACATAATCACCAAAGTAGGGGGGAAGGTTATGATTTCTGGCTACAACAGTGATTTATACAATACAGCATTAAGTTCGTGGGCTAAACGAGAATTTGATGTAACCTGTCATTCTCAAGGGATAACAAGAGAATCTAAAATTACAAGGCGACATAGACGGGTTGAAGTAGTATGGATGAATTATAAATTAAATAGCGGGTTATTTGATGAGGTGAAAAATGGAAATAAATAAAGAGGATTGTTCAAAGTGTAGGATATATAAAGATTGTCCAATAGTAAGGCTTGTTGAGGATAAGGAAGGGGATTGAGATGGAAGTAATAAATAGATTGACGGAAAGCGAGATTATAGTAAGTTTGAGTTATGCGGAATTTACAGCGTTCAAGTCTTTTCTAGAATTAATGAAATGCAGAGATGCTTATAATATAGGTTACATTATAGGTACTATGCAGCGTTTAGAAATTATTATCTCTGATTTTAGAGATGATGAGAAATAAGGGAGGAAAAATAAGATGAAAATTAATCATCGGTTAAAAGAAACAGAATTAAGATATGTGGTAGAAAAAGTCATGCTCAACAAATTACTTTACATAGGGGATGAAGTACCAACGTGTTTCATTAAAGATAGTAGAGGAAAATTTATTCTGCTCGGAAGTCCACAGGAATTCATAGACGATCTAATAAGTCTATTACACTTATCACAAGATATTGGAGAAGTTGGAAAAGAAGTTGGAAGAGATTGAAAAGGAGATAAAATATAATTAGGAGGAAGAAATGAAATATCGTGAAGCATATTTATGTCTAGAATGTGAGGAGATAATGACCATCTCCGACTACGATAAGGATATGGATATGGCACGTTGCTATAAATGTTCTAGCAAAAAGGTTGTGCCGTTAAGTCAATGGTTATATAAAAATAGAAGACCAGAGAAACAGATTCGGCAGACACCGACTGCCGAATATAAATCAATTAACACGCCTACTCCTTATAAGAAGGGTTGAGGTAGTTGTGAATAGCCTGGAAGGCTATAAAAAGGAGGAAAAATAAGATGAGAGTAAGTGATGATATATTCATAATCCAAGATAGAATAATAGTTGAAAAAGGAGACGATGTAATGCTGGCTATTAAAAATGCCCTATCTATAAGAAAATATAATATTGCGGGTAATATAATAACAAACACATGTATTCCTCAGCCTTGGAAGGATAGGATTTGGGTACAATATGTGGTAGAAGTAAAAAAGAGATGAAAGATGTTATAGATTTCCCATGCTCAAATACATTTCTCGGATATTATAAGGAGATAGGGCTGATAAAAGATTATCAAGACCAAGTAGTTAAGGATGCTGTAATATATGTAGCGGCAAGACAATCATATAGACAAAATGTTAGTATGTACTTTGAAAACTTACAAGAACAAGAACTATTTATGAAGGTGTTAAGAAGGATAGAGAACGATTTAAATAGCGTTTTATTGTTAGAAGACGAGAATAAGCGATTAAAATATGAATTGGATAATCTTAAGGCTTTTGTACAAAGGAGATTAGATGAGGGAAAGAATAGAGCAAAATGAATTGCTGGGCGAAATTGAATCCATAGAAATAGGCAGTGCCTATGCTTATAGGTTCTCAAAATATTTTATAGATATTATTGCTAGAAAAATACGGGAAGAACGAGATGGGTTGAGGGCAGACCTACATATAATATGTAAGTCCCCGATATTAAAAGAGCCTCAGTCTAGAGTCTTCCCTATAAATCTTTTATCTAGTCGTTCCAGAGCTGAGATATCTAATGTCTTAATTAGGCGACATAAGGATATTCCGTGGATAGATATACTTGAACATGTAGGTAACGACTTATACATAAGAAGCAGGACAATGGATAGTGTAGAGAGTATATATATATTTGATGAGCCACCTGAATTAGAATATTTATTAGACCCACTTGTACCTAAGGGAATACCAACGCTTCTTTATGGCGAGGGTGGAATATGCAAATCAATGCTAGCTCAGTTTTTATCTATATTGGCAATGTCGCCTCAAGGTGTTTTAGATAACTATCAAATTAAGAGAACTTCAGACATGGTAAATGTCTTGTATTTGGACTGGGAAAGTGAAAAACAAATGATAGAGAGAAGGCAGTGGGGAATGCAGGTAGGTAACAATATACCACCAATTAGATTAAACTATGTGAGATGCGTTCGGAGTTTTACTGATATGATAGACATAATAGAGGAACAAATTATAGCAAAGAATATAGGATTTATAATTATAGATAGTCTGGGGGCAGCCTTGGCTGGCAACATATTGGAAATCGGACCCGTCATAGACTTCATAAATCTTAAGTTACGCAAACTTGGAGTCACATCTTTGTTTGTATCCCATGTTCCAAAGAATGGAGAGACTCCCTTTGGTTCAGCTTATATTGGTTATATGTCAAGGAAAATATGGAGACTTAGAAAGCAACAATCAATGGGTTCGGACACAATTAAAATATCATTGTTTAATGAGAAGACCAATGATGGTGTTATGACTCATCCAATAGGTTTTGTGATAGAGTTTAAGAGTGGGAAGATAAAGGTAACTAGGCGTGATGGGATAGTAGGTGAGGAATTTGGTGAACACCTGCCGTTAAAAGAACGGATATTGATTATGTTAAAAGACCAACCAATGACTATTAAGGAATTATCAGAAGAACTAAGTGGCAGTTTAGACACTATCAGAAGAAGCGTACAAAGGCTTAAAAAAGAGGGAAGGGTAGCTAGCATATCCGACAATAGATGGGAGGTATATCGTGGCAGAATTGAAACTGAAGATTAAGGAAAAGGATATGCAGTTATTAGTAGTGGACTATGCGGAGATACATGGTTGGTTGGCTATAAGGCTACCACCATCTATTTACTCTAAAAAAGGTATGCCAGATTATTATTTTCTTAAGGATGGACGGTCTGTATGGGTTGAGTTTAAGGGGAAGAATAAGAAAGCAACTAAAGAACAGGAAAGGTTTGGCTATGATATTATAAGTTATCGTGGCGAATGGTATGTAATAACAAGTTTGGAAGACTTTATAAAAATGGAAAGCGGAGGTTAGAATGAAAGATGTAACATTATTTTTTGAGTTATGTGTTGTTTGTGAAACACCATACGATCCATTAGACGAGGACGACTATGTGGAGATGTTTTGGCTAGAAGAAGGACAGGAATACAGGATATGTGCTTTTTGGGACGAATCAGCCTTGAAAAAAAGCATACTTGGTAGTGGTTGGATAGAACATGAAGGCAAATGGATTTGTGCTGATTGTATTTTGGAACAGACTGGTTCAGATGCACATTGATATAAGGAGAGAAAAATAAGTGGATTATAATCTAAGGGAATTATGGAAAGAACATCATAGTATTCGTGCTATTGCCCGCATCACTGGTAGAGATAGGGCAACGATAAGAAAGGAATTAATTGAGATAGGAAGTTATTGTGGTAAGATAACTCCAACCTTTAATGAGCAGCGTCACCTTAATGAGCGGCGTCAATTAGAAGATATGATTGATAATATAGCACCAATGGCGGAGAAGCCACTTTACCTTACGGGTGATTGGATGGTAACATCTGACTTTCATATCCCTGCCATACATTTGGGTTGGTATGAGTCAATGTTAGCGGTATCAGAAGAGATGGACGTCAAAAATATCATCATAGCAGGCGACCTTATCAACTTTGATTTACTATCGTTTTATTGGAAGAATAAGCCTGACATAAGAACGGCAACGATAGAAGAAGAAGTAAGCATAACTAAAAAGATACTACGAGATTTGGAGACCAGATTTAACCAAATAGTATGGCTTGCTGGTAACCACGAGAAGAGATTTTATAACGCCATGCAGAGAGGGGTAAGTGTAGAAAACCTACTCTCTTTATTAGAATGTTTACAAACGAAATATCTAATAACCCCTCTATCTTATTGCTATTTAGACGATATTAGAATAACCCATCCCAAGAGTTATAGACAAACAAAACTGTCAGTAGCAAATGTATTAGCATCTAAGTATAATTGTCCTGTACTTCAAGCCCATGGACATTTTTTTGCTTTGGGCTACTCTCAAGGTAACCATCTTATTGGTGATACGGGCGGATTAATGGATATTGATAGAGTAGCTTATATGCAAGAAGCAGACTCAACCTATCCGCTATGGAATAACGGGTTCTTTGTATATAAGAAAGGGAAAATAATTCCTTATGGGGTAAGGATAGGATTATAAAAACGCTAATGTCTCTGAAAATTGAATTTAGGTGTTCTTGTGGGAAAGAGCTTACGATAGGCGGTTCGCATGTTTGGAATATTA
>BBPF01004113.1_pt1 | contig 10968 bp, 14 predicted proteins | sample 1343921 | NCBI WGS metagenome assembly BBPF01 (sample SAMD00019090, study PRJDB2971) | groundwater metagenome | isolation source: The Cedars highly-alkaline
TTGCAGTCTTATTAAGGCGCGGGGTAAACCCCTGCTTGCCTATCGGCAGGCAGGCTCTCTTTGGAACGACGCTAGGAGCGCGATGGCAAGCGCGTCGGAGACATCGTCTGGCCCATTTACTTTTTCCACCCCCAAGGTTAGACAAACATATCTGGTTACAGCTTTTTTGTCGCTTGTTCCTGATCCCGTCACGGCAGACTTAACTTCATTCGGGGTAAACTCCAAAGTTTTTATCTTGTGTTTGCTTAAAATAAACATAATTATGCCGCGGGACTCGGCTACGGACATGGCGGTTTTTTTATTTTTAGAAAAGTAGATTTTTTCAATAGCCGCGAGCCGCGGCTTATATTTTTTGATTATAGAATTTAAACTGCGCTCCATGTTTCTGAAGCGTGATTCACCTCTGCCGGGCTCAATGACGCCATAGCCCACAAGGCAAGCTCGGCTGCCCACTTTTTTAATGATGCCATAGCCGATTCTTGTTGTCCCCGGGTCGATGCCCAAAATTACTTTAGGCGTTGGCGCTGACTTTTTGGACATAACGTAAGTATATAGTATCTAAGTATGTAGTATGTAGTATGCAGTGTGTAGTATGTAGTATGATTATAGTAAATAATGGATCTGTTTCAAGGAAAAAACATCAGCGAAGAACTATCGAAGTTAAAGAAAGAAGCCGAGGAAAGAGACGCAGAGAGACGCGCCGACAAAGAGAAACTGCCTTACGTTAAGTTAAGCTCTTCGTTGGTAAATTTAGACGTCTTAAAACTTATTCCGGAAGAGAAAGCGAGGAAGGCGGAGGCCGCCGCCATAAAGGTCCGGCGTAAGGAGTTGGCGCTCGCCGTCTATGACCCGCTGAATCCGGAAACTAAAAAACTTATTGAGGAACTTGGGTCCGAAGGCCGTGAGGTGAACTTGTTTATTTCCTCACTTCACGGACTCGCGCGCGTTTGGGAGCGTTATAAGGAAATCAAAGCCACCCCCGAAAAAGGCGCCTTGGAAGGAGTGGATATTCAAGAGACGGAAGTATTTAAGAATCTCACTTTTGAAAATATTATCCAAAAGATTCAAGAGATGGACAAAAGGGCGGGCGACGCTCCGACTACCGAGTTGGTCGGCCTAATCTTAGGTTCGGCTATTACCTTGGGGGCTTCGGATGTTCACTTAGAGACGGAAAAAACTGCCGCTCTTTTGAGATTTAGAATAGACGGCCTGCTTTATGAAGTCTGCCGTCTTAACCGGAAAACATATACGTCTCTGCTGGGACGGCTAAAATTACTTTCCGGTCTTAAGATAAACATTACAGACGCGCCACAGGACGGCAGGTTTACCACTAAGTTCGGCGGAGATTTAATTGAAGTCAGAACATCTGTCGTCCCCGCCGAATACGGAGAGACGGTCGTCCTGCGGGTTTTGGATCCACACACGATTTCATTGAAGCTTGTTAATCTGGGATTACGTCCGGATGACGAGGGGATAATCCGGCTGGAGCTTAAAAGGCCCAACGGGACTATTTTAGTAACCGGGCCAACTGGCAGCGGCAAAACCACCACTTTGTACGCTTTTTTGAAAGCCGTGAAGAGTCCGGAGCTTAAAGTAATAACCATTGAAGATCCGGTGGAGTACCACCTCGAGGGCATTGAGCAAACGCAGGTTGACCACAAAAGCGGCTACACCTTTAGTTCCGGCTTGAGGTCAATTCTGAGGCAAGACCCGGACATCATACTCGTCGGCGAAATAAGGGATTTGGAAACAGCCGAGATCGGCATGCATGCCGCCTTAACCGGACACTTAGTTTTTTCAACACTGCACACCAACGACGCTGCCGGCGCCATCCCGCGCTTGGTTGATCTGGGAGCCAAGCCCTCTATTATCGGGTCGGCTATAAACCTTATTATCGCCCAAAGGTTAGTGAGACGTCTCTGTGGTTTTTGCAAGGTTCCGGTGGAAATTGAAAGCGATAAAAAGAAAAAAATAGAAAATTTTTTATCCAAACTGCCGGAGAGCGCGGCCGCTTACGCAAAAGAAGAAGTAAAACTCTATAACTCCAAAGGATGTGGCAAGTGCCGCGGGGGGTTTAAGGGCAGACTCGGCGTGTTTGAGTTCTTGAAATGCGGAGACGAGTTAAAATCGCTCATTGCCGAAGAAGCTACCGAGGAAGCCATTAAAAAATTAAAAAGAAGACAGGGGATGGTAGAAATGCAGGCTGACGGCATCTTAAAAGCCGTCGCCGGGGAAACTACCTTAGAAGAGGTAGAAAGAGTGACCGGGCCCATAGAGTGGCTTTAAAGATTAGAAGATAAAAACCGTAGGTCTGCGGGCAATTCCCTGGAGGGAAGCATGCTCTTTCAAATTAAATCTAAAAGAGTTTAGAATCTTTGAAGTGGAGCAACCCAGCCGAAACCAAGTTGTCCTTTGTCTCAAAAGGTTCGCTGCCCGCAGGCCTACGGCTTCTAAACTTAGTGTCTTCATTATAACATAAATAGTATAATTTGTCAAATGCCAGGTAGTGAAAATTCGACTGCTGCCTGGCAGCAAATTATTAAGGTCGAATTTCTACTACCTGGTATGCAGGAAAAAACCATGAACAACAAAGAAAAAGAACCAAAAACCATCCTAAAGAACGGCACAGAAGAGGACCAGACTATAGATACCATCTTAAGGCCTACAAGCTGGGACGATTATATAGGCCAGAAGAATATTAAAAGAAACTTAAAGATTATCATAGACGCCGCTATTTCTCGCGGTGAAGTATCTGACCATCTGCTTTTTTATGGTCAAGCCGGCTTGGGCAAGACCACCCTGGCTAAACTTGTGGCTAAAGAGATGAGGTCTTCCATGAAAATAACATCGGGTCCGGCTATAGAGAAAATGGGAGACCTGGCGGCGATACTAAGCAACTTAGAGTCCGGTGACATTCTTTTTATAGACGAAGCCCACCGCTTAAACAGAATGGTGGAAGAAGTACTTTACCCAGCCATGGAATCAAGGAAGCTGCACATTATCATAGGGAAGGGCGCCGGCGCGAGAACAATTTCATTGGATATTCCTCCATTCACTCTTGTAGCGGCCACAACAAGAGCCGATCTTTTGTCGGAACCTCTAAGGTCTCGTTTCGGAGCCACATTCAGATTGGATTATTACAATGAGAGCGACATCGAAGCTATTATTAAGCGGTCCGCTTCCATACTGGGGATTGAAGCGTCTCCGGAAGCCGTGAAAGTTTTAGCCAAGGCCTCGCGCTTCACGCCCCGAGTTGCCAACAGGCTTCTGAAGCGCACCAGAGATTACATGGAGGTTTATAAAGAACCAAAAGTCTCGGAAAAAATTGCCCTGAAGACCTTGGAAATTTTAGAGATAGACGCAATCGGTCTTGAGGCCCACGACAGGCTTATTTTATCGACTATTATTGATAAATTCGGCGGCGGCCCCGTGGGCGTAAATACTATCGCCGCCTCAATTAACGAGGATAGGGGCATAGTGGAAAACGTTTATGAACCATACCTTTTAAGATTGGGCCTTATTAGACGAACCACAGGGGGGCGTTTGGTAGAGCCGCTGGCTTACACTCATTTGGGGAAGAAGCCGAAAGACAGGCTCCTATGATATATATTAAAGAGCTTCTGCCAAACCCTATTGGACGCGACGCCGATGGGGAATGGATTAAACTGATTAATACAGGAGAAGAGCCGGTCAGCCTTATGGGTTGGCAGATAAAAGATGAGAGTGGGAAGAAATTTATCCTATCCACCGAAAAACTTTTGCCGCAAGGAGAGCTGGAACTTGCCTTTGAAAAGACAAAAATCTCTTTAAACAACGACGGAGATACTATTACTCTTTACGACAACAAGGGCCGTCAAATAGACAGTTTAAGTTATACTAGCGTTACTGAAGGCGAGCCGGTCGTGGCGGAAAAGTTTAAAAAAGAAATTGTAATCAAAGAGCCGCTCGCCGCAAGCAGTGAGTTGGCTTTCAGAGACGGAATTATAAATCACGGTTACGAGTCGTGGCCGATTTTAGTTGGTGTTGCTATCGCGTTATCGGCCGCAGCTTTAGGAATAGCTGTTTCTAAAAAGATTTTTAATCTATCATGAAGGCAACTTCTAAGAGTTCTAAATTGACAGCGCGCATAGCAAGAATGCTGGCGGATGAAGTTGTCCGAATCCCATCGCTTGTGGTTTTGGGTTTTGTTGGAGATTTGGGAGCCGGAAAAACCACTTTTATTAAAGGATTAGTTAGGGGGTTGGGCGTACGCGGCAGGATTACGAGTCCCACCTTCCTTATTATGAGGAAATTTCGTGGCGGCAAGAGAAGCATCTATTATATCGACGCATATCGAGTGGGCCGCAGAGACCTTATCAAATTAGGATTTAAGAAAATGCTCAAATCCCCTAATATTATTATTGTGGAGTGGGCAGACAAAGTAAGGAGCATTTTGCCGTCCGGCACCATTTGGATAAAGTTGGAACATGGAAAACGCGAGAACGAAAGACAACTTACTTTTAATAGACGCTAATTCTCTCATACACCGGGCTTATCACGCCTTACCGCCGTTCACTTCTCCGGAGGGGAAACCCACGGGCGCCCTTTATGGTCTCGCGAGTATTCTTATAAAGATTTTGCGAGAAGGGCTTTTAAGTGGTAACGTGCCTAAATATATAGCCGCCGCTTTTGATACTCCGGAACCTACCTTCAGAGAAAAAGAGTACGAAAAATATAAAATTACGAGACCCCCGATAGCCAAAGATCTGGTTGGCCAACTTCAAGAAGCTCGTAAGTTAATGAGTTTATTTGGGATTAAGGCGCTTGAATTGCCTGGGTGGGAAGCGGACGACATTATTGGTACTTTAGCCGAACGATTCAAGGCGAGCGAAGAAGTTGGACGGGTAATTATTCTTTCCGGCGACTTAGATACTCTTCAGGCCGTGGAGAACGACAAGGTTGTAGCCTTGGTGCCTCAAAAAGGCATAAGCAACACAGTCCTTTACAACGAGGCGGCGGTTGTCGAAAGATTTGGGATTGCCCCCAAGCTTCTTACGGATTACAAGGGCTTGGTTGGCGATAAATCAGACAGTATCCCGGGCGTACCCGGCATAGGTCCCAAAACAGCATCCGGCATTATTAATAAGTTCGGATCACTTGAAGAATTGTATAAGGAAATAGGAGAAGTTGGGCTAACAGATATGAAGTTACAGAGCAAGCTTCGTGAGTTTAAAGACCAGGCGATCTTATCCAAGAAGTTGGCAACTATAGACCGTAAAGCCCCGGCAACTCTTAGGTTAAGCGAAACGCTCTTGCCTCCAAAACTTAACACCGAAGGGATAACCGCCTATTTTAAGAGTTTGGGGTTTGACAGTTTAATAGAGAGGCTGGCCAAGCTATAATTATACAGATGGCTTTACGCTTGAAGCGCGACATAAAACTTTCCTTGTCCGATCTTAAATTGCCGGAAATGAGATCCTTATGGGTCCTTATTTTATTAATTGTCTTACTTATTATTGTTAACTACGTTTTTGTTTCGCTGTCTGTACTCATAAAAATCGCGGTTCTCCTGCTTTTAGGTCTCACGGTTATCTGGAACAACCTGAAGGTTGCTAAAACGAACCAGGAAATCAAGTTCACCGTGAGTCGTCTAAACGACATAGTAGCTAACTTATACGATGGAGTAATTACTTACGACATAGACTTTAAAATACTCATCGTGAATGATGCCGCCCTGAAACTCTTCGGTATGAAAAAAGAAGATTTAGTGGGACAATATTTCGGGCCGGAAAGGGCGCGCGAACCTAAGTTTAGACTTTTAACCCAGGTACTATTCCCTTCTTTGGCTCCGCTTGTCATAAAAAGAAGCGAGGGAGACGCATATCCTCAAGTAGTTGACGTATCTTTTACGGAACCCAGTTTAGATTTTAGGATTACCACCGTGCGCACATTGTTGCCAGACGGACGGACAAGCGGGTTTGTAAAAATCATTCACGACCGCACGAGAGAAATCCAACTTTACCGTTCCAAGTCAGAATTTATCACCACAGCCGCTCACCAACTAAGAACTCCACTTATCGGAATCAACTGGGCTCTCGAATCTTTGGACAAAGACCAGTTGGCAAACGAAGAGAATAAAGAGATTGTCAAAAGCGCCCTAACCACTTCGGCCAAGGCGCTTAAGATTGTGAATGACCTTTTGGATGTGGCTAAAATCGAGGAGGGACGTTTCGGTTATAATTTTGAGAACTTAGATATAGTTAAGTTTCTTGGAGACGTTTTGGAAAGCGCTAACCCTTCAGCCAAAAAATACGGTTTGAAACTGTATTTTGAAAACAGTCCTGAGCCCTCTCTCGTATTGAAAGCCGACCCCAATAGGTTGGGATTGGCCCTGTCAAATGTTTTAGATAACGCTATGAGGTATAACGTCGAGAATGGAAGCATCAACGTCAAATTAGAAAGGTTGCCCGATAAGCCGTATGTCCAGATAAGCGTTTCCGATACCGGCGTGGGCATACCGCCTGACGCCATGCCTAAAATGTTTACTAAATTCTTTAGAGCGGAAAACGCCATGAGGTTTAGGCCGGACGGTTCCGGCTTCGGATTGTATATCGCCAAGAACGTTATCAACCGTCATGGAGGGAACATTTGGATAGAATCTACCTTAGGCAGAGGCACAACCGTATATATTACGCTTCCAACCGACCCAAGCCTGATTCCTCCCAAGGAAATGGTTCGTGAAGAATCTTGAGTCATGCCAGAGCTCCCAGGGGCGCAGACGATAGTTAACGACCTCAAAAATAAAAGCAAAAGTGTCAAAAACTTTAATTAAATGATTATTTTTCTATACGGACCGGATTCTTACAGGCGGTTACAGAAGCAACTGGAGCTTCAAGAATCGTATCGTGAGAAAAAAGGAAACCTCTCTAAAGAATACTTTAACATGGAAGAGGAAGGCGCCGTCGAGATGTTTAAAGACTTTATGGCTAACCGGTCAATGTTCGGGGATGCGAAATTCGCTGTTGTTGAAAACGCCTACGAAGCCGCCGACAATAAGCAATTTCGGGAAACTTTAAAGAACGAACTTGAATCTAAGACCGCAGTTGTTTTAATAAACACCGAGGGAAAACCACCCGCGACGTTAAAATTTCTTTTGGAGAAACCGGTCAAAAGCCAGTCTTTTGAAGCTTTGAAAGGCACGGTACTGGAACATTTTATAAACAAAGAAGCAGTTCGGAGAGGACTGAAACTTTCCGCTTCTATCGTAGGGTCTCTTCAAGAAATGTTTCAAAGCGACACCTGGGGCATAATCACCGAACTTGATAAGATGATGCTTACCGGCAATCACATTGAGTTTCGCGGAACAAAAAAAGAATTTTATCCACTCGTGAATATATTAAGAGGCGATAGAGATTTTAGAAAAAGATTAGTGGCTCTGGAGATTATATTAAGCGATAGACGTGATGACCCCGCGAGAGCGTTTAACATGACAAGCTATGGGCCGCGCAACCAAAAAGAAGCGGCTGTATTCGCCGACTACGATGTGAGTGTAAAGTCCGGCAAGTTGGACTACGAAGAAGTCTTAGTTGATTTGACGTTAAGCTGATTAGTAAGACGTGACTTTAACCGGGAGGCGGCACCCCTTTTTATAAAGTTAGTCTTCGCCGCCTTGTCCAAAAGTTTATAAACTGTGGATAAGTGTTTTTCCGCCTCCTCGGCCTTTCCGCCCGATACAAGCTTCTTATACTGCTTGATGGCAGTTTTTAAACTTCTATCTTTTTCTAAGTTCCTCTTGCGCCTTCTTACGCTTTGACGCAAAGCCTTAGCGACTGATTTAGTTACTGGCATAGCTTCATTCTCTTATAAAATTAGCTCTATGTCAAAGACTCTGCCCACCGGCAGGCAGGTTTTAAGGGCCTTAAACGACATTCTCGTAATGTTTCACAAGACAATTTTTTTGGGACATTGTCAAGGCGAGCAAATCTATTCTCCATCCCCTCTCTTGAGAAATTATTTCTTGGTTATCTCCCGCATACCAAGAAGCGATCTTTCTGAGTTTTCGCGCTTTGGCGGATGTTAGTTGGTCTTCTGGAGTTATCAACATGTTATTCACATTATGCGACACAACCGTTTTGACCTCTACGAAAACTAATATCCCATCCGGCGACTTCGCCACTACATCCAGCTCTCCCCAAAGCTTGCGGTAATTCCTGTCTATTATTTTATACCCCTTACTAATTAGGTATCTACAAGCCAAATCCTCACCCAGCTTTCCAGTTTCAGATTTTGTTGCCATTGTTTTATGTTCTACAAACAGAACCTATTTAAAATGTTTACCGGTATAACATATAATTTACTACAATGAGTGTAAAATGTGAAACAAGGATGCAAAAAGACATTAGTTGGGATTATATTAGGGGTCTTGTAGATGGCGAAGGATCATTTACTTTTAGTTCCGCGGGTAGAGGACGGAAAACTCCAGCTTTCCAGATTAGGATGCACATTAGAGATAAACTTCTTCTCGAAAAGGTAAGAGATTTTCTAGGTTTAAAGAATAAAATCTATACATATCATTATCCTGGTAAAGATGGCGCAAAACGGGGGCCACAAGCGGTTTTAATAGTCAGAGAGTTTGGCAATCTAAAGAATATTATAATACCACTTTTTTATGGAAACCTAATCGGTTATAAATCTATTCAATTTAAGGAGTGGCTGGAGAAAATAGGTAGCGATCCTAATGTCCCTAAGAGCTATAAACTTCTATACAGACTCCATAAGTCAGGTTTTTACCTAAGAGACAGCAGGTTTATGTAAGTTTTGTAAAACGTAAAACATTTTATACGGTTTTTAACCGTATTTTTTGTAAAACGTAAAACACTCTTTTTGCGAAATGTAGTGTTTATGCGGTTATCAGGTGTTTTGATGTTCACGATGTTTTACGCTTTTTGTCAAATGTTTTACACTTTGGCACAAAACCCCATAAAACATCGTATTTATCGCATTTCCCGATAACGCGATAAATACTAATCCGGCAACCGTGTTTATTGGTTGCCGAATCAAATTGCCGATTGCCGGTTAGAATTGCCGATTAAGCCCCGCGTCTTCGCTCTCGCTTGTTGTAATATACAACTGCATCTTTGAAGTCTTCTACGGTAAAGTCCGGCCACATTTTCTCTGTAAAGTATAGTTGAGCATACCTTACATCCCACATCATAAATCCGGCACTCAAATGAGGCTCGCCCCCAGTTCTAATTATTAAGTCAACCGGAGGCAGGTCCTTTGTCCAAAGGTTCATTTTTATGGTTTCCTCGGAAGCTGTTTTAACATCGCCCATTAATAGTTTGTTCACAGCCGAAATCATCTCTCTATCTCCGTTATAACCTATAAGGAGCGTCAGGTTGTTGAGGTTGTTTTCTTTCGTAGCTTCCTCAGTTTTACGGAGTATGTCCACGGTCTCTTGTGTCAAAATATCAGCCCACTCACCCAAAACTCTAATCCTAACCCGTTTTTCTTTTACTTGCGGGTCGTTTAGAGCCTTTTGCGCCAGAGCTCTGTAAGCTTCTTCTAATTTACTAATTTCTTCTTTTGATCTCTTAGTTAGATTATCGTAGGAGCCGCCCCAGATGGTTAGATATGGAATTCCTAACGCAAAGGCGCTTCTGATTATATCTACAATATTTTCAGCCGCTTTGATATGTCCCTGCCATGCTAAAAGACCGCGCTTTTTTGCCCAGCGCCTGTTGCCGTCGGGTATTATGGCTACATGCTTAACTTGTGTCTCCGTACTTTCCAAAAAAGCTTAAATAAATTTCTCTTAAAAGTTTCGCGTCTTCTAATGCATTATGCTTTTTATACTTACTTCCATCAATGCCCAGCTCGCTTAAAAACTTTTGGCTGGAGTATTTTGCGGGGTCAATGCCCAACCCGAAGAGCATAGAGGCAAAATCTATCGGTATCCGGTAAGCCGGATGGTCGTCCATGCCGAAAAGTTTGTACCAATAGATAGCGTCAAACTGATTGACATAAGAGACTAAATACGGCTCGGAATCGCCCACAAACTCTCGTATTTTTGACCTAGCCTCGTTCCGCGAAAGCTTGGGACCGGTAAGGTGGGGGACAACGTTCTGTCTAACCCAGTCGTTAACCTCGCCTTCGTAATCTATCTCCAAGTAGAGTTCTTCGCCGCCGGGCTTCACCATGCCTATGGAAAGAAGCTCGCCTTTATAGGGGTCTAGATCGGAGAATTCCGTGTCAAGAAATATTATGTTGTCTGAAAATGGATTTGGCACTCTCTTGGTGTGTTTGTTTGACGAAATCCGAACCTATTTTGCCTGCCTGTCTGCCGACAGGCAGGCTCGCGGGAGGCCAAAAATTTTTTCGCCGCCAATTACAACTTTTGCATCTTCCGAAAAATATTCAAAATCTCATCTTCAAGTATAGCAGGAATGAATCTTTTTCGGTCTTCATCAGTAATGTTGAAGATTTTATCGAACGGCCATACTTCGAATCCGATTGCTTTTCCTTTTTCAACTTTCAAATCTTCAACATTGCCATCATAGCGATAAGCGTAAATTGCCCTAATAACATTATTTGTCATGCCTGTTGCTTCGTCATAAGTTTTGCTTCTTACCATTTGTATAAAGGCGAGATTATCTTTTGTCGCCCTTATTCCTGTTTCCTCCTCCAACTCCTGAAGCGCAGAATTTTCATAGTCCGCCCCTATTTCGACATGACCACCAACTGTTGCGTCTAACAAATCGGGATAAGTATCTTTATCTTTTTCTCGATGTTGAAAAATAATCTCGCCTTTTGGTGTGTATAACCAAACATGAACTTCCCAATGAAGTAATCCTTGTTTGTGGATATTTTCGCGAGTTTCTACACCGATTATATTTCCTTTTTCATCAACAATATTTAGTTTGCGATTGTCTGCCATAAAATTATTTTACAATTTTTAAAAAATCATCGTTCAGAATAACAGGCGTCATA
>BBPF01002305.1_pt1 | contig 10956 bp, 11 predicted proteins | sample 1343921 | NCBI WGS metagenome assembly BBPF01 (sample SAMD00019090, study PRJDB2971) | groundwater metagenome | isolation source: The Cedars highly-alkaline
GAGATGGTCTAGCATAGCGAGATGGTCTAGCAAAACTAGATGACGAGGTGGGGGTTTATCGAGGATTCGGCGGATACCCCCGAGCTTAGGGCGGCTCTAGCCCACTGTGAAAACCGCCAAGTGATTGGCGGAACAATGCCTTGGGCAGCTCTAGATGAGTAGAGGAGGACACTCACTTAATGTGTGGTATAGTTGGCTATATTGGTAAGCTTAACGCAATGGGCGTCATTATGGACGGTCTCGGACGTTTGGAATACCGGGGATATGATTCAGCGGGTATCGTTTTGTTTGACGACGGGGGGCTGCTCTTGGCGAAGAACGCCGGACGCTTAAATGTGCTGGCGGAGCGTCTAAAGCACAACCCCCATAAAGCTGCACACTTAGGCATAGGACACACGCGCTGGGCAACGCATGGCGCACCTACCGATGTTAATGCCCACCCCCACATGGGATGCGACGGGAGATTTGCTGTAGTACACAACGGCATTATCGAGAACTACAATGAGCTGCGCCGCGAGCTTGTGGCCCGCGGACACAAGTTTGTTTCGGAAACAGACACCGAGGTCATACCGCATCTATTGGAGGAACTCTACGCAGGGGATTTGCCGGCGGCAGTACAAGATGCAGTCAAGCTGCTCAGAGGTGCTTTTGCTATTGCGGTAGTTTCGGCAGACGACCCAAGCATGGTAGTAGCATATCGGCAAGACAGCCCGCTCATTATTGGACTGGGGCAGGGCGAGAGCTTTTTGGCTTCCGATATTCCTGCGCTTTTGCCGTATACCCGGCGCACGGTAGTGTTAGATGACGGCGACCTCGCCGTACTCAAGGCCGAGGGCGTGGCGTTCTTCCGTCAGGGAGAGGCAGTACAAAAGGACATTATGTATGTAGAGTGGGATGAAGTCGCTGCTGAGAAAGCAGGATTCCCCCACTTTATGCTAAAGGAAATTCATGAACAGCCCAAGGCCCTTAGGGACACACTGGTCGGGCGCATAAAGGGCGGCGGCACTAATCTAGCCGAAGAAATCGGGCTTACCAAAGCAGCGGTCGCAAGCATAGGCCGCATTGCGATAGTGGCCTGCGGCACGGCATACCACGCCGGTCTCGTGGGGAAAGCGCTGATTGAAAAGTTGGCGCGCATTCATGTAGAAGTCGACGTGGCCTCGGAGTTTCGCTACCGGCAGCCGGTGCTTAGGCGCGAGGACTTGGTGATTATCGTCAGCCAATCCGGCGAAACAGCCGATACTCTCGCCGCCTTGCGGGAAGCTAAGCGGCAGGGATGCCGCGTAGTCGCCATTACTAACGTTGTCGGTAGTTCCGTATCGCGCGAAGGCGAACATGTGCTGCATACGCTAGCGGGGCCGGAGATAGCGGTGGCTTCCACTAAGGCCTATACAACGCAGCTAGCCGCACTTACGCTAATCGCGATTGAGCTTGGCTTAGCCCGCGGCACGCTGACGCTAGAGCGAGCGAGTGGGCTGTTGCAGGGAATCAAGGCGCTTCCACAGCACGTTAGCGAGATTTTGGCTCAAACCGAGGCTATTCAAGCGATAGCAGTGCGCCTAGCGCAAAGCGAGCACGCCTTCTTTATCGGCAGGGGACTCGATTACGCCGTAGCGCTCGAGGGAGCGCTTAAGCTCAAAGAAATCTCCTATATCCACGCCGAGGCCTATGCCGCAGGCGAACTTAAGCACGGCACCCTTGCTCTTATTATCGAGGATACGCCGGTGTTGTGTCTCTTTACTCAGCCGGACATAGCTGAGAAAATGGTCAGCAACGTCGAAGTAGTGCGTGCGCGGGGAGCTTTCACTGTAGCTGTTTCTAGCTGCGACGCCTCTTTAACCGCCACCATCGCGCATCACGAAATACGTATCCCCAACACCGACCCACTGCTAGCTCCCATACTGGCAGTTCTCCCACTGCAGCTTATCGCCTACTACGCCGCCGTAGTGCGCGGCACAGACGTAGACAAACCCCGCAACCTCGCCAAAAGCGTTACTGTGGAGTAACGAGGGGAAGCAGAAGGAAGCAGAAGGGACGGAGCCTTTTGCTTCCTAGACCGAGAAGCCGAAGTAAGATAGAATGGGGATGAAAACAGCTGGAGGATACGATATGCTTGGCTTAGGCATTGACATTACGCCTGTGGAGCGCATTGCGGCACTCGACCGCGCCTACCCCGAGAGGTTTCGCCGCAAGGTCTTAGCGCCGGGTGAGATGCCGCGCACGGCAGAGTCACTCGCAGGGCTTTGGGCGGCAAAAGAGGCCGTGAGCAAGGCGCTTGGGACAGGCTTTGGCGAGTTTGGGCCCCGCGATATCCGCATTGGCTACGACGCGCACGGAGCCCCCACGGTAACGCTAGCGGGACGAGCAGAGCAAGTAGCGCAGGCTCGCGGCATTGCCCGCCTACTGGTGTCTATATCGCACGCCGGGGGCATGGCAGTGGCCTGTGCAGCCGCGCTACAGTAGTAAGTGAGAATTAGTCAGCGAGAATCCTAGCGGGAGAAGTGATGGCACATGGCCCCTATACGTTCGACAGTCGCGGACATCTCACTTGACCGCATCGCCTTAAATGTACAAGCTATACGGGGACTAATCCCTACGCGCACCGAGCTTATGGCCGTGGTGAAAGCCGATGCCTATGGGCACGGTGCCATTGAGGTGGCTTCTCTAGCTTTGTCCGCAGGCGCAACGCGCTTAGGGGTGGCGGTGCTGGATGAGGCGATAGAACTTAGGCGGGCAGGGATTGCCGCACCGATTCACATCCTTGGGCATGTAGAGCCCGAGTGTGCCGAGCAAGTAGTGAAACTTGGTCTCACGGCAACAGTCTATGATCGTGAATCTGTGCTGGCGCTATCTGGTGCAGCTACGCGGCTCGCTAGGAAAGTAAAAGTACACGTTAAGGTAGATACCGGCATGGGTCGCTTAGGCGTGCGGCCACAGGACGCAGTAGGGTTTGCCGAGCTAGCCATTGGCCTGCCGCATCTAGAAGTGGAGGGCGTTTTTTCGCACCTAGCCTGTGCCGACTCCGCTGACTTATCTTCTGCGCGCGGCCAGATTACTGCTTTCCATGAAAGCTGCATGCGCCTTGAGTCGAGGGGGCATCGGCTCACTAAGCATATCGCCAATACGGCGGCCATCTTGGCTCTACCCGAGAGCCACCTGGATATGGTAAGATTAGGATTGGGGCTGTATGGGATGTATCCTGCGCCCCACATGAAGTCTCTCGTTAAGCTTCATACCGCTATGTCTTTGCGCTCACGGCTGTCTCATGTCAAGTGGGTGGAAGACAAAACCCCTATCGGCTATGGTTGGACCTACCGCGCGGCAGGACAGCGCCTAATAGCTACCGCCCCCATCGGCTATGCAGATGGCTACTCGCGCCGACTCAGTAATGTAGGGCAGGCGCTAGTGGCAGGGCAGAGGGTGCCCCTCGTCGGGCGAGTATGCATGGATCAGTGTATGTTCGATGTCACGGGTCTCGCGGCCAAAACGGGGGATGAGATAGTTCTCTTAGGCAGAGCCGAGCAGGATGAGATCACGGTAGATGAAGTAGCCGCTTGGATGGGCACCATAAACTACGAAGTTACCTGCCTGATCAGCAGGCGGGTTTCTAGGGTGTTCTGGCGCAACAACGTAGTCTCAGGGGTACGCACCTTACTGGGGCGGATGCATTAACTTCCCGTTTGTTGACACACTTATCTTGGGGTAGATATAATTAGGTACGGTGGGCATGTCCGAATTGGAGAGGTGTGTGGCAGGGTGGCAGTCACAAAACGCATAATGGTTACTTTACCGGAGCATCTGTTGGCAGAGCTTGACAAGCTGGTGCGTGAAACCAGTGGGAATCGCAGCCAGTTCGTGCAGGATGCGATGCGTTCCTACCTGCAAGCTAAACAAAAACGGCACCTCTACGAAGCCCTGAAACACGGATACATGGACATGGCGGAAATAAACCTAGCCCTCGCACGTGAGAATCTGGAGTTAGATAACGAAGCCTTAGAGAAAACGAGAGCAGCGGGTGGAGTGAGCTAGGTTGAACATCAGGCGCGGCGATATTTACTATGCGGACTTAAGCCCGGTGGTGGGCTCGGAGCAAGGTGGAGTTCGCCCGGTACTGGTTGTACAGAACGATGTCGGCAACAAATACAGCCCCACGGTTATTGTCGCAGCCATAACTTCGCAGATTGAGAAGGCGCGCTTACCCACCCACGTAGAGATAACCCCGCAAGAGACCGGGCTGGAACGCATTCGGTTATTCTGCTTGAGCAAGTACGGACCATCGACAAGCAGCGTCTCACCCACAAAATCGCCCATCTAGAAAAAGATGTGATGGACAGAGTAAGCGCTGCGCTGGAGATTTCTTTGGGACTTATATCTTTCTAACTAAGGAGCCTAAGTAAAACAGGCCCTTTTTTTGTGTGTGTGGAAGGAAAAGGACTATGGCAGCAGAACTTAACGGGGGGAGGGATTCCTATGAAAACGTTACCGCGCGTTAAGCTTGCCATGCTGCCTACAGCGCTTGAGGAAGCTCCGCGCCTCTGCAAAGAGCTTGATATCACTTTGTTTGTTAAGCGAGACGATAACACGGGTCTCGCGCTGGGGGGCAACAAGGCCCGGAAACTAGAGTATTTGGTAGGTGAAGCGGTAGAACTGGGTGCGGACACTTTGATTACCACCGGCGCACCGCAGAGTAACCACTGCCGCATGACCGCTGCCGCCGCAGCAAAGGTGGGGCTGGCCTGTCACCTCGTGTTAAACGGCACGGCTTTAACCGTGAAACAAGGCAACTTACTGCTAGATGAGCTGCTGGGTGCCAAAGTGCATTTTCTAGGGAGCGACGACGCTAGTCTAGCCCCAGCGAGAATGCAGGGGCTTAACGACGAACTTACCGCACGCGGTGCCAGGCCGTACCTTGTACCACTAGGAGGGTCTAGCCCTGTGGGCGCGGTAGCGTATGTCATGGCTATCGAGGAGTTGCTCACCCAATCCTGTGGCCAAAATTTTGACTATATTGTGCATGCCTCGGGTTCAGCCGGCACACAGGCCGGTTTGCTGGCCGGGGTTAAGTCTTTTGGCTTGCCAACGCGTGTGATTGGCATAAGCGTCAGCAGGCCGCAGTTAAGATTAGCGCGCGAGGTTTTGGAGCTGTGTCGGGACACGCTCACCCATGCAGGTGCGCAGACACGCGTAGAAGAGGATGACGTCATCGTCTACGATGAGTACGTGGGTCGAGGCTATGGCCTGCCCACGGAAGCTTCCACGAGTGCACTAGAGCTTTTTGCACGGCGCGAGGGAATCATTCTCGACCCTGTGTACACGGCTAAGGCCGCAGCGGGCCTCATCGACTTAGTGCGGCGCGGCACTATACCCGCCCACTCTCGCGTTCTGTTCTGGCATACGGGGGGCATGCCGGCGCTCTTTGCCGATTTAGCGCCACACTGGGGGGAAAAAGCGTGAAGCCAATTATTGGCATTACCTGTTTTCATGACTGGCCAGAGCAGCGCCACCGCCAAAACGACACCTATATTAACGCTGTCAAGCAGGCGGGAGGTCTACCAATTCTGCTTCCTTGCCTTGCGGGCGAGGCAGACATAGGTACGCATCTAGACCTTGTGCACGGTCTGCTGGTGGCAGGTGGACCTGACGCGGACCCCGTATTTTTTGGGGAGGAGCCGGAAGAAGGCTTGGGCAATGTTAATCCATGTATGGACGCCTATGAGATACCGATAATTGCCATGGCGCTTAAGCGTGATATGCCAGTGTTTGGCATCTGCCGGGGCGAGCAGATGCTTAATATTGCTGCCGGCGGTTCGGTCATTCAGCATCTGCCTACTACGGTACGGCGCGTACTTAAACATCAGCAGTCCGCCCCGCGCAGTTACGTGACCCACTCCATCGACCTTGCCGCCGGCACACTGCTGTCACGCATCCTTGGGGCGGAGACTACGAGGGTAAACAGCTTTCACCACCAAGCGGTAGGCCGTGTCGCTCTGGGTTTCTGCGTGTCGGCTGTAGCGCCGGACGGCGTGATTGAGGCCATCGAGTCCACCGAGCACAAGTTTGCCATCGGTGTGCAGTGGCATCCGGAGTGCATGTGGGACAGCACGCCTAATTTCGACGTCTTGTTTGACGCCTTTGTGTTGGCGTGTAGGAACTATGAACAGCTATCCTAAACCGCGCCCGCGCGAGCTTGGGCTCGTTTTTGGGACACTGCCGACAGGAGAGCGTAATGCTATTACAGACGTGCCGGAGGTTCTGGTGGGGCATGTGGACGTAGTGCAGGGGGAAGATGTGCGCACGGGGGTAACAGTCATCCTCCCGCATGCCGACAACATCTTTCGCCTAAAGGTAGAAGCCGCCGTATACGTTATTAACGGTTTTGGCAAGGCGGCGGGAGTCACACAAATTGAGGAACTAGGCGTGCTGGAGACGCCTATCGCCGTAACCAACACGCTTAGTGTCCCGGCTGCCATCGAAGGGCTCATAGAATACAGCTTAAAGCATAACCCTGAGATAGGCACAACCACCGGCACAGTTAACGCCGTGGTAGGCGAATGTAATGACGGCCACCTAAACGACATTCGCGGGCGGCACGTTAAGCCGACTCATGTGGCAGAGGCTATAGCCGACGCCCGCGGCGGCTATGTACCTGAGGGGGACGTAGGCGCAGGTAAGGGCATGGTGTGCTTTGGCTATAAAGGTGGAATAGGCACCTCGTCACGCCTTGTCGGCGACTACACTCTAGGGTGCCTGGTCCTTACGAACTTCGGTCGCAAAGAACACCTGACAATTTTAGGGCGGCCGATAGGCAGGCAACTGGCTACTCGGGCAGGCAGTGCCAGCCCGGACGGTTCGGTCATTATCGTCTTGGCCACGAATGCGCCGCTTGACGCGCGGCAGCTATTGCGATTGGCACGGCGCGGCGGGCTTGGCCTTGCCCGCGTAGGCAGTGTAGTCTCACACGGGAGCGGGGATTATGTCTTTGCCTTTTCCACCGCTAACAAGACGCTTCACTTTGAGGACAGGACCGAGGTTTCGCGTATTCGGCTCAACGAAGGCAGCCCCCTAATGACAACGCTGTTCCAGGCAACTGTAGAGAGCATTGAGGAAGCGGTGGTGAACTCACTGTTTGCGGCCGACACGGTCGTGGGGCTAAGGGGTCGTGTAGTGCAGGCACTGCCGGTGAAGAAAGTTTTAGAGCTATTACGCGATTGGCGCGTCTAGACAGGGGGTGTACACATGAAAAAGCAGGCCAACAAAAGGAGCAGCAAAGAAAAGCCTAGCCCGCGTAGCACGTCGGGTAGTGCGCAGGAAGTCGAGCTGCTTAGGTGGACAGCCACGCCCTTCCGCGAGGAGCCCAAGAAAGGCGCTATCTTCGTGGTAAGCTGCCTTCTGTTTCTCGCGTTGCTATATATACTGTATCGGGAGATAATATGGGTAGTGCTGGCGGTTGGTGTCTTAACTGCCGCCTACAGCTCTTACATTTTCCCCTCACACTATCGCCTCACCACGGCGGGGGTGGACGTAAAGTCGCTGTTTCACAGGACTACACGGGCGTGGCCGCAGTACACGGGTATGCGTAAGCATGTTGACGGCGTATTTCTTGTTTACGGCATAGGTAGACAGAGCAAGCTGGGCCATTTCCTGTATTTTGGCGACAAAAAACCCGAGGAAGTGCTAGCCGTTATAGGCAGATTTATCACATAGGCCAACTAGGGCGAAAGCGAGGTTAAGACCATGGTTTTGGGTGTAGCCGATTTGACCCCGGAGCGCCGCGACGAATTGCTCCTAAAGGTAGCTGAGAAAATCGAACGGTTCGACATGATCACCCCTGCTATTTTCTTCCTGCAGATGAGCAAGCCCTTGTCTTTTGTGGGCAGTCAGGCTTTGCTTTCCTTTGCTCCGATGGCGGGCTTAATCATGAACGAGAAGCTACTCGAGGAATTTAGCCAAGTAATGGCCGACCGCGAAAACGTCGAGCGGTTAATGGTCCTGTTGGAAGAGCGGGAGGAACAAAAGCGCAAAAAGTCCTAACAGCGGGATTTCTTCTGGCTATGTGATATAACGCTTAATTGTTGTGAGTGTTCCACCGCAAGTTCCCAATACGAAGGAGGATCAGGGGCATTATGGAGCAAAACCCTAAACTACGGTCGATTCTCGCTACAGACTGTGGCAGTACCACTACCAAGGCTATTCTCATTGAACTGGTGGACGGGGTGTACCGCCTAGTTTGTCGTGGCGAGGCCCCGACCACTGTTGAAGCTCCTTTTGAAGACGTTACCATGGGGGCGCGCAACGCCATCCACGAAATTGAGGAGCTCATGGGGCGCACATTCCAGGACGAGTCCGGTATCATCACGCCGCAGCGCGACAGCAAGGTGGGAGTAGATTTATACCTCTCCACAAGCAGCGCCGGCGGTGGTTTGCAGATGATGGTGGCCGGCGTAGTTAAGCAAATGACCGCCGAAAGCGCCCAGCGTGCCGCGCTTGGCGCAGGTGCCATCGTTATGGATGTCATCGCCATTAACGACGGGCGACTTCCCTATCAGAAGATCCAGCGCATTCGCCAGCTGCGCCCCGACATGATTCTTATGTCCGGCGGCATTGACGGCGGGACTGTTACTCATGTAGTGGAACTCGCCGAGCTTATCGCGGCGGCCGAGCCCCGCCCCCGCCTCGGCATCGGCTTTAATCTCCCCATTATTTACGCCGGGAACAAGGAAGCCCGCAAGCACATCCAGGCTACGCTTGGGGAGAAGACTGACCTGCGCATGGTAGACAACCTGCGCCCGGTGCTGGAAAGAGAAGTGCTAGGTCCCGCGCGTGAAGAGATCCACAATCTGTTTATGGAGCATGTTATGGCTCAAGCGCCAGGCTACAACAAACTGATGAGTTGGACGGATGTCCCCATTATGCCCACTCCCGGAGCGGTGGGGAAGATGATCGAGACCGTGGCCAGCCAAAAGAAGATGACTGTAATCGGCGTAGATATTGGCGGGGCTACGACTGACGTGTTTTCGGTTTTCGCCGATACTTTTAACCGCACGGTTTCCGCTAACCTCGGTATGAGCTACAGCATCTGCAACGTCATGTTGGAATCAGGGATTGAGAACATCATGCGCTGGGTGCCCTTTGACATTGACGCGGCAGATTTGCGTAACCGTATCCGCAACAAGATGATCCGCCCCACTACTATCCCCCAGACCATGCAGGAACTAATTATTGAGCAAGCGATTGCGCGCGAAGCTTTGCGTTTGGCTTTTGAGCATCATAAGTCTTTGGCAGTGGGCCTGCGTGGCATTCAGACGCAGCGAGACATTGCCGAAGCGTTTGAGCAGACGGCGACCGGTGCTTCCTTAGTCGACTTAATGAAGCTGGGCATGATTGTTGGTTCGGGCGGCGTGTTGTCGCATGCGCCCCGTCGCGCGCAAAGTGCCCTGATGATGCTTGACAGCTTCGTACCCGAAGGCTTCACTCAGCTAGCGGTCGACTCCATCTTTATGATGCCGCAGTTAGGGGTGCTCTCGAGCGTCAACCCCGAAGCGGCGCAGCAAGTTTTTGACCGCGACTGCCTAATTCGCCTAGGCACTGCTATTGCCCCCGTGGGAACAGCCAAAGAGGGTGACGACTGCGTCTACGTAAAGATTACCACTTCGCAAGGCCAGGTAATTGAGCATAAAGCCACGTACGGCTCTATGCACTTAATTCCATTGGCCGAAGATGAGACGGCAGAAGCCGTAGCCAGGCCTGCGCGTGGCTTTGACCTCGGTCGGGGTAAGGGGCATGAAGTGCATGCTAAGGTGCACGGCGGCGTGGTCGGCGTAATCATCGACGCGCGCGGACGTGGGCCGCTCGGACTGCCTGCCGACAAGTCAAAGCGCATTCACAAGTTGGTGGAGTGGTACAAAGCGCTTGACGCATATCCTATGGACATTCTCGGGAAGTATCTCGGTTAAAGGAGGAAATGGCTAATGGCTAATGCATACACCCCCGGGTTGTTGGTAACAGAGTCCGTTATCGTGCGTAAGCGCCGCCGCCTTCCCATACCGGGAGAAGTAATGGTCAAAGTAGGCGACGTGGTTAGGCCGCACGACGTAGTGGCGCGCACGCAGATTCCCGGCGACCCCGAAACAATCAACGTTGCCAATCAGCTGGGCCTTGAAGGCGAAGAAGTGCTGGAGGTCATGAAGAAGAAGAAGGGCGACCCCGTTAGAAAGGGCGAAGTCATTGCCGAGAAGGTTTCTTTCTTTGGTTTGTTTAAGACCCCCGTGCATTCGCCCATTGATGGTACGGTGGATAATGTCTCCGGCGTCACCGGCGTCATCACATTGCGTCGCCCTGCCGTGCCGGTGTCTATCCCCGCATACATCCACGGCACCGTGAACGAAATTATTCCGCGCGAAGGCGTAGTGATTGAAACGCCAGCCGCCTTAATTCAAGGAATTTTTGGGGTGGGCGGCGAGACGCAGGGCGTTCTGGAAGTAGTGGCTAGGACTAATGCCGACATCCTAAGCGGCGACAAGATTAAGCCTGAGCACAAAGGCAAGATAGTTGTGGGGGGCTCACTGGTCACTGCCGATGCCTTAAAGAAAGCTGCCCAAGTTGGCGCGGCGGGCTTAGTAGCAGGCGGGATTATTGACAAGGACCTCATCGAGTACCTCGGCCACGACATCGGCGTCGCCATCACCGGCGCAGAGGACATTCCCATTACCGTCATCCTGACAGAAGGCTTTGGCCAGATTAACATGGCAGACAAGACGTTTGACTTGCTTACTGCCCTGAATGGGAAAGTGGCTTCAATCAACGGCGCGACACAGATTCGTGCCGGTGTCATGCGGCCAGAGATTGTTGTTACCAGCGAAGACATGCGGCAATGCGGCGAGCGAGATATGACCAGCGGTATGGCAGCTGGCACCCCCATTCGCATTATTCGCGAGCCCTACTTTGGCAAGCTAGCCA
>BBPF01002486.1_pt1 | contig 10908 bp, 12 predicted proteins | sample 1343921 | NCBI WGS metagenome assembly BBPF01 (sample SAMD00019090, study PRJDB2971) | groundwater metagenome | isolation source: The Cedars highly-alkaline
TGCCTTGCCACTTGGCTACGTCGCCTAACACCCGGTACCTATTTTATGAACCTTATGCAGAGTGGATAGCGGAACTTTTCACCCTTGTTGGCTTTTACACTGGCCATGATCACCATAACTATGCCAAATATTCCCAAACCAACCAAAAGCACAAAACCAATCACAACCAGAGTTAGGAGCGCTGATATGAGAACATAGATGGTCATAGATATCTGGAAATTGAGAGACTCCTTGCCCTGGTCATCTACAAGGGGCGACTCTTCCTTCTTAATTAACCAGATAACCAATGGGCTGAACTCTGCGTCTTTTATTTTTAAAACTCTTTCAGGCTAACGACAGCATAGGCTGCCATTCCCTCTCCTTTTCCAATAAAACCAAGCCCCTCAGTGGTAGTTGCTTTGATGTTAATTGTTTTCTTCTCAATGTTCAAGGCTATCGCTATCTTTTCTTTCATTGCATTAATATAAGAAGAAAGCCTCGGTTCTTCTGCAACCACCGTAACATCAATATTATTTACTAACATGCGTTTTTTGGCAATTATTTCGGAAACTTTTTGAAGTAAAATAAGACTGGAAATATTTTTGTATTGCGGGTCGCCAGTAGGAAAATGACATCCAATGTCCCCCTCCCCAGCTGCTCCAAGGGAAGCGTCACAGATGGCGTGGAGAAGCACATCGGCATCAGAATGGCCAAGAAGTCCTTTGTTAAATGATACCTCTACTCCTCCAAGCATAAGCTTTCTTCCCTCCACTAAGAGGTGAACATCATAGCCAATACCAATACGCATCAATTTCTACCTCTAAAAATCTCTTTAGCGATGATGAAGTCTCTAGAAGTGGTGATTTTTATGTTCTCAGATGAGCCTTTAACAATTTTAACAGGGTGTCCTAATCTTTCTACGAGCATAGCGTCATCTGTTCCTGTGAAACCGTCTGCGGCTGCTTTCCTGTGGGCGTCTTTAATCAAATTGGATTTAAATGCTTGCGGGGTTTGAACTGACCAGAGACGGTCTCTTTTTAATGTGCTTTTAACAAAGCCTTCCTCATCTCCTTCCTTGATTGTGTTAGTGATTGGAATTGCAGTGACCGCAGCTCCGTAGAGTCCTGCTTCGTTAATTATTTTTGTAATAATGGAAAGACTCACAAAAGGGCGCGCACCGTCGTGGATAAGGATAAGCTCAGAATCATCGGAGGCTCTTGCTAAGCCATTTGCCACCGAGGTCTGCCGATTTTCCCCTCCAGTAGTGGTAATTATTCCCTTTATGTGGAATTTATTTAATGTGCGATGGCAGAGGCCTTCCTCATCAGCGGCAATAACAAGGATAATCTCTGTAATTTGCGCTACTGCCTTCAAGGCAAAAAGAGTATGAATAATAACCGGCTTCCCTTTGATATGGAGATACAGCTTATTCTGGTTTCCTCCTACCCTCCTTCCCCGACCGGCAGCTGGAATGATGGCAGATACTCTCAACGAACAATTTCCTTAACCTTCATCAGCCTTGTGATATCACCTCTCTCTCGTTCACTTAGCTTCATGGTTATGTAGCGGATTGTCTCATCTAAAGAGGGAATAAGAATGTATTCAAGGGCATTTACCCGGCGGCGGGTTGTCTCTATTTCCTGCGCCATCAGCTCAATCCATCTTTCAATCTGAGAAAGCTTTACCATCAGCGGCAAAGTTTCAGAAAAGACAGAAATGGCAGCGTCCAGCTCACCTGAGGTTTCTGCAAATCCATAACAGCTAACCTCTCCCTCCTGAGAGAGATGCAGTTGCGGGAGACGAAGATTCATAAGTGGCGTAAGCGAGACAGTGACATCAGCTTTTCTTGTAGTGAAGGAAAGCAAAGACTCAATGGTATCAGCAAACATCATAGCTCTGGCAAAAAGAAGGTTTTGGTAGCCTTTTCTGAGCCTCTCCTCAACATCATCTCTCAAATTTTTATTCTCAACTACAAGCTCTAAGAATCTCCTCATTAACTCTTCCTGTTTGTCTCTTAAGAGCTTGTGCCCTCTCCTTGCAAGAAGGAGCCTCTTTCTGAGTCTTAATACTTCCATCCGATTGGGGCTTACATTTAGTCTCATTTTTCCTGTGCTTTTAGATATTTCTCTATATAAGCCTGCCTTACCCTTTTGAGTTCAGCCTTAGGAAGCATTCTCAGAAGTTTCCATCCAAGGTCAAGCGTCTCCTCAATTGACCTTTCCTCATTTTCGTTCTGGCAGATATACTCAGCTTCAAATCTATCAGCAAAGGCAAAGAAGAGACGGTCAGCGTCGCTCAAAGCTGCTTCTCCCAATATTACTGCTAATTCCTGCGTTTCTTTCCCCCTCGCATAAGCGGCGAACAACTGGTTAAACAGGTCAGAATGGTCTTCTCTTGTCTTATCTTTTCCAATTCCCTTGTCTTTTAACCTTGACAAAGATGGAAGGACATCAATGGGGGGGTAAATTCCCTTCTTATGCAACTGACGGTTTAGGATTATCTGGCCTTCGGTAATGTAACCGGTTAAATCAGGGATTGGATGCGTTTTGTCATCTTCAGGCATTGTCAGGATTGGCATTAAGGTAATTGAACCTTTCTTTCCCTTTATCCTGCCCGCCCTTTCATATATTGAAGCTAAATCTGTGTACATATAACCCGGGTATCCCCTGCGACCGGGGACCTCTTTCCTTGCCGCCGAGACTTCCCGAAGCGCTTCACAGTAGTTGGTCATATCGCTCAGGATAACCAGAACATGCATCCCATGGTCAAATGCCAGAAATTCAGCCGCTGTTAATGCCATTCTCGGGGTAGCCAACCTTTCAATTGTAGGGTCATCGGCAAGATTGATAAACAGTATTGCGCGGTCAATCGCCCCTGTTCTTCTGAAATCAGAAATAAAATAATCCGATTCTTCAAAGGTTATCCCCATCGCCCCGAAGACCACAGCAAACTCCTCTTCCTTGCCCAGAACTCTTGCCTGTCTTGCTACTTGTGCGGCTATCTGTGGATGCGGTAACCCAGCCCCTGAGAATATGGGCAGTTTCTGCCCGCGCACCAGGGTATTCAGTCCATCAATTACTGAGATGCCTGTCTGAATAAATTCCGATGGATAGTCCCGGGCATAGGGATTGATTGGAGCTCCGTTGATATCCATCCTTTTTTCAGGAAGCACCCGTGGACCACCGTCTATTGGCTTCCCCAGTCCATCAAACACTCTACCAAGAAGGTCCTGAGAGACAGCTAAGTCAATACCCTTACCCAGGAATCTAACGCGGCTGTCATAGATATTGATTCCAGTTGAGCTCTCAAACAACTGCACAAGCACCAGCTCCCTGTCTATCTCAAGCACTTTTCCTCTCCTCGTCTCGCCATTTGGGAGCCGCAGTTCAACGAGCTCATCGTACTTTACCCCTTCAGTAATTTCATCTACTAATACAAGAGGGCCGACAACCTCCTTGATTGTCAAATATTCCTTAGCCATCTTTTCTCCTTAGGGATTTAACCTGAGCGACCAGGTTAGCCTCAATTTTGTCAAAATCACCAAGCCTCTTCTCTGGAATATATTTTGCGCGGGCAATTTCTTCCTCCACTTTAAGAGAAGTAAGAGCATCAAAGCTTATGCCTCTTTCAATTGCTTTGCCTCTTTCGTGATGAAACTCAATAATTAGCTTTAGCATCTTATACTGCTTGGCAAAGGATGTGTAACCGTCAATTTCATGGAAGGCATTCTGGTGAAGGAAATCCTCCCGGATTGACTTGGCTGTCTCCAGTATCAGCCTATCCGGGATTGAGAGAGCATCAATGCCAACGAGTCGGGCAATCTCCTTTAGCTCTGACTCTTTCTGAAGAATTGTCATTGCCTCCTGCTGCATTAGCGTCCAGTCTTTTCCGATTGCCTCCTTAAAATAATCCTTGAGGTTATCTATGTACAGAGAGTAGCTTGTTAACCAGTTTATCGCGGGAAAATGCCTCTCATAGGCAAGTCGGTCCTCAAGACTCCAGAATACCTGAACTACCTTGAGCGTTGCCTGAACCACCGGGTCAGAGAGGTCGCCACCGGGAGGAGAAATTGCCCCTATAACACTTAAGGACCCTTCGCGGTTGTCACTCCCGAGACAGGCAACCTTTCCTGCTCTCTCGTAAAATTTGGCGATTCGCGTCGGCAGGTAAGCAGGATATCCTTCTTCTCCCGGCATCTCCTCCAGACGACCCGACATTTCTCTCATTGCTTCTGCCCAGCGGGAGGTAGAATCTGCCATAAGTGAAACAATGTATCCCATATCGCGAAAGTACTCAGCAATAGTAATTGCTGTATAGACTGATGCTTCCCGGGCCGCCACAGGCATATCAGAAGTGTTAGCAATTAAGACGGTTCTTTTAATCAACTTTTCGCCGGTGCGCGGGTCGTCCAACTCTGGAAATTCCATAAGCACATCGGTCATCTCATTACCTCTCTCCCCGCATCCGCAATATATAATAACTTGAGCATCGCACCACTTGGACAGAGCATGCTGGAAGACGGTTTTTCCTGAGCCAAATGGCCCGGGAATGCAGGATGTCCCACCGCGGGCAATAGGGAAGAAAGTATCAACGATTCTCTGGCCGGTAATTAGGGGTATATTTGGAGAAAGCTTTTTATGATAAGGCCTTTCCTTCCTGACTGGCCAATGCTGCAACATCTGAATCTCTTCAGCTTTTGAATCTGTCCTGACCACGGCAATTGTCTCGGTAATGGTGAACTCCCCTTCTTTGATATCCTCAATAACCCCACTCCTTTGAGCAAGAATCCTGTGATTAATGACAGGGGTCTCCTGGACTTCTCCCAATATGTCCCCTGCGCTTATTACATCTCCTACCTTGACAAGCGGGATAAAACCCCACTTCTTTTTTCTATCCAGAGCAGGAATGTCTATGCCACGTGTTATGTGATCCCCTGTTTTTTCCCTTATTATGTCAAGAGGACGCTGAATGCCATCATAGATTGATTGAATAAGCCCTGGCCCAAGCTCCACACTGAGCGGTCTGCCAGTATTGAATACAGGCTCACCTGGTCCCAGCCCCGCGGTTTCCTCATATACCTGGACAGAGACATTGTCTCCACGCAGTTCAATTATTTCTCCTACGAGCCTTTTCTCACTGACCCGCACCACATCGTACATCCGCGCTCCCTGCATCCCGGAGGCAATGATTAAAGGACCAGAGACTTTGGTTATCACCCCTTGTTTTGCATTATCTTCCATCTTCACCCCTTGAGTTAGACTACAGCCTACAGCCTTCTTTCTTATATAGATATATCTTCTGCTCCAATAGCTTTTCTGATGTTTGCTTTCAATGTCTGTGTTGCCAGCCCCCGGCTCTTTTGTGTATCCGGAATGAGAGTTACTATTGGCAGCGGCGCCTCGGCGAGCCTGGCAAGGGTTTCTGCCAGACCAGCGGCAAACTCTTCGGCAAGAAATATAATAGTATAATCGCTGCTTAAAATATTATTAAATGCCTGGTGAGTCTCCTCAATAGTTTCCACCGGGAAGACAGAAGCTCCTGCTCCTGCAAATCCACCGATGTAGTCCCGCCTGCCTACCACCGCAATTTTAGGCATAAGGCTCCCTTAGAGTTGCTCTTAGCAGCTCTGCCGGCATCCTGTTAAGTTTGCCCGCAATTATCATCCTGATATTCTTTATTTCACTCTCCTTAGCAAGGAGGTAAGTGATGAGCGGTTCTATGCCGAAAGCAATCAATTTTGCCGGCTCAAGAGCACCCAGGACATAATCATCAGACAGCCTTTCCAGCTCCTTCCATGAGTTATTTTCCCGATAGTATTTAATTCCCCGGGAGATTAATCCTTCATACTCAAGGGGAAGACGGGAAGAGAGACTGCCTTCTCTATCGTCAATGGAGGCAAGAAATAATTTTTTTTCCAGTCTCCCGCCGGGAAGAAGCATTTTCTCTAAAAAATCTTTTTTCTTTCCAAGATTACCTGCCCGCAGGAAATTTTTAATATTAAGCAGGTCAATTAAGCGTTGCAGATACCTTTCAAGGAGATAATTTTCACCCATCCTTTCCTTGAGCAATGAGAAGAGCTCATTATCAATAATGATGTCAATTAGCTGCGGAGCATTATTTTCTTTGAACTCCTCTTTTATTTTTCTAATAACAGGGCTGAGTTCAACGGGAAGTTCTCCAATGGAATCACTCTCAAAGAGTTTCTTGAGCCTCTCCGGAGGAACGAGCCCTCCTTCCATTAAGTGGCGGTCAATAAACTTTGTGGTGTCTTCCACAAAAGACGAGTGCTTTATCTTTAGCAGCAGTTTCAGATTATTAAAATCAATTTTTAGCCGAAAGACATCGGTGAGCTCCGGGTCATTACTGAGGAATGAGGTAAGGTTAATCACATCTCTCATCTCGCTTTTTAAAATATCTTCAAAATCTCCTGCATTCTTTAACTCTGATAGAGATGAGCCATAATCCGTATCTGAAAGCAGTTCCAGCACGTCTTCAGCGCTGTCGGCATCGCACATCTGAATAAACTTTTCCTTCCTGATGAGTCTTGCCTCAAGAGCTCTGATTTTTCCTACTGCACAGGTATATCGGGTATCGTCATTCATCAGGCTTCCTTTTTGTCAAAAATGATGCTAATAAGGCTCTCCTCTAATTCATCCCGCTTCTCTTCAATGAGAGAGTCAAAACTCAAGTTTGTTTCTTTACGTCCATCTTTCAGGATGAAACCCCCCTGGATATTTCTTTCCTCAAGAGAAAGCATTAGATTTCCTTTCTTGCCGTTCTCCTTTAGCGCTTCATTTACTTCAACAATGAATTCAGATGTGAGCTTCTCTTTATCCATAACTGGTATAATTACCTCTTCTTCGCCACTTACAACGGCACTTATGAGCATCTTCTTGATTGCACTGCGGTATTCCTCAGCAGGAAGGGAAAAGAGACTATTTAATGTTCCCTTAAATGCTTCCTCAATTAGTTCCTGCTTAAGGGCAAGCATCTCTTTCCTTGCCTCAAGATTAGCCATCGTTATCTCTCTCTTCCTCTCCTGTGTCGTGGCATCTTTCCCCTCTTTGAGCAGTTTTTCTCCTAACTTAATTGCTTCTCCCTTAGCCTTCTTCAGGATGCTTTCTTCCTCCCTTTTGGCATTATGGATTATCTCGCTTGCTTTAGCTTCAGCATCGCTCCTGATTTTTCTTAAAATATCTTCAATCGCCATTTGAAACCTCTTTAAAGCTGAATTGCGAAAATAAGGAGAATGCTCACTAAAAGTCCGAGAACGGCATATGTTTCTACCATTGCAGACATAATGACCGCCTTGAAGAAATCTTCTGGCTGTTTTGCGACTACGGCTGCACCCGCCGCTGATACCCTTCCTTGATGTGCTCCTGATGCAAGTCCGGCAATTCCTACTGGGAGACAAGCTCCTAATATCTGCCACCCTGTCCCCACGGAGATTGCCACCATCTCCCCTCCTCCAATAAGTCCCAGTTGCATCATTACCATTACTCCCACCAGAAATCCGTAAATTCCCTGGGTTCCGGGAAGAGCAACCAAAATAAAAAGACTGCCAAACTTTGATGGGTCTTCGCTTATTACTCCATTTGCCGCTGACGCCGCATAGCCAATGCCCAATGCTGACCCAGCCCCGGCCAGACCTACTGCCAATGCTATCCCGATTATTGCTAACCCCAAGCCTACTTCCATGTTATTCTACCTCCTTTCTTCAATTATAGTGAACTTATCCTTTACCTGAAATGGCTTAAATGCCCTTCCTCCTCCGACAAAGAAATACGGAAAAAACTCTACAAACTGGAGCCTGGTAGTATGAATGAAAGCTCCTAATGTACTGATGGCAAGATTGAATATGTGTCCCCCGATTAGAATAAGAATCATTATCGCCCAGCTTATCGCCCAGCCGATGAGCGGAATTGCTTCAAGGGCAAGGGCAGCAATTATATTCACGGTCATCGCAATGACAGCAGTAGCTATTCCCAGCGCCATCAGCCTGGAGTAGCTTAACACATTCCCCAATAAGTCCTTCAACCCGTTTAGAAGAAGGAGTGGTCCCAGCGCAATGCTTTTCAATTTTTCCTCTTGCCTCAATCCTCTGAGGAAGATATAAATCAGGGCACCGGAGATTGCCATCCACTTGCCCACCACTGTCGCTGAGGCTCCAATGAGGATTTCCCCGAGCATAAGCAGTAATATTCCCGCAAAAATTACCAGCCATGCTCCTTCTGAAAACAAGGCACCGCACCATTCTTTGTTTTTGGTGCCCTGCAGCAATTTAATGGTTGTTCCAAATATTATCTGTATAGTTCCTAAGGCAAGTGATAGGTAGAGAAAGACTATTGGCGTCTCCATAGGATTAAAAAGCATCAGCCGTTGCAGGAAGTGTGGCAGGCTGGCTACTTCTATTCCGAGCCATCCTCCCAGGAGAGCCCCCGCGATAACTGAGGATGCTCCAGTGATAAGAAAGAGTTGAAAAAGCTGCCGTCCTGCATTTATCTTTTTCATTCCTAACAAGGATAATACCATCAGGGCAACACCATAACCAACATCGGATAAACATAGCCCGAAGAAAACAAAGAAAAATGGGGCAAGAAACGGGGTTGGGTCAAACTCTTGATGATGCGGAAGCCCATACAGTTTAGTTATCATTTCAAAAGGAGCAAAGGATTTTTTATTCTTTAAGGCAATAGGAGGAGACTCCCCTTTTTTTGGCTTAATTTTTGCCAGTGCAACCTCTGCGAATTTATGAGACAACCTTTTTCTTAGAGCGGGAAAATCTTCTTCCCGCATCCAGCCGGTGAGAATAAATGCTTCATTGGTTCCTAACATAAGGTTCTGCGCCTCGCATCTCAGATTGATGCGTGAGAGATAGTCGGAGACAACCATTATCGCCTCTTCATTTTCCCTGGAGAGCCCCTCTCCTTTTTCTTCTAATTCTTTTTTCTTTAGTTCTATTTTGGCAAGCCGCTCATCAATCTTTTTGAGAGCATCTCCTGGCTTACCAGGGAAAGCGGGAAGTGGGGTATGGGTAAATCCGCTTTCTCTCAGTAGGGGTGAGATTTTTTCATCATACTCCCGGAGATAAATAAGTACGAAATATTTATCTGTTTTCGTCCCGGTAACTTCCTTCAGAAAAGTTTCGCTTGCCGTTTCTCTCACCTTCTTTGAGAGTTCATCAAATCGCTCTCGGGGAACGCTTCCAATGGCAAAGTCGGTTTTTCCGGTTGCTCCTAACTCATCCAGTTGCATATCAAGGTCTTTCCATAGAAGAAGCTCGCTTTTATCTTTCAACAGTTTTTCTTCCTCTAAGGTGGTCTCCCGCAGAGAGGATTCTACCTGGTCACAATTGCAGATAACCTCGTCAACAGGGAATTTGCTAATAATCTGGCGAAAACGTTTTTCGCTCAAATTCACCTTTTTGGGCACGAAGAACTCTGACAAGCTCTTTTTTCTAAATTTTGACAAAAATTTAAGGCTATGTTCTGTCTCGGAAAGGTTTTTTATTGTATTATCATCTTTAACTCTTAATGGTGACACCCCATGCTCAGCTCCGTAGGAAGAATCCTTTAAGTTCTCAATCTCAATGAGCCCGGTCTCCTGAAGCTCATTGACTACATTCTCCCGATGACAATGAAGGCTAATAATCTGCACTTTTATCATTCGGCTAATTGACATCTAAAATTTTCTCCGCAATAAAAGAAGCAGCCTTATCAAGGTTGCCTTTTGATTCTTTCTTTAATTCACTACACTCCTTCTTTGCATTTTCTCTGATTAGAGCTACCTCTTGCCTTGCTTGCTTTATCTCTCCCTCTCTATGCAAAGATATCTCTTTTTGTGCCGTTAAGGAGCTCCTCAAAATTATCTTCTCTGCTTCCATCTGCGCATCCTTGATTATTTTCTCTGCCTCAAGAGATGCCGTCTTAACAATTTCTTCCGCCTCTTCCTCAACCTTCTTTATTATCCTAATCATTTCTTCCATTACTACCATCCTGTGTGTTGTAAATAAATAAGCATAATAATATAGAATAGGCATTCTGTCAAAACCCACGATATTTATTGACATCTATCCCCGAGAATATAATAATAAAGACAAGGAGAGGTGGCCGAGCGGTTTAAGGCAGCTGCCTGCTAAGCAGTTGTGGGGGCAACCTCACCTCGGGTTCGAATCCCGACCTCTCCGTTAGATTATGATTCAAGTCATCAAAACTTGCCGGTATGACCTTTCATACTATTACAAAAATTGAGTCAGGGGCTACGCTAGACCCAAGAATTGAAACCCTAAAGAAAATCGCGAAAGGGTTAAGCGTAAGCGTTGATGATTTAATAAAATAAAAGTATGGTAAAAATTAAGGATTTACAAAAAGTTAAGGGACACAGGAAAAGATTGCGTGAAAGATTCTTGCAAGGTGGTCTAGACGGCTTTTTAGATTATGAAATAGTGGAACTTCTTTTAACTTTAGGGACTCCTCGTAAGGACTGTAAGGTTGTGGCGAAAGAGGCAACAAAAAAATTTGGCGGACTTCGGGGAGTACTGGAAGCCGCACCGGAAGAACTTCGACAAATCAAGGGACTGGGACAGCATAATATTTTTGGTCTGAAATTTTTCCAAGCGCTCTCAACGCATTACGCAAAGGAAAAGCTGCCCAAAAAGGTTAGTTTTGATTCTCCGCAAGCCGTGGCGACCTTTCTTCAAGAAAAAATTGGCAGAGAGAAAAAGGAGCATTTTTATTTCCTTGCCCTTGATTCAAAAAATAATTTAGTAAAGATGAACAATGTTTCAACCGGCATACTGGACGCAAGCTTGGTACATCCCAGAGAAGTATTTAAAGAGGCAATTCAGGTCTCTGCCGCCAAAGTAATCATCGCTCATAATCATCCGTCGGGCGAGACCGAACCATCAGAAGGCGATTTGGTAATAACAAA
>BBPF01003793.1_pt1 | contig 10796 bp, 11 predicted proteins | sample 1343921 | NCBI WGS metagenome assembly BBPF01 (sample SAMD00019090, study PRJDB2971) | groundwater metagenome | isolation source: The Cedars highly-alkaline
CGCTATGAGATACTTCTGGTGCTCGCCATCGGCAAGCCGAATGAGACAGTGGTCATCGACCCGCTCGGTCCAGACGGGGACACCCTATACTGGCGTGATAGCCAGGGCATTCACCACGTGCCCAAGCGCTCGCTGGATGAGATCATCCTGGGTTAGGTGCATAAGGGGCGGCCTTTGAAATATCAGACCCTAGGCCCTAATTTCCAAGAAAGTTCCGATGACCAATCAGCAAAATGTGAGATCCATTTGACAAAGGCCCCCAGATGGGCTAATGTATTACCAGAGTTTCGATGCCGCGGGTTAGCCCATGCAAAGCAAAGTTCTTCCCGACAAAAGGGAAATCGTTGCAGGAAGCGATTTTCAGCCTCTGGGCTAAAGGCTTGGTGTCACGATGGCCAGTGCTTAGCAGATAGATTGCAATAGGCTAAAGCTATAGGAAATACTTGCCGGGAGATCGAGAATATGAACATGTTAGAGGTAGCGCTGGCGGGGGCAATTCATGACTGGGGAAAGTTTGCGCAGCGAACACATCTCTGGAAGGGGACTCACGCTGAGATAGGGGCTACGTTGGTTGATGAATTTAAGGACCTCTTTCCGTATGATTGGCTGGATGATCTGCGGGACGCAGTTGGCGACCATCACGGTGGGCGAAGTGAGAAGGAAATCGTTAAGGTCGTTAGGATAGCAGACCGATTAGCCAGCAAAGAACGTCGGTCTAGAGATTTTCCAAAAATGGATCCGGCCTGCACCCCCCTTATCCCGGTGTTCGCCACAGTGGAAATCCGCTCAAAACCATCTTCTGACCTATGGGGATATCATCTTAACCCTTTATCTCTTAATGAAGACGTATTGTTTCCGCAAACACCCCTGCCTGAAGTTAATCCCGGTAGCTATGAAGCCCTGTGGATGCCTTTCGAGGAGGAAGTTTGCTTACTTGCCTCATCAGGCGCGATAAATAGCCCGGTTCGCTTCGCCTCTTTTCTTGCTCTTCTAAAAAAATACCTCTCATTCGTCCCATCCGCTACACCCTGGGAAGAAGATGAGGAGCACCGAACTTATCCCGATATCTCCCTCTTCGATCACCTAAAGGTCGCCGCCGCTATTGCATCATGCCTGAATCGCCTTTCGCCAGATCACCTGGAGGAGCTTCATCGAGGCAGGGCTCGGGAAAAGGCGGTAGCCTTCTTGCTTCGAGGGGATTTCTCAGGGGTTCAGAACTTTATTTACCGCGTCGCCAGGCCAAGAGAGGATGCTACTTTTCATGGCGTAGGCCGCAGGCTGCGAGGGCGCTCGTTTTATCTCGCTCTTCTAAATACTATAGTTGCGCAGTGGCTTGGCGATGAACTTGAGTTCACCTCCGCTAACATCCTTTTTGAAGGGGGAGGGCGTTTTGACTTGCTAATTCCGGTGGATAATAAAAGCCAGGTGAGACTTGAGCAGTCGATTAATCAGCTTGATGAATGGTTCCTGAATGAGTTTGAAGGTGAGCTGGGGCTTGTCACTGCTATGGAAGAGGTGTCTCCTGAGGATTTTGAAACTCTCGGTGAGGTTTATAAGAGGCTTGAGGCGCAATTAGCTGACCGTAAGCTTCAAAAGTGGCGCAATTTGATCAGTGACCGTGACTTTCTCTGCCCTAAAGAGGAAAGACATCACTCTTGCCAGGTATGCGGATTAGTCGCCTTACCTAAACCTGACATCTGTGAGCTTTGTAACGAGCACCATGAATTGGGTAGATGTCTATCCTCTGCTGATTATCTCGCCCTGGTTTACGATGGCTCGGCCCGTGCCGAAGACGAGAACTCAACATTGTTTAGTCAACCATTAAATGTGCAGGTGAAATTGCTTTCTGAGAACGAAAAGGTTAGCTGGCTGAAGGGACTAAAAGCACCTCCGAACAAGACAAGCCTTTATCGGCTTAATTCAACAGATTTTGTGTTCCGGGGGGCTCCAGAAGGGTTAGGGCTTGGGTTCTGTTTCCTGGCTAAAGAAGTCCCCGTAGCCAGGGGACAATTAAGGCTCCTGGGAAGGGAGGAAGTTACGAGAGAGGGCGACGGGTTGGACTTTGTGGAGATAGCTGAGTTAAGCCCGGGCTCTAAGGATCTGGGTGTTCTTAAAGCGGATGTAGACCACCTCGGCTTCATCCTGAGCGAGGGGGTTGTCCCCACCATCTCACGATTATCAACCCTGAGTCATTCGATTGACTGCTTCTTCTCCGGCTGGTTAAACATTTTGTGCCAGAACCGGTTTGAGAAATGGCAAACGGAAGAAGGGCGACACCCGTGGGCGAATAAGTTTGACGGTTTGGTCTATATAGCCTATTCCGGTGGTGATGATATGCTTATTCTAGCTCCCTGGGAGCAAACCCTGGAACTGGCAAAAGTCCTTAACCATGACTTTACGAAATATACCTGTGAGAATCCCAACATCACCATCTCTTGCGGCATCAACTTAGTTAAGCCTTCCCTCCCGGTGCAGAGGTTCGTCCGCCTGGCAACCAGCACCCTCGATAGGGTAAAGGAGGAGGGACGAAATCGCATTAGCCTGTTTGGGAAAACCTTCGAGTGGACGGACGGTTTGGTTAATTATGAAGAGTTTCTTAGGTTCGCCCAGGAATTGCAAAGACTTGTAGAGCAAGAAAAGGTGCCTCGTGGGCTATTGCATGACCTTGAGCACCTCCATCGCTTGTATTATCAAAACTCTAATGGGGAAAGGAAACCACTTTTGACACCGGCCCTTTACTATACTATGGCGCGACGCCTTAAGATGGAACTTTGTCAGGAGATATTACCCCGGGTCTTAATTCATATCAAAAACGATTCCTTGCATTCACTGTTGTCCTATGTTATTCTTGCCACTAGAAAGGAGGGAGAGCGATGCCGATGAAGATGCGTGAGGTTAAAGATCGACTTGAGAGCATCGGGAGCATAAGTGAGCTGCGACTTGAGGAATTTGCTGAGGAAGGAAAGCTTGCTGATAGCATCGCCATCCATTTCGGGGAGAAACTCAAAGCAACCCAGTTGCGCAAGGTGTTTCACACGATAAAGGGGATAGAACGTGGGATCAAGAAAGCGCACAAGGAGGACGAAGAATTTGACCGCTCAAGTTTGCTTGAGTTGATGCCCATCCTCGCTTACTCCACAGGAAGGGGTCTCATCCCGAAAGAATTCTATGACATCCTTAAGGAATGCTTCAGCAGCGAAAGGCTCAAGAAAAATGCAGATTTCCTCAAAGTTGCTCAGTTCATGGAGGCGATAATGGCTTATCATAAATATCGTACAGAGGAGAAAAAAGGGAGGTAACTATGGATTTACAGTTCAAAGGGAAACATGTCCTTAAGGGTAAGATAGAATGTCTCACCGGACTACATATTGGAGGCATGACTGAGGGGATCGAGATTGGAGGCCTGGACAACCCCGTGACCAAGGATCCTCTAACGGAACTTCCCTACATCCCCGGCTCATCTCTAAAGGGAAAACTGAGGAGCCTTCTCGAATGGGCGCTGGGACTTATCGAACCTCATCAAAAACACAAAGGAGCTTATGTTGCCTATGAGTGTAGCGAGCTAAAGAGCGAGCAGGGGAAAGACAATGACCCTCAGAAATGGGAAAGGACTTATATTCTGGGCAGGCTCTTCGGACCGGCTTCCGATGATACAAATGTGAGGATGAAAGCCGGCCCCACGCGACTCACGATTCGAGATGCCTTCCCAACTGGGGACACGAAAATGAAGTGGGAAGAGTGGCTGGGAGAGGAGGTTTATACTGAGATAAAGGTCGAGAACACCCTCGATCGCATTACTTCAGAAGCCACGCCCCGTCCAATGGAGCGGGTGCCCAAGGGCTCTGAATTCGCCTTTGAGATGATTATAGATCAATATCAATCGAACGAACAGGAAGTGCTTCTGCGCCACCTGTTCATGGCGATGCATCTTCTTGAAAACACCTCGCTAGGCGGCTCAGGGTCACGGGGTTATGGCGAAATACGCTTTAAGGATTTAGGTCTGGAGTGGCGCTCTCTGGAATACTATAAGAATGGAGGATTAGCGCAGCTTATAGGCCTCCCGGGTAAAACTCCAAAGGAAATACTCGAACAATTTGATAAGATTGAGTGGAAGGAATGATATGCGCACATACGCTATTTATTTCCTGCCCCACGGCTCGCTGAGCGGGGAGGAGATAGGCTCAGACACCCTCTTTGGGGCAGTCTGCTGGGCCATAGAGATCCTCAAACTCAAAGATATATCCGAGATGCTTAAAGGCTTCGAGACACACCCTCTTTTTGCCTTCAGTTCAGCATTTCCATTCTGGAGTTATAATGGTTGCTTGACTCGCTTTTACCCCAACCCTCTCCTCCCCGGGCTTTCCCCGGATCAAGTGAATCGCCTGGCTGAGGAAGAGCCCAAATTGAAGGTGATTGAGAAGGCAAAGATCATAAAGAAATCTGCATGGGTATCCGAGGCTTTATTTTTTGAGATTGTGCGTGGTGAGTGTGATTTAGAGGGTCTTTGCCATCGTCTGGTGCATCGAGGTGCTCACCCTCGCGATGTTGAAAAACAAGGCTTATTTCTTATGAGCTATGAGGAGCGAACAAGGCTCCAGATGTTTGAGCGCCTGCAACCCTTAAAATCATGTGATGTCCCCCGCAACCAGATTGACCGGGTGCAAGGGACAACCGCCGAAGGGCTTTTGTTCACCGACAGCCAGCTATTCTTTGCCAGGGGCGCTGGGCTATGGTGTCTTATGCGTGCTGAAGGAGAGACTGTCGAGGCGCTTATCCGACCCGCTTTCCGATATTTGGCGGATACAGGCATAGGTGGCGAGCGCACCGTGGGGAAAGGTCACTTCAACATCAAAATAGAGGAAGCCCCATCCCCTCCCGATACTGGCGAATCGGCAAACTCCTTGCTCACCCTCTCCTATTACCTTCCCGCAGGAGGTGAACTGCAGCTCGATCTTGTTGGGTATGCAGGCTACAATCTTGTTCATAGGTGGGCCAGGAGAGAAAGTAAGTTCCCCCAGGCTTCTGCCGGTCAAACAAGCCCGCCTGTTTATAAACGCTTGGTGCGCCTTTTCGCCCCAGGCTCGATATTTCCTCTCACTGAGCGTAAGGAAATATATGGGCGACTAGCTCTGGTTGTGCCAGACGGAGAAGGTCCTTGGCCAGTCTGGCAGAGTGGACTTGCTATAGGTGCGTTTGCTCACATTTCCCAGGAGAACAGAGAAAAAGATGAGAGGCACTGAACAGCTACATATCGAGGTGAAATCTCCTTTATTTATAGGAGACGGTAATGACCTTACACCTCTGTCTTATGTTGTTGATAGAGAAACGGTCCATGTTGTAAACACCGAGCGTTTTTTCAAGGGAATTTCAGATGCCGAACGCCAGGCATATGTAGAGTGGCTTGAACCCATCCTGGATGAGATGGAACAACTGCGAGCCCGAATACAAGAGACCTCAAGTTTTGATCAACGTCATTCCTTGCATCGTCAATGCCGACAAGTAGCTTCCCGCCTCTCGCTTTGGGAGTTTACTCAGCAACAATTCCGCCGAGACCCTATTTCAGAGGTGCAGAAGCTCAACTGTGTTGCCTACATCATAAATAGGGGTACCTTCGCCGGCGGCAACATCCGTACCTTCATCAAGAACGCCGATGGCTCTCCCTTTATCCCCGGGACGGAAATCAAAGGGGCAATACGTACCTCCTTGCTCTATGATTTGCTTAAGGGAGACTCTCATCTTTATCGAGCTCTTAAAGATAAGCTTGTGCTCCTGGGTCGGCATCTTCGCAGTGGTGAAAGGCCACAGGAGAAAGTAAAGCCGCTAAAAGATGCATCCAGGGAAATTGAGCGTGCCCTCAGAGGGGAAAAGGACGATGCCAAATTCGACTTCTTGAAATTTATTCAGGTAGGGGATGCTACTCTCACCAGCGATAGTCTGGATGTCCACACTCTCGAATCCATTGGCACAGGGCGCTTCACCAGAACAGCGATGGAGGGGGTCAGAAAAGGCACTAAGACCCAAACAAGGCTAGTGATTATTCAGAGTGCGGAGAGCGCTCTGCATGCATTAGGCCTTGAGAAACTTCAAGGATTCCTCTCGACGGAGCGCCTCTTTCAAGCTATTTATTTAAGGTCAAAGGACATTCTCTCCGATGCTGCTCAATACTTTGGAAGATATCCTCGAATGCAAAGCCATATCCACGAACTTGAGAGAGCGAACGAGCCTCAATCGCCGTTACTTCGCCTTGGCTGGGGTCAAGGCTTTCTCTCGACCACAATAGACCTCCTCGTCCGCCAAAGAGACGCGAAACTCTACGAACATATTCGAGAAGGCACTTCACTTCAGCGACGCCAACGCACTACGCCCGATAACTTTCCCAAGACCCGCCGAGTGGTAAGCGATGGAAGAGGCAACCCTCTGGCTCTGCCGGGCTGGGTTAAGATGAGCAGGCAATAGAAGGGTAGCAATGGTGCCCTGGAATGACGTGATGCCGATTATTCGCTCGGGTAGGGAAACCTCGAGAGTAGAATTAAAGGAGAAATTAAGTTTGGGAAATGCATCTGAAAAGGCAACCTTTGCCAAAGATGTAGCTGCATTAGCGAATACACCAGGGGGAGATAGTTTCATTATTGTAGGGGTGATTGATTTTAGGCATAGGACCCCTGATATGGATATCATAGATGCACTTAAAGACTTCGAGGTAGGTAATCCAGATGGATTCCAAATACAGATGAATGATATTCTGGCTAACTATACAGACCCGCCTGTCATTATTCAATATGTTCAGGAGCGTGATCCTGAATATAATCGCCTCCTGGGAATAATCAAAATTTCTGCTTCAACATCTCGTCCCCATTTGATCTCTAAAAGTGGCTCAGGGATACGGAGGGGTGAAATATGGTATCGCCGTGAGAGTCAAAATTCCCCTGCTAGCAGGGAGGAAGTCTTTGAGATGTGCGGCGATCGGTGGCGGAGGGAGATCGAAAATGTCTTTCAAAGTGCTAGAGAGGAAATTAGCGAATGTGAAGACTATAACACACGGCTTGAATTTCTTGCTAAGGATCTGGCTCAGAGGTTGTATCACAAGTTAGCCAAAGCTAAACGAAAAGATGAAATTTCTAAGCGCTTTGAATCCTGTGAATTGAAAAGGATGCTTGAAAATTGGGATTGGGAGAGGTGGTGATTTAAGATGGGTGTGGTTCATCTTGCAGGTATTGGCACATCGCCGGGAGCTGTAACCTCAGCTCTTGCTTACCTCAAAGAAGAAATGCCTGTTCCCGTGAACAGGGACATTGTGGAGGAACTTATACTTTTCACCTCTCCTGAGGTAAGGAATGGCGATCCCCCCGCTGAATGGCATAAATGGAATACGTATGGCATAACACACCCCCGTATGGGATGGGAGTCTCCCAGGCAACAGCCCAATGTCCTTGAGGTGGTGCAAAGATTTCTGCAACGAGAGCAGATACTCCCCCAGAGAGGGAAGGTGTATGTTTGGGTGGTAGATACCAATGATTTCGATTCCTGCTTTGAGGCTGTAGCTAAAGTAGTGGTGGCTAAAGGCGACCCTATGGGAACAGGAAAACACCTCTGGGCGAACCTCACCGGAGGGACAAATGTGCTTAATGCCGCCATTCTGGAGGCGGCTATCTTTAGCGGGCTTATAGCTCGCCTTTACTATACCTTCGTTGGCGGAGGTTACCGGCATTATCTTCAGCCAGCGGCTAAGGGGCGCCCTGACCGCTTCGATTTCAGGGATGTCACCTTCTTTAAGGTTGTCTTTGATGAGCGATATTATGAGCTTCTGAAAGTGCTCGCTGATATGGGAGAGAATTGGATGGAAGACGATGTTTTGCTTTCCCGCTTTAAGTGTCGTGTATCGCAGATTGATCCGAACTTCAATATCCAACGTCTTAGAACGCAATACCTCAATCATATGCATGGCCGTGAGCTTGAGCGGGACGGCTCCCGGAATCGGCTCTCAAAGTGGGGGCATAAAGTGCTAAAGCTACTTGAGGATGACTTGTATAAAGCGCTCATCAGGCGGGAGGAGGCTCCTCCTCCTGGACTTGTTGAGAAATACCGGGAAGAGCTGGAGAAAAGGCTATGGTGGAGGGCTAATGATCCTGCTTAATTTCTCTCACCCTCTTACCTCGGAGCAACTTCGCCAGGTAGAGGAAATTTTAGAGCGCCCTGTGGAACGTATGATTTCGGCTGAAGTTGGTGACTTTGACCCTCAGAAGCCCCTCTCTCCTCAGGTCGAGGAATTGATAACTGCGCTTGGAATTTCATCCCACGAATGGCAGACGGAGGAGTTTCTGATCATACCACCCTCCTTAAATCATATTGCTGTGCTGGTGCTTGCCGAACTTCACGGTCGAATGGGTTATTTCCCGGCTCATCTCCGTCTCCGTCCTGCCCTCGGCTCTACACCGCCCCGCTTTGAGGTAGCCGAAGTGCTCCATCTCCAGAAAGTGCGAGAGCATGCCCGGCAAAAACGACATCGAGGTTAAGCTATGCTTTTGAGCGTCTGTGCAGTTCTAAAAGATGTCGGAGATTTAGAGAGAATCTCTCCATTCTTAGGTCGGGCCACTCACGCAGCATTCTTAGGCATGATTGCTCACTATGACGCGGCAGCGGCAAAGGAACTCCACGACGAGGAAGGGCGAAAGGCCTTCACCGTCTCACCCCTTTTACATACCCCGGGTGAGAAGCCGAGTAAATGCTATACTCGTTTCACTACTTTCTCTCCATCACTTTCCCAGCTTTTCCTCGAAATTGTGCAAGCAGAGTCTCCAGCCCATATTGATCTCGATGGTCAACTTATCCCGGTAGAGGCGTGGTGTATCGAAGCATCTCAGCATGTGGAAGCAACGCAGACTACATATTACGAGCTTATGGGACACTGGCTTTCCAGGCGAAACCCGCCCACTCGTATTACGCTCAAGTTCCTTTCTCCAACGACCTTCCGCTCCCGTGGTCGAAATATGCCGCTGCCTTTGCCACACCTGGTTTTTGGCAGCTTAGTAGAACATTGGAATGCCCTTGCTCCGTTCGCTTTAGATTCAAGCATTAAGACCTTTGTCGAAGAATCATTGGCGATCAGTGGTTTTCGTCTCCGTAGCGACCTGGTGTCGATAGCTGGAGGTAAGCAAGTTGGGTTCATGGGGAGTTGCACTTACATTGCAACCCAAAATGATCCCTTTCCTCTTGCAAGTCTAAACCTCCTTGCCGACTTCGCCTTCTTCAGCGGGGTTGGTGCCAAGACCACGATGGGGATGGGGCAGACGAGAAGGGTATCTTAAAGTGGCAGTTCTCTATCTGCTGGAACAAGGGGCAACCCTGAGAAAAGAGGGCGACCTTTTTAAGGTTACCAAGGATAGTCAGGTGATCCAGAAAATCCCCGCCATCAAGGTAGAACAGGTGGTTATCTTTGGCAACATCAACCTGACCACTCCGGTTATTCACTATCTGCTCCAACAGGGGATCGACTGCGTCTTCTGCTCCAGCTATGGCAAGTTTCATGGCCGCCTGATCTCCACCGAATCCAAATTCGGATTGCTGCGGCAACAGCAGCTCAGGGCAAGTGGTGACCCGGCTACCAAGCTTGTTATCGCCAGGGAATTAGTTCGGGGTAAATTACTTAATCAACGCACTCTACTGATGCGCTATCAGCGGCGAGATGGGCTGGAGCAACTTGAGGGGATCGTAGAGCAGATGAAACAGGCTATCGAAAGCATCGAATCAAGCCGTGATTTGGGCAGCCTTCTGGGTCTGGAAGGGCATGCCTCCGCCCTGTATTATCGCGGTTTCAAGGGTATTCTGAAACACGACCTTGGCTTTGCAGCTCGGGTACGCCGTCCACCCACTGACCCGGTCAATTCCCTGTTGAGTTTCGGCTATACCCTGCTGGCCTATAACGTCCAGGCAGCGGTCAATACCGTTGGACTTGATCCCTTCATTGGTTTTCTTCATGCCACCGAGTATTCCCGCCCCAGTCTGGTGCTCGACCTGATGGAGGAATTTCGCTCCACAATCGTTGATTCGGTGGTCCTCTGGTTGGTCAACTCCCCGGTAATGACGGATAAGGATTTCCGGCACGGTGAGACGGGCGAGAGGCCAGTCTTGCTTACCGATGAGGCCGTCAAGAAATTCTTGCACTACTATGAGGAAAGAGTACAGAGCAAGGTGTCCTATCCGTCCGTGGGGCAGATAGCCTATCGGCGTTGTTTTGAGCTTCAAGCAAGGCAACTGGCGAGAGTGATAATGGGGAAGGAACCAAAATATAAGCCATTGCTGGTCAGGTGAGTCATGTTTCTGCTGGTGTGCTATGATATACCTGATGACCGGCGTCGGTCCCGGGTGGGGAAGATACTGGAGGGATATGGAAATCGGGTGCAGAAGAGCGTTTTTGAATGCGACCTGACCCCCAAGCAGATCCAGCGACTAAAGCTAAGGCTGATGAAGGTGATCCAGAACCCCGACGATAGCCTGCGATATTATTGCCTCTGTGCTCAGTGTGTCGGCAGAATCGAGGTAATTAATGGCCCCAGGCCGATAGAGAGTCAACTCTGTTTCATCGTGTGAGGGGGTTCGAGCTTGACAAAAGGCTCTGGTAGCCTGAAAATAAGATCAAGTTCAGGAAAAGGGGGTAGGGTCTCGGAAAACAGCTTCAAAATCAAAGGGAGGTCGGAAAGGCGCTAATCCTCGAAAGGGGATTGAAACTTACGAGCATGCGATCCTGTTACTATTTGAGTTTTTGCATATGTCGGAAAGGCGCTAATCCTCGAAAGGGG
>BBPF01005073.1_pt2 | contig 10787 bp, 10 predicted proteins | sample 1343921 | NCBI WGS metagenome assembly BBPF01 (sample SAMD00019090, study PRJDB2971) | groundwater metagenome | isolation source: The Cedars highly-alkaline
AATTCACAAATTTCATAAAGCCGCTGTCTTTCTGTTTGCCATTCTTTATATTGCGGCGTCTGTCGCTTAAGTTCCACTCCGGCTTTTTGAGCTAAAATACGTAGGGCATCACCAAATTCCACACCCTCAATTTTCATTACGAACTTAAAGATGTCCCCCCCGGTTCCGCAGCCAAAACAGTGCCAGATTTGCCTGGCTGGTGAAACAAAAAAAGAAGGTTTCTTTTCCGAATGAAAAGGGCAAAGAGCCCGAAAATTGGCTCCGGTTTTTTGAAGCTTAATATAGCTCGAAATTACTTCAACGATATCCAGTCTATTTTTTATTTCGTCTATGGGTGAGAAAACCATATCTTGACGAGCAAATTTATGATATAATAAAATAATTGAAATTTCAATTGCTTTTTTATGTTGAAACCGTTTGAAATTAAGAAATTTCTGCCTCAAAAAAGATTAAAGATTCTTTTTGTGGCTGCTGAATCGGCGCCTTTTGCTCAGGCCGGAGGTTTGGGAGGAGTAATGCTTGCTTTGCCATTGGCTTTAAGAAAATTAGGTCAGGATAGCCGATTGATGATTCCCCGTTATGGCACTATTGATATAAAAAAATACAAATTAGAAACGGAATTAGAAAGTCTGAAAGTGCCAACCAATCAACCAGCTCCTATCCCTTATTTAATCTGTAATGTTAAAAAATATCTTGGCGGAGAGACTGCTCCGGCTTATTTTTTAGAGAATATGGAGTATTACGAAAAGCGGGCTAATGTCTATGGCTATGCCGATGATCAAATTAGGTGGGCCCTTTTTTGTCGAGGAGTAATCGAATTTATTAGAAAATCAAGTTGGGTTCCAGACGTTCTCTTAGTTTCTGATTGGCAGACAGGATTAATTCCCAATTATTTAAAGACAGTTTATAGAAAGGACCCGATTTTATCTAAAATCATTACCGTTTTTGCCATTCATAATCTTTCTTTTCAAGGAATGTGTGATTTCAGATTTGTTAAAGAGTCGGAAAGAGATAGCGGCAGGGAGCCCATTCCTGATTTTTTTAATCCAAGGTTGACAAAATTAAATTGGATGCTTAGGGGAATAATGCATTCGGATTTAATTACCACTGTCTCCCCTACTCATGCTAAAGAAATTTTAACTCCTGAGTATAGCGAGGGATTGGATAAATTGCTCAGTGAAAAAAGAGAGAAAATTTACGGAATTTTAAACGGGATTGATTATAACTTGTATAATCCCCAGACAAACCTTCAAGTCCCCTATCATTATAGTCCAAAAACCTTGAAAAGGAAAATTCAAAACAAAATAGTCCTTCAGAAACGTTTTGGATTACCTGAAAATCCTGATGTCTTTCTAATTGGAATGGTTTCAAGATTAACCGAGCAAAAAGGTTTTGATTTAATTGAGAGGATAATTGAAAAACTGCTCAAAAATCTCAATTTACAATTGATTTTCATTGGCGATGGTGAGCCAAGATACAAAGAAATGTTAAAAAAAACGGCTGAAAAATTTCCAAAAAAAATTGGTTATCTTTTTGAATTTGAACCTTTCTTGCCTCATTTAATTTATGCCGGTTCTGACGCCGCTTTAATACCCTCAAAATTTGAGCCTTGTGGAATTACCCAAATAGAGGCAATGAGATATGGCTCTATCCCTATTGCCAGAAAAACCGGAGGATTAGTTGATACAATCTTAAATTTCTGTCCAGAAAGAGACGAAGGAGATGGATTTTTATTCAAAGAATACGATCCCTATGCCTTATTGGCTATTATTTGCCGCGCCCAAACAATTTTTTCATTAAAGGAAGAATGGAAAAAAATAGTAAAAAGGGCAATGGCAAAGGATTTCTCTTGGGAAAAATCCGCCAAAGAATATATTCGGGTTTTTCATATCGCTTTTAAGGAGAAATTTCCTAAATAAATAAATAAATTATGTATTGGGCAAATTTTTTACACATTTATCAACCTCCAAATCAAAAAAAAGAAATTTTGAAAAAAATCGTCAAGGAAAGTTACCAGAAAATAATTCAGGGTTTAAAAGAAAATCCAAGGGCGAAGTTGACTTTAAATATCAATGCCTGCTTAACAGAGCTTCTTATAAAGCATGGCTTTAAAGACCTTGTTTTTGAAATTAAATCTCTGGTTGAAAAAGGCCAAATTGAACTAACCGGTTCAGCAAAATACCATGCCTTTTTACCTCTTCTACCGGAAAATGAAATAAAAAGGCAAATTAAGCTTAATCAAATTACCAATGAAAAATATTTTGGCAAAGGCTATTCTCCAAAAGGATTTTTCCCGCCGGAAATGGCTTTCTCAAATAAGGTGGCAAAAATTGTTCAATCGTTTGGTTTTGATTGGATTTTGGCTGATGAGGCCTCCTTGCCAGGCGAACCAGACTATTCAAAGATTTATAAAATTAAAGGAATGGGTGATTTTAAAATATTTTTCCGAGAAAGAGAAACCTCTTTTAAAATTCTTTCGGCTCAGATTGCTTCTGGTCCAATGTTAATTGCTGATTTAGGTGAAAGGTTAAAAAAGCCTAACTATCTTTTAACGGCAATGGATGGCGAAACTTTTGGCCATCATCGGCCTGGTCTTGAAAAATTGCTTTTTGACATTTATAAATCAGAGGAGTTGTCAACTATTACTATCTCTGAACTTGAAAATTATTTTAAAGATGAAGTTGTTTGCCAGCCAGTAGTAGCAAGCTGGACCTTAATGCATAAAGATTTGGCCAGAAATATTCCTTTCTCCCGTTGGCACGACCCGGAAAATAAAATCCACCAACTTCAATGGAAATTAACCAATTTAGCAATTAAAGTTGTTAACTCTTCTGATAAAAAAAGAAAGGGGGTTAAAGAAGCACGAGCAATGTTAGATAAAGCTCTTCACTCTGACCAATATTGGTGGGCTTCGGCAAAACCCTGGTGGAGTTTGGAAATTCTTGAAAAAGGAGCAAAAGAGTTAAAAGATGTTGTTTTTGCTACCCCTGGCATTTCTTCTACTATAAAAAAACAAGCGCAAGGCCTTTATCAAAAAATTGTTTTTACCGCCTTAGATTGGCAAAGAAAGGGGGTTGTAGAAGATTTGGTAAAGGAACATTACGATGAAGAAATAGCAATGCGGCTTGATACTTCTGCTCCTTATATTCCTCCTGAAGAATTCGATAAAATTATTGAACATTTAAGAAAACAGATGTTAGAATGCGCCAAAATGGAGGAATTTGAAAGAGCAGCCCAATTCAGAGACAGAATTAGGGAACTTAAAGCGAAAAGAGAAGAAGCTACGAAAAAAATCTAAATGATAATCCAATCAGAGATTAAACAAATCTGCCAAAAGGAGAACTTGGCTTTTAAAAAAATTATCAGAATCTCAGATAGGTTTGTTTTAGTTTTAACAAGAAAAAAGAATAAAGACATTGTTTTAAAAATTCTACGAAAACCAAAAAGAATTTTTGATAGAATCGCTTTTCAAAAAGAAGCCGGGGCTTTAGATTTTTTTACTGAATTAAAAAATCCTCACTTGAAGGTCCCTCAATTTTTGGGAACAGACATCTTCAAGCAATACCCTTACCAAAAAAGAGAATTTATAAAAGGGAAGGTTTTAGAAAAAAAAGATGACTATTTTTTTAAAAAATTGAAAAAGGAGGAGATAAGAAAGATATCTAAAATTTTGTCGGCTTTAAATCGGGTCAAATCGTCTTTAATAAAAAGAGGGGTTTCAAATCTTTCTGATTTTGGTAAAGGACATTTTGATTTTACACTTAGACTTCACCAGAAAGAAATAAAATTATTTTTTAAAAAAGAGCAGATAAAAAGGCTTCTTGATTTAATAGAAAAAGCAAAAAAATCATTATCATCGGAGAATGTGGTCGTAGTTCATGGGGAGGTCTATCCCGATAATCTTGTGAGGGATGAAAAAAGAAAAATCTTTTTATTGGACTGGGAGAATATTGGCATTGGGAACCCCGCCCACGATCCAGTTTCTGTATTTTTGAGATTAAAAGAAAATTCTCTTTCTCAATTCTTTTTGAACAATCTCGATTTTATAAACCAAAGCGGTTTCCAATTATTTTTTCAGTTAGAAGTTATTTTACAATCACTGGGTTCACTTAGTTATCTTGAAAGAAGCAAAAAACAGATATCAAAAAAGAAAAAAGAAATGATTCGCATTCATTTTTTAAAGAAAATAAGTGAATTTTTATAATAAATTATGAAAATTTTATTTGCGGCTTCAGAATGTGCACCTATTGCCAAAGTCGGCGGACTGGCCGACGTTGTCGGTTCTTTGCCACGGGTTTTAAAAAATCTCGGTCTAGATGTAAAAATTGTCATTCCAAAGTACGAAATGGCAAGAGAAGAAGAATGGAATTTAAAAATGGTTGCTTGTTTTGATTTGGCTGAAGAAAAGATATTTATCTGGCAGGGTTTTTTACCAAAAAGCGATGTTTTAATTTATCTTTTGGAAAATAAAAAATATTTGAGCCAGGGAGAGATTTATTCTTCAAGCGCTGATTTTAAGGGTTTTGAAAGGTTTCTCTTTTTCTCAAAAGCGGTTTTGGAATTTTTTAAAAAAATTGGATGGTCGCCAGATATTTTACACTGCCACGATTGGGAAACAGCAATTATCCCCTCTCTAATCAAAATTGGCAAACTAAAGACTAAAACGATGCTAACAATTCATAATTTATCTCACCAGGGGAATTGGAATAGCAAGGATATTTTTGATTTTTTGAAATTAAAAGGAGATGAAGTTAAAAGTTTTAAAATGAGAGATAAAAATAATAATTTCAATATTTTGCAACAGGGAATTGTAAATGTTAATCTTTTGACTACTGTCAGCCCAACTTATAACAAAGAAATTTTAACAAAGAAGTATGGAGAAAGATTAGAAAAAGATTTAAGGAAAAATAAAAACAAACTTTTTGGAATTTTAAATGGGATAGATACAGAAATTTTTAACCCTGAAACTGATAAAAATCTGAAGGCAAACTATTCCTTGAAAAATATTGACAAGAAAATTGAAAACAAAATTGATCTTCAAGAAATTTCAAATTTCGAAAAAGACCCAAAAATTCCTCTTTTCGGTTTTATTGGCAGATTAACTTCTCAAAAAGGAATTAATTTAATAATTGAAACTTTGCCTCAATTACTAAAATCAGGTTATCAATTCGTTGTCTTGGGAGTAGGGAGTAGCAATTACGAACAAAAACTTTTAGAACTCTCTCAAAAATATCCTCAAAATGTTTCAGTAAACATTAAATTTGACCCGGTTTTGACTCAAAAAATCTATGCCGGTTGCGATATTATTCTAATTCCCTCGCTTTTTGAACCCTGCGGTTTAATTCAAATGTTCGGCCAAAGATATGGGACAATTCCGGTGGCAAGAAGAACCGGAGGTTTGGTTGATACAATAGAAGATGGAAAAACCGGTTTTTTATTTAAAAAATATGATTCAAAAAGCTTTCTCAAAGCCATTAAAAAGTGCTTGAAAACGTTTAAAACAAAGAGGGTTTGGCAAAAAATGATAAAAAGAGCAATGAAAAAAGATTTCTCCTGGGAAAAATCAGCCAAAGAGTATTTAAAACTATATCAGAGATTATTAAAATGACCGAAATTTATAAATTCTTATTAAAAACTCCTCTCAGAAAAGTTTGGAAAAAAATTGGAATAAGAAGAAAAGCTGGCATTGTTGCCCCTCTTTTTTTTATTTGGAGCAAAAAAAGCATTGGTATTGGTGAAATTCCTGATTTAAAAATTCTAATTGATTGGTGTAAAAAAACAAAAAATACAATTTTGCAACTATTGCCATTGCAGGATACCGGCTTTAATTTTTCCCCTTATAGCCCTCAGAGTTCTTTTGCTTTGGACCCAATTTATCTTTCTTTAAGAGATTTAATTGAGGTCAAAAAAGAAGGCCTGGAAGAAAAATTAAAAATATTGGCTAAAAAATTTCCAAGTAATACTCCCAGAGTGAATTATCAAATCAAGGGTGAAAAGTTAGAGATGCTCTGGCAAATTTTTTTAAGAAAGGCAAATTTGAAATCAAAAAGGTTTAAAAATTTTATTAAAGAAAATAAATATTGGTTAAAAGATTATTCTCTTTATCGAATTTTAAAAGAAAAATTTAGAGAAAAAAGTTGGGAAAGTTGGCCAGAAATTTTTAAAGAATACCAAAAAAGGGTAATTCAAAACTTCAGAAAATCTTATCAAAAAGAATTAAAATTCCAGCAATGGCTCCAGTGGCAATTGTTTGAACAATTAAAAGATGTAAAAGATTATGCCAAAAAAAGAGGCATTCTTTTGAAAGGAGATTTGCCCTGGCTAATTTCCAGAGATAGTGCCGATGTCTGGGCCCATCGAGAATACTTTGATTTAAACTTTGCTGCTGGTGTTCCGCCTGATGCCTTTTCAAAAAAAGGACAAAGATGGGGAATGCCTCCCTTGAAATGGAAGAAAATTCTTGCCCCGTTAGAAACGGGGTCTCTAACGGGGCTTACTGATGATTTTGTCTATTTTAAGGAAAAGTTAAAATATGCTGAAAATTTTTATGACCTTTTCAGAATTGATCATGTTGTCGGGATTTTCAGAATTTGGAAAATGCCAATTTCAGAGTCCCTAAAAAATAAAGGAGGAAATGGGTTTTTTGACCAGAAAGAAGAAAGTCTTTGGGAAAAACAAGGTAAAAAAATTTTATTAAAAATCATTAAAAATACTAAAATGTTAGTTTGTGCTGAGGATTTAGGTACCACTCCTATTTGTTGCCCAGGGGTTTTAAAAGAGCTTGGCATTCCAGGAATTTCAGTCCAAAGATGGACTAAAGATTGGCAGACTAAAAAATTTAAAAAACCTGAGGATTACCCCCCACTTTCAGTGGCTACTCTTTCTACTCACGATACCTCAAATTTTTTAGACCAGTGGAAGAATGAAGTAAAAAAAGAAGAAAAAGAAGATTTATTGAAGATTATTTTTAATGAAGGGGAAATTGAAGAGGAAAAACTTGTCTTCAAAAATTTAGAAGCAATAAATCGCTCAAATTCTATATTTTGCATTCTTTTGCTTTTGGAGTGGCTTTTCCTTAGAAATATTTTAAAAAGAAAGGTTTCCTGTTATCGCTTTAATTTTCCAGGGAAAGTTTCTAAAAAAAATTGGTCTTTAAAAATGCCAATTTCTTTGGAAGACTTATTAAAACATCCGTTTAACAATTTAATTAAAGAAATTGTTCAAAAGACAAATAGAAATTAAGTCGTTATTTTACAAAATTTCCCCAAAATTTTTTTAGCTTTTCCTAAGTTTTTTTCTTCAACCAAAAGGTAATTTGTTTCGTAGGTGGAAATATTGAATATACTGATTCCGTTCTCAACCAAAGGTTTAGATAAAGAGGCAATAATTCCGATTGAATAAATGCCCTCAACAAAACCTTCCAGTCTAAAAGCCCTCCAGTCTTTTTCAAATAAGACGCCAGCGGGTATTTTCTCTTGAGGATAGACGATAGACAATTCCTGGTCAGTTCTGGTTATTGAAAAGAATTCTCCGCTGGCCGCCCAATCAGGAATAGGGCTATTTGCGGCAAAATGACAAATGCCTAATTTTTGGGGCAAGATAGAAAGCGTAAGTTTTTGAGGTTTCATATTATTAAAAAGATTAATTAATATATCGACTTTGGGTGGGAGTAGCTGAGATTTGAACCCACGATACCCTTTCGGGTATACGGCATCTCCAGTGCCGCGGAATCAACCACTATCCGACTCCTCCTTACCCCTTAGTATAATCAAAAACTCCTCTCAAATCAACTGGGAGAGACAATCTGTCTAAAAAATGGATATTTGACAAACACTTCAAAAAAATTGCAAAAGCTTTAGATATTCCTTTAGAAAAGTTGATAAAATCATGAAAAAAATAAAAAAACTTAAATCTTCTAAAAAAGCTTTATTTAATGTTATAATTTATAATAGAAAGTGCTCCTCAACAGCCTTAACAATTCAAAATAAGGAGGTGAGCGACATGTATAGAAAAGAAGAGAAAGAAAGAGAGAAGCTGTTAAAATCTGAAAAGAAAAAAGGAGGATTTAGATGCTGTAATTGCGGTCGGTGGGTTCCTTTTTCAGAGTTTATGGGTACAGAGCATCGTAATCATTGTCCGTTCTGTTTATGGTCTAAGCACGTTGATTTAGAAAAACCCGGCGACAGAAAATCAAAGTGTCAAGCAGGAATGAAGCCGATTGGATTAACATTCAAACATGAAGGAGTAGATAAATATAGTAAGCTCCGACAGGGCGAACTAATGTTAATCCATGAATGTACCGGCTGCGGGAAAATTTCCATAAACAGAATTGCGGCAGATGACAATGAAAAAACGATTCTGAAAGTATTGAAGGAATCGCAAGAACTAGATTCAAGAAGAAGGACCCAGTTAAAACGCGATGGTATCGAACTCCTTACAGAAGAAGCGAAAGAAAAAATCCTTACCCAGCTCTTTGGTAAAGCTCACTAACCTCATTATTTATTTATGGAAATTTATGTTTCTTTATTTGGTGAGAAAGTTTTGAAAAACTTGATAAAATCGCTTATGCTATGTCAGTTATGCTATGTCAGACAACGAATTTGCTGCTTTAATGCAAAAAGCCAAAGACGAATTATTTAACAATTTCAATCGTCATAAACTTCAATTCCCGACGATTTTCACCACCTTCGTTTCAGGGTCGTATGTTGATTAGAAAATACTCTGAGCTTTAAAAAATAAGGGGCTGAATAGATTTTTTGAACCCAAAGAAGAAAATCTCTGGGAAAAACAAGGTAAAAGAATTTTATTAAAAATCATTAAAAATACTAAAATGTTAATCTGTGCCGAAGATTTAGGAATCGTACCTTCCTCTTGCCCAAAAGTTCTCAGAGAGCTTGGCATTCCGGGAATTCTAGTCCAAAGATGGGCTAAAAATTGGCAGACATCTGAATTTATAAAACCAAAAAATTATCATCCCCTTTCCATAACCACCCTTTCCACTCACGACACTTCTAATTGATTAAACTGGTGGCAAAGAGAAGCAAAACCGCAAGAAAGAAAAGAACTTTTGAAAATAATTTTTGGAGAAAAAAATATCCAATAACTTCTAAAAAAGAATTAATCAAGAGAAATTTAGAAATAATAAATCGTTCAAGTTCCATATTTTCTATTCTTTTACTTTTAGAATGGCTCTTCCTTGGAAACATTTTAAAAAGGAAACCTGAACAATATAAATTTAATGTTCCTGGAACAATTTCTAAAAAAATTGGTCTCTAAGAATGCCAATTTTTTTAGATGATTTATTATCTCATTCAATTATTCGGCAAATTAAAAAAATTATCCAATTAGAACCTGTTTTATAAAATGAAGTCCGCCGTAAAGACCTGCCTTATCCTTTAAAGTACTTTTAACAATCGGAGGTGATTTAAATATTATTAGATTTTTGGCAACAAACTTCTTTAACTTTTTAAGAAATAAATTATTTTCTGCAAACCCTCCACCAATGACAACAATATCCGGTGACCAAAGGACAATAACGTTTATCAATCCCTGGGATAAATTTCGACTCCAATCATTCCAAACTTTAGAATTACGGCAATTTTCCGGCTTAACTTTATATCTCTTAACAAATGCCCCGGAGCAAACAAAAGATTCAAGACAACCTTTCTGTTTACAAGAGGGCCAATATTTCCCGTTTAGTTTCAAAATTTGGTGGCCGGGTTCAAATCCTTGAGCCGACAAATCAATTTTTTCATTAACAATCCTTGCTCCCCCCAGACCCGTGCCAATTGATAAATAAGCAACAATTTTATTCCCTTTACCTACACCGAAAACCGCTTCTCCTAAACCACCTAAGGCAGTATCATTGGCAATAAACACCGGGCAATTGAATTTTTTAGAGAGAGTGCTTTTAATCGGTTTATTATTCCAATCTTGAAGATTAGGAGTTTTTAACAGGTACCCTCTTTTTTGGTCTATCACCCCCGGCAAACCAAGAACAATTGCTTTCGGTTTTTTATTTGCCATTTTTTCTATTGTCTCAATTATTTCGGGCAATCCCAATTCAAAACTTTCAGACGTTGAAAATCTCTTAATTTTAGTGATTGTTTTAAGGTTTTTTGAAGAAGCAATTCTAGTGTTTGTAGCCCCTATATCAATACTAATAAACATGGTTTAATCTTTGGTATTGTCCTTCGTAGGGTAATTTCTTTTATTTCTCTTTCAATACCAGAAATTTTAACCTTATCGCCAACATAATATTGCCCCTCCAAAAGAATAAAGAGTCCTGATATAAAATCAGATATTATATCCCTAGCGGCCATGCCTACTGCCAAACCCATTAATCCAAGACCTGTTAAAATAGGAGCAATGTTTACTCCAAGATCAGGAAGAATCATTAAAATAGCTGTAATCCAAATCACGAAACTCAAGGTGCCATCAAGAACACTAATCAAGGTTTCTGCCCGCTTTCTTTTCTCTCTACCAATTTTATCTCTAATTTTCTTACTAATTCCTTTTTTTATAAAAACACTTAAAAAATGACTAACTAAAAAAGCGGCAATTAAAATTAAAGCAACCTTAATGCCGTGAGTTAAAAGCCAAGATATTATGGTTTGAAAAAAATTTTGGCCAATCATATACCAATTAAAGTGAAACCCAAGAGCCCCTCAACTTCTAGCCAGGCGTCGCGGAACGCGTCGCAAGGCGACCTCTTCGCATTTGCATTTTTCCAACTGGCGGTGCCTGTTTGAAAAAATCTTTACCCCGTAGTGAAACGAAGTTTCTAC